>Ga0209979_1001340_pt1 | contig 27442 bp, 21 predicted proteins | sample AnhtaG_FD_183114 | JGI IMG/M metagenome (GOLD analysis project Ga0209979, IMG submission 183114) | Deep subsurface microbial communities from Anholt, Denmark to uncover new lineages of life (NeLLi) - Anholt_01485 metaG (SPAdes) (version 2) | ecosystem: Environmental > Aquatic > Marine > Oceanic...
CTAGAGAGGTGGAAAGAAGGAGAGGAGGAGACAAAAACAATAAAAATTTTTTAGGAGAGGGGTAAAAGATGAAAAGAAAAATTTTATTCTTAGCTTTCTTGTTAATTTGTTTTTTACTAAATTCTAATTTTATCTTTGCACAGGATCCAAAGGATCCAGGAAATCCTGACACATTATGGGTGCAGAAAATTGAGAAAGTCGGTCCTAGCACCCAGGTTACAGTTGAAGTCAGCCTTTACAATGACGAAAAGTTGGGTGGTATTATCATTCCTTTGATTTTCTCTCACCCATCCAATCAGGCAATTTGTGATTCTCTTCACTGGGCTCCGAGGATAACTACTAATATGCCCGCTATGTATGCTGGCCAGGATGCAACCCCTTATGTAGATACTACAAATTTTAAAGTAAATGTTTGGGCGATCTGGTTTACAGAATTCCCAGCAGGTAATGGGCTAATTGCCACTTTATATTTTTCGATACCCAGTAATTGGGATTCAACTGTCGCAGTCTCGATTGATAGTACATGGTGGCCACGTAATGATATTGGCGTTTATCTGACAACAGCATCCCTGCCCCCAGTAGATTTCATACCTGTGTTCTATAAAGGTGCTTTGGAGGTCAAAGAAGTTAATACTCCTGCTAAACCCACAGTTTTCAGCCTTTCTCAGAACTATCCTAATCCCTTTAACCCCAAGACCTTTATAAGATTCGCCCTGCCAAGGGATTCCTGGGTTAAGATGGAGATATATAACATCTTAGGGCAGAGAGTGAAAACCCTGGTTGATGAGAAACTAACCGCTGGGGCAAAAGAGGTGGAATGGGATGGAAAGGATGATAAGGGATTTGAAGTTGGCAGTGGGATCTATTTTTATAAAATTAAAGCGGATGATTTCTCAGACATAAAGAAGATGGTAATGTTGAAGTAGCATTTATATAAGCTGTTATATTATAGTAGATTAAGCCCCATTCATTGAAACTGGATGGGGCTTTTTTCATTGATTCTCTTATTTTAAATTTGAAATAATTAAAAAGATTATTTTTTAATCATTTGACTATCAATATGTTATAAGGATTGAATAATAAACCTCATAAAAATTTTTCACATTTCGTATTTTATATTGACAAAACAAGCTCAAGACTTTAAAATAAAAAGACTTTTTAAAAAGGTTCTCTTTATTTAAAGGGAAGAAGAGAATATAATAATTTTTAAAAAGGATATTGATGCTTAATCTTCTGAAAAATAAGATCCTGATAGGAAAAGAAGAATATTTCCTAAATTCTGCTGAGATTCATTATTTTAGAGTAAGCAAAAAATACTGGTCAGTTTGCCTTGAGAGGATTAAAAAGGCAGGATTCAGAATTCTATCAACTGTGGTTCCCTGGAACCTGCATGAGATCTCTATGGGGGAATTTGATTTTGCTGGAGAAACTGATAGCCGAAGAGATCTGGTGGTCTTTCTGGAGCTGGCAAGAGAGTTCGGTTTTAAAGTGATTCTGAAAATTGGACCTTACATAGGAGCAGAATGGGAAAATGGCGGCTATCCTGATTATGTTTTAGAGAATCCAGAGCTTATAGCTAAAGATCCTCAAGGGAATTCCGCATCCATATCAGAACAGAAGGAATTCTCAAAAGTGCTTCTCCCTTCTTTCAACCATCCGATTTTTAAAAACCACTGCAAAAGATATATAAATGCTCTGAGTTATGTATTAAAGAATTATATCTATCCAAAGGGTCCGGTGATTATAATACAGTTAGGGAGAAAAACCAGTTTGAATTTTTTCACAGACCCTTTTCAGCTGGATTATAATAGCTACACCACACTCACCCTTTATCCTGCTTTCCTTAAGGAAAAGTATAAGAAGATAAAAATTCTGAATTCAAACTACCAGATAAAATCGAAAAACTTTGAGGAGGTATCTCCGCCGACAGATCAGAAGATTAAAAAGCTTTCGGCTCTATTAAAATATCTGGACTGGGTAGAGTTCAAATCGGGATTGGTTTTAGCCTACATATTGAATCTAAAAGAGTTATTCTTATCTTCCAAAGTTGCTCCTCTTTTTTTCACCGACATCTTCTGGGAAGATGGTTTTTTGCTCTCCTCAGAATGGACTTCTCTGCAGAAAGAAAATATCTTTGCCGGGTTGGAGAGCGGCTGGTTTAGAAGTTATGCTGAGTATTCTTGGCACCTCAGGTCCTTTACCGGCTCAGCTTCCTTTCCCTGGGCTATCGAATTCATCAATGGAGCTCCAGCCCAGAGCCCGGAGGAGAAAAAGAAATATCTCCCCCTCAGCGCAGAGGAGATGAAATTTATGCTGATCACCTCCTTAGCCCTGGGGATTAAAGGTTTTAACCATACTATGTTTGTGGAAATGAATCGTTGGTATGGCTCTCCTTTAGCTGAAGATGGAACTGTTCAAGAAGGGTATGAGCTTATTAAAAACTTCAATCTTCTCTTAGAAAGAATAAATTTGTCGAGCTTGGAAAACTTGGCACAGATAAGTCTGGTGAATTATAACCCTTATCTTTATTCAAGTCAGGTTAAAGATCAGAAGCTTTTTCCTTATTTAAATTCTCTGGTCCATGAAACCCATTTTGGCTTGAGTCAGGATCTGAGAGGGTTAAAATATGATTTTGGAATCTCTGATCTGGAACAGGAAAGAGCCCTGGAGAGATATAAAGCTCTTTTTGTGCCATGTGCTGAGTTTATGGATTCAAAGGCTCAGGCTCTTCTTTTAGAGGAGGTTAAAAAAGGGAAGAGCTTGATTTTGTATGGGCTTTTACCCAAATATGATCTAAGGCTTAAAAACTGTGAGGCCTTAGCACGTGGTCTTAAGATAAAAACTACCCCTCTTTACCAGGTTGATAAAATCCAGCTCTCAAAAACAGAATTCCCTTCACTCATCTATGGTTTTATAAAAACTCACCCTAAAAATTATCAGGTGATAGCCCGGGCAGGGAGAAGAATTGTGGGGGTGAAAGGAAATTTGGGTAAGGGAAGGGTCTATCTTTTTACCTTCGACCTTTCTACTTCCTTCTGTCATAAGAAGTTAGGTTTTTTAGATGATATTGTGCAGGAAGCCGGGGTCCCCAGATTTTTGAATTGTTCAGACATTGAGGTAGAGGTGATAATTCAGAAGTCCGAATTTGGATCCATTGGAAATGAAAAAATTACCTTGCTTTATTTGATTAGCCCTAGAAACCTTTTCTCTCCGGATAATGCTGGATTTAAGAAAAGTCTGATCCTGCAGATGGATTGTGGTAAGATTAGAGTTAAAGGTAAGAAAATTATCCTGACTGAGCTTTTTAGTGGAGAGGTTATAAAAACCACTTCTGAGGAATTGAAAAAAGGGGTCCGTCTGGAGATTGGAAAGCTGGAAAGTCGAATGTATTTAATTGAGGGGAAATAGATCTTTAGTTTTTTCCTGCACTTAGCCCATTAAAAATAAGCTTGGAGTTTAAATTTTTTGTTTTCAGATTCTCTTCCCGGAAAGAGTTATTTTCTATCTTCTTTTTTCTACTGGGTTGAGATCAAAACAAATTTTTTACTTTTTCCTCTTTTCACCGTTAGCATTAGCTCTTTTTTATCCTTCAACTCTTCTAAGGCTTTCTTAAAATCCTCTAAGCTTGAAATCTTTATATCCTCAACTTTTTTAATCACATCCTCTTCTGCCAGCTTCCCTTGGCTGGCTGGACTTCCAACCTCCACAAAGGAAACAAAAACACCTTCTTTATCCTCAAGCATATATCCTCTATAGATAACAGCAGTTATCTCTTTAACCGTAAACCCCAGGTCAGTTTCATATTCCTCAGCCTTTACCTTGGGCTGAAGAGTAACTTTGACCTTAAGGTCAAAAACCTCTTCTTTTCTTTTGATCTTGATAGAAGCACACTCTCCGACACGGCTTTCGCTGACTAAAAGAGAAAACCGGTTTAAATCATCCTCTTTTTCGGCTGAGACTTTTTCTTCCTTATATTCCAAGATTATATCTCCGGGTAAAAGGCCGGCTTTTTCTGCAGGAGAGCCTGACTCCATATCGCTTATCAGAATCCCCCTTAGCTTTTCATCCCCGAAATATTGGGCAAACTCACGATTTAAGGGTTGAATGGATAAGCCGAGCCAACCTCTTTCGATAACTCCCACAGATAGCAGTTTATTCTTAATCTTTAAAGCGGTGTTGATAGGGATGGTGAATCCCTGGCCACGTCCCAAGCCTATGGAGTTTATCCCGATCACTTCTCCTTTTAAATTTACCAGAGGACCTCCGGAGGAACCAGGGTCTATAGCCGCATCGGTCTGAATGAAATCGCTGATTAATCTGGATTCTTCTGGCAAAAAAGGTATGACCCGACCTTTGCCGCTCACTATGCCGAAGGAGACAGTCCTATCGAAGCCAAAAGGGTTACCTACGGCAATCACCCATTCCCCTACCTCGATCTTGTCTGAATCGCCGAATTTGGGAACGATAAGTTTATCCTCAGTTTTTATTTTGATTAAGGCTAAATCGGTCTGCTTATCAGTCCCGATTACCTCAGCCGGATACTCTAATTTGTTGGTTAGAGTAACCCTTATAGACTGGGCTTTATCCACCACATGCTCATTGGTTAAGATATAACCATCCGGGTCAACCACTAGCCCAGAGGCTAAGGATTTGAATTTGAAACTATTTGATTTCTTAACCACCTCTAGGTGAATCACCGAGGGTTGAATCCGCCTGGAAAGTGAGATTATAACCTTCTGCAGGTCATCGAATAAATTTAAAACTTTTTGATCGTCGGCTGAAAAAGCTGTAGAAAATTGGAACATAAAAAGGGTTACTGCGGTAATTAAAATATAGCTCTTTCTCATTTTAGTTACTCCTCAGTAGAGGTAAAGTTCTAATTATATAAAAGGATTGGGGAGTAAGGTCAAGCAAAAAAAGTGCAACATTTTTACCAAAGTGACGTAATATCTTTAGCTATCTTTAATAAGGTAAAGAGTTAAAATCTTGTGTTTTAAGAAGATAGAGAGTAGTTGGAGCGGAAGAAAGTAAAAACATCAATAATTTTCCTTGACAAAAATTTCTTTTAAATTATAATATAAATTTATATTGAAAGGAACAGGTAATGGCTAGGTCAAAGTTTAACCTGAGAAGCAAAGATATTCTGTTATATGGTTTCTTTGCTTTTCTTTTTATTTTAGTGGGGATTCTAATTGCCTCTAATTTGAATTTCTCTCCTTCTTCCAGAGCAGTTGAGACCACCCCACCCCAAACAGCCTCAAAACTGGTTCAGCTTTTTGAGAAGGAAAGTCCTTTCACCATAGTGGCAGAGAAGGTTAGCCCGGCAGTGGTAAATATAAGTGCGGAGAAGGTCAAAGAAGGAAGGTATCATGATTTCTTACCCTTTTTTGATGATGAGTTTTTCCGCAGATTTTTTGGAGATTTACCACAGCCCAAGTCTCCCCGCAAGTATAAGGATTATAGCTTAGGCTCAGGGTTTATCTTTGATAAAAAGGGCTATATTCTCACCAACAATCATGTGGTCTCAGGTGCGGATAAAATCACGGTTAAATTAGCAGACGGGAGTGAGTACAAAGCCAAGATAATGGGCACAGACAAGGAGACTGATATTGCGGTGATAACAATAGAGGCAAAACGGTCTTTACCTACAGTAGAATTTGGTGATTCGGACTCCATCCGAGTGGGTAATTGGGTGATTGCAATTGGTAATCCATTTCCTCAATTGGGATTGGACCGGACAGTAACCGTGGGTGTGGTGAGTGCAAAGGGGAGGAAGGGTTTACGCTTTGGAGGAGAGGAAGCCCCAGCTTATCAGAACTATATTCAAACTGATGCCGCTATAAATCCTGGAAACAGCGGTGGTCCCTTAGTAGATATAGAAGGTAAAGTAATCGGGATAAATGCGGCTATTACCAATCCAACTGGGATGAGTTTCAACATAGGTATTGGATTTGCGATACCGATAAATCTGGCAAAGTCAGTGCTTCCAAACCTGATAGAAGGTAAAGAAGTATCCAGAGGATATTTAGGGGTACGTATTGGGAATGTGACAAAAGATTTAAAGGAGGCTTTGGAGCTTCCCACTAGTGAAGGGGCTTTTGTACATCAGGTGGAGCTCAATACCCCAGCCGCAAAAGCTGGTATAAAGACTGGAGATCTGATTATAAGTTTGGAGGGGAAAAAGGTAACTGACGCAGATCAGTTAAGATTTATGGTTGCACGAATTGAGCCAGATAAGACTGTGGATGTTGAGGTTCTTAGAGATAAAAAGAAGCTGGTGCTAAAGGTTAAATTAGCTGAGAAGAAAAAGTTTTTAGCATCCACCCAGGAAAAGCCTTCTGAGGAAGAGAAGGAAAGGGATTGGTTAGGGCTTGAGGTTGAAACAGCAACAGAAGAGCTAACTGCTCAGTTCAAAGTTGAATATACGAAAGGGGTGATAGTTACCGGAATTGAGGCGGGAAGTAAAGTTGAGGAGGGCGGAATTCGGATCGGAGATATCATCCTGGAGATCGACAAGAAACCAATTCAGAATGAAAAGGAATATAACAGAATTATCAAAGGACTCAAGGATAGAAAAAAAGCTATAGCCTTTTTAATTAGCCGAGATGGAAATACATTTTATTCAGCAGTTAAACCTGAATAGGAAAGGAGTGAATTCTTGGCCAAAAACTCAAAGAGATATAGGGATGAAGACAAATCCTTAGATCTTTATTTGAGAGAGATAGGTAAGACTCCTCTGATTACAGCAGGAGAAGAGGTCGAGTTAGCTAAGAGGATCAAAAATGGTGATCAGGCTGCTTTAGAGAAACTTACCAAAGCTAATTTAAGGTTTGTGGTTAGTGTAGCTAAGCAATATCAAAATCAGGGTCTTTCCTTAGCTGATTTGATCAATGAAGGAAATATCGGGTTGATAAAGGCAGCTAAAAGATTTGATGAAACCAGAGGTTTCAAATTTATCTCTTATGCGGTCTGGTGGATAAGACAGGCGGTCTTACAGTCATTGGCTGAGCAATCCAGGATTGTGCGACTTCCCTTAAATCGGGTAGGAACTCTGCATAAGATAGGAAAAATCTCCAGCTCCTTGGAGCAGGAGTTCGGGCGGGAGCCAAGTCCGGATGAGATCGCCAAAGAACTGGCGCTTTCCACCTTGGAGGTTTCGGATACACTCAAAATCTCCAACACCCATCTCTCTTTAGATGCCCCTTTTTCCACCTCTGAGGATAATTGTTTGATGGATGTCTTAGAGGATGATCTTCAGCCAGCTCCGGATGAGGCTCTCTTAGATGAATCCTTAAGGGTGGAGATAGGCAGGGCTTTAAGGACCTTAAACCCTAGAGAAGCTCTGGTTATCAGTCTCTACTTCGGTTTGACTCATGAGAAGTCTTTAACCTTAGAGGAGATCGGGGTTAGGTTTGGCTTAACCCGGGAAAGGGTGAGGCAGATAAAGGAAAAAGCTATAAGGAGGCTAAGACATGCTTCCAGAAGCAAAACTTTAAGGGCCTATCTTCATTAAGAGAAAGTAATAAAAAAACTTAAAGCTGGGACAGGGTTTTTTTTAAACCCTGTTCCAGCTTTTTTTAAATTGCAACATTTGTCCCTTCAGCAGGTCAATTCATTGGAAAGTTATTACCTCCCCTATCAGGGGCAGGGCGGTGGTCCTCCTTTGAAAAGATAATTTATCAGATAAATAACATCAGATATATTTACCCTGGAGTCACAATTAGCATCTCCGGATTTAAAGCATGAAACTGGAGGTGATCCACCTTTAAAAAGGTAATTTATAATATAAATAACATCTGAGACGGTTATGGAGCTGTCTCCATTTGGGTCTCCTCTTAAAAGATTAGCTGGAGGGGTGATCTTTATATTGACCGTGTCTGAATCTATGGCTCCGCACCTGTCTTTTAGCTCGAAGATAAAAGTATACACAGAATCGCCTGAGGTCAGGAAACAGGTAAAACCGATAAGCAAAGTTGGATTAATCACTGTGGTTAAAAAGAGACAATTAGGGCCAGAGACAAGCTCTAAGCTTAAAGAGTCATCCGCATCTGAATCTGTCCCAATTAGATGATTAAAACAAACCGTGCTATCCTCACACAGAGCGTAACTACTATCTTGAGAGACTAAGACTGGTGGGTGGTTAAATTCAATCCATATCTGTGCAGTATCGGTTTTGGAAATACCACAATTATCTGTTACCTGGAAAATCAAATTATGAGGATTAGAGAGGGTGTCAGAATAATCTGGCTTCCAGATGAAAATTCCTGTGAGCGAATCTTGACCCTGAAGGGGATCAGAAGGTCTTAGCTCTCCTTTAGCTGAAAGTTTGGTAAGACTAAGAGAATCGCCCAGATCTAGATCAGAGGCGAAAAGTCCGAAAAGGATAGAATCACCTAAGGCACAGAGCTTGTAAGAGGTGTCAGCTGGAAGGACTAAGGCAGGGGCTTGATTTAAGTTCACAGTTAAGTTAAAGGTGTCCAAAACAATAGCTCCACAGAGGTCCTGGGCTTGGAAGATAAAAGTGTAAGTTGAATCAATAGATGAAGGTAAGAAACAGCAAATTCCTGAGCCTGAATCGTACTCTCCCGGACCGGATAGTTTCTGAATAAAGACTGAATCGGCTAAATCCGGGTCTGTAGCGAAGATATGGTTAAAGCAGATGGTATCTACTTCACACAAACTGTGGATGGTATCAGCAGGCAGAAAAAGATCGGGCAAATGATTAAATCTGAGGTTTATAAGAAGGGTATCCTGAACTTCTTTTCCACAAAGGTCTGTGAGCCTAAAGATAATTTGATGGGGATTATCTGAAGTATCTGAATACTCAGGCTTCCACAAAAAATTAGCTAACAGGGGTGAGGTTCCAAAAGCAGGATTAGAGGGTAAAAGTTCTCCTTTTGAAGAGATTTTTTCTAAGCTGAGAGTCTCACCTGTGTCCGGGTCTTCTCCTCTTATAGGTAAATATATAGAATCGCCTGAATCGCATAATAGAGTATCTAAATCTTGGGGCAGGTATAAAATCGGGCTTTGATTTATATGAGTATGGACATAGGAACTTTCCTGGGCAAAGGCTCCTTTTGAATCAGTGACCCTGAAGACGAAAAGATAGGTTGAATCTTCAGGTTCTGGGAAAAAGCAGTGGCTGGCATTTAGAGGGGAAGATCCGGTCAAAGGAGCAAAATCGCCTGGACCAGAAATCTTTTCCAAGTTCAAAATCTCAGCTGAATCAGGGTCTGTGGCTAACAGATTAAAGCAAATAGTTTCTGGCTCACACAAAAGAGAGGAACTATCCTGAAGAGTCAAAACTGGAGGATGATTGATCGGCTCTGGTTCTCCTGGAATTACCATCAACTTATCGAATTTCCGGTCCTTTTTAGCAAACCAGTACATCGGAGCCTTTACGTTTCCCCACCCTCTCCATTCTGGCTGAACCTCAATGAAATCATCACCTCTCTGAACCTCTAACCTAATAGTCCCGTTGATTACAATATCTAAACTCTCAGCCTCAAAGCAGTCAAAGGTAAGATAATTGAGTTCTTCAGGGTCTGGGATATGAGAGCCCCAGGACCAGTCTTTTAAAGAGATAATATTTAGAGTCCTTCTCCCATTCAGATATTCTACCTTTACCTGGGCAAAAGCTGAGGCGGCTTGCTGGTTTAATAATTCCTTGGTATTGGGAATCCACAAACCGATGCTGTCTTTTATCTGGTAAACTGCTCGAATGGAATTAATGCTGACTGGGGTTAATCCTTCATTTTTTCCAAAGTGAGTATAATGGATATATATCTGCCAATTATCGGTTACCGAATAGGCAATGTCTGTATTGAACCAGTTGTGAGTCTGTTCCGGTACAGCTGAATTCCAGTTTCCATTACGTTTGAATTTGTAGAATCTGGTACTACCATCCGGGAAGGTGGTCGGATCAAAGATCACCTGGGCTACATTCAGACTGTCGATGATTGAACTTATATAATAATAAGAAAGATACCAGTTTTCCTGAAGTGCACCATCCCAGTTGAACTTGAAATTGTAAGGAGCGAAGGTTTTATACACATGGTAATAAGGGGTTCCCGGATCTGCCCCATAATTCAGGGTATTGATATAATTTCCAGCGTGGCTGACCCATACGCCGGCTTTGTAGATTTTTTCAAAGCCATGATTTTGCATATAGCTAAGAGCTTTAAAAACGTGAGAGGAGTCAAGTCCCGGACCTCCTCCGCCATATCCGGTATGACCCACAGTATGTGCGCTGGTTATCCAGCCCCTCTGTATCCAGGCGTCTAAGCTATCTCCCCAGTATCTGCTTAAAGTATCTGTTCCATAGAAATAAAGGGGGATCTGTTCACCAAAGGTGCCTAAACTGTCTCCTACACCGTTTCCAGCATTCCAAAACCAGAGATTGGCAACTGCTATTTTACCATTTACCCCTTTCCCCCATCTTCCTCCTACCTCCTCATCTGTTTGCAGAAATCTTCCTAAGCTGTCTACGTAGCTTGGAGCTGAGGTATAATCTATATCGCTTTCTATGGTCATAACTCCTTTATAGTTCCAGGGAAGCCTTCTTATACCAACTAAGGAATATCTGTCCTGAATGGTCATAAAATTCAAATCACTTCCATAGCTATTCCATCTGCCAGAGGAGCTTTGATAATAAGCATTGCCCTGAGGATATCCATTAACCCCGTAGAAACAGGCTATCCGGTTAGAAGAATCAATTCTTCTAACATTCAAGGCGAAAGCATAAGTTGAATCAGTGTTTAAGTTCAAAGGCTGGTCGAAGATAAACCAGACTTGATAGCCCCGGGTAAGGTTATCCGGCTGCCAGTCACCTCTGTCTAAGTTCCCATCCGGTATATCTGTTACTTTTACCCAGGTGGTGGCTAAAACTTCTTCTGTGGGAAGTCCTGAAAGATCTGTGGTTCTTAACTCTAATCTGACTGAATCCGTGGAACTGCTTAATCCCACCCGATCCAGGTATACTGCTATTCCATCTAATTTTGAAGTATTTGGCCTGAAGGTCTGAGCAATGGTTTCAACTGATTCTGAGTTAAGGTCTATGTAATAACGTGATTGAGTATGAGTGACATCATAAGCTAGATCGTTTACAATGGTGGCTTCTGCCTGGATATAGGGAAAAATTAAAAAAATTAAAATAAGACTGAACCTCACTAAGAATTTAAAAGCCAAAAAGACCTCCTTAGTTACCTAAAAATTTATGTATAAAAAATCTCCCCTCTTGAGCAATATAATTTAATATCGGGATAAAAGCAAGAGGAATTTAGAAAAATAGGGACAGGTATAGGTACATGGTATTAACTTTTGTTCTCTACAGTATAGTAAAAGGCAAACAGTTTTTCAGGTCTTATTGGGGGTGGATTAAGCACACCTTCATCTACCTGTCCGAATTTGGATCCTGCGGAAAGAGATTTTTCTTTTAATATCTCCACTGGAGATTTGTTATCTCTGGATCTTTTTTTCCAGAGGTGATTAAAGTAGAGTCGACCTCAAGGTGCAGAATTCGCATAGGCATTACCTAAAAATTCTATAAGGTTTTTATAACTCTCTATCTCATAGAGCTTATCTTTCCTACGGGGAGCGAAGCCCGGCGTAGCCGTGGTAAGGTTTTTATCGGCAATCCTTTTTTCTTTTTGTTTCTTAAAAAAATCGCTGGAGTGTAAAGTTTTAGCTTTACCTTTTTGCCCTCACAGTGCTTGCCAGGTCCCCTAACCTGGCATCCGCCTGAGGCGGATCCGACGGGTCAGGGGGACCCGACGACCACATGAAATCGGTCTTTCGTAAAGCAAGCACCTTGCCCGAATGGATCCATTCTGGACCTGCTTAATTTTTGGAGTGTATCCGCCTAAGGCGGATAGCGTTACTTTTTTAGCAAACCTGAAGGTTCGCACTCCAAAGTCCCTATAAATTTTTTTAATGAACAGGGCTGTCCCGTCTTTGACGGAATGCCTATGGTTACTTCATTGTTGTAGCGTCCTCATTCCTGTCTTACGGTGGCTACGAGCCAGCCCGCCCATAGGGCGCCAGACGTAGTCTCCGTTTCTAGGATGAGGGGACGGTCATCTGTTGATGAATGTCGTTGCCACAGGAGTGGCAACGCTACCGTTTTCGTAGAGCAGGCACCTTGCCCGCTTAATTAATTCAATTTTTTATAACTCCCATAAAAAATTAAACGAAAACAAAGCTCCTTTAGTTTAATCATAATAAAATTTGGGGGGAGTCAATTGTTACTTTAAAGGATTAGACCACGTAGCAGTCCGCCTGAGGCGGATTAGACCTCTGCCGAGCCCTGAAGGCTCGGCTACGCGTCTATTAAGTTTGTAACTGGTAAATTCACCTTGCCTCAAGATGGGCAAGGTGAGTATGTGATTGACCCCATGTTGAGGGCAACATGGGGTTACCGATTTTTTTCAAAAACCGACTTTAGTCGGGTCCTACGCCACTAAAGTGGCTATGAACGAAAATAAAACGTCCGGGATAAACCTGGACGCTACGAAATTCTCTTTTTTTAAGAAAAATAAAAACCCCTCCGCCTCAGGCGGAAGGGCTTTTGAATCTGCGAAATCTGGTATTAATACATATCACCATATCCGCCGCCGGGTGGCATCATGGGTCCGCCTCTGGCGGATTTCTCCTCGGGTTTATCTGCTACTATAGCCTCAGTGGTAACCAGAAGGGAGGCAATGGATGCGGCGTTCTCTAAGGCGATACGGACAACTTTGGTTGGATCGATCACACCGGATGCCATTAAATCCTCGAAGTTTCCAGTTTCAGCATTGAAGCCGAAGGCGCCCTTCTCCTCTTTCACCCTATTTACCACAATAGAGCCTTCAGCTCCGGAGTTTTCCGCAATAAGTCGAATCGGCTCCTCCAAAGCCTTTTTCACAATCGTAACCCCGATAGCCTCCTCCCCTTCTAATTTAAGTTTTTCTAAGGCTGGAATGGCTCTTAAGTAAGCAACTCCACCTCCGGGAATTATCCCCTCCTCCACTGCGGCTCTGGTAGCATGCAGAGCATCTTCCACCCGGGCTTTTTTCTCTTTCATCTCTGTCTCAGTAGCGGCTCCTACGTTTATTACTGCTACCCCACCTGCTAACTTAGCTAACCTTTCTTGTAGTTTTTCCTTGTCATAATCCGAGGTGGTCTCATCAATCTGCTTTCTTATCGAGTTTACCCTCGCTTTTATATCCGCACTTTTTCCCCCACCTTCAACTATGGTGGTGTTATCCTTATCTATGGTAACCCTTTTGGCTTTGCCAAAGTCGGAGATGACCGCATTCTCCAATTTAAACCCTAATTCCTCAGAGATCACCTGTCCGCCAGTTAAAACGGCAATATCCTCTAACATCGCTTTTCTGCGATCTCCAAAACCCGGGGCCTTAACAGTGCAGACCTTTAAAGTGCCCCTGAGCTTATTAACCACCAGGGTAGCAAGTGCTTCGCCTTCGACCTCCTCTGCGATTATAAGGAAGGATTTGCCCAGCTGAGCCACTTTTTCTAAGACGGGTAGAAGGTCTTTCATAGTGGAGATCTTCTTATCATGGATTAAGATCAAAGGCTCCTCTAAGACAACCTCCATACTGTCTGGATTGGTGATAAAATAGGGGGAGAGATAACCGCGGTCAAACTGCATTCCCTCAACCACTTCTAAATTGGTTGCAGTGGTTTTTGCCTCCTCCACAGTTATCACCCCATCCTTGCCTACCTTGTCCATGGCATCAGCGATTAAGTCGCCTATGGCTTTATCATTATTTGCAGAGATTGAGCCAACCTGGGCGATCTCGATTTTCCCGGGCAGGGGTTTGGAAAGCTTCTTTATCTCATCCACCACTACACTAACTGCTTTCTCAATCCCTCTTTTTAATGCCATGGGGTTTGCACCAGCAGTAACATTTTTCAAACCTTCTCTAAAGATTGCCTGGGCTAAAACTGTGGCAGTTGTGGTTCCATCTCCTGCCACATCCGAGGTCTTAGAGGCGACCTCTTTCACCATCTGGGCACCCATATTCTCAAAGGGGTCTTCTAACTCTATCTCCTTGGCAACGGTGACTCCATCTTTGGTTATAGTGGGTGAACCGAACTTCTTATCTAAGACCACATTTCTACCTTTGGGACCTAGGGTAACCTTCACTGCTTCAGCTAATTTATCTACACCTTTTTTGAGTTTTTCCCTGGCATTGCTACTGAATTCTAAAATTTTGGGCATATTCATAACCTCCTTTTTATCCGCCCAAGGCGGACTAACCGATTATAGCTAAGATATCGCTTTCTCTCATTATCAGATATTCCACTTCATCTATGGTTACTTCTGTGCCGGAATATTTTCCATATAAGACCTTATCCCCCTTTTTAACTTCCACAGGTAGCTTTTTCCCCTCCTCGGTTACTCTACCTGGACCAACCTCGATTACTTCTCCTTCCTGGGGCCTTTCTTTAGCCGTATCCGGGATTATAATCCCACCCTTCTTCGTATCTTTTTCCTCTAAGGGCTTGATCAGCACCCTGTCACCCAAGGGCTTAATCTTTACCACTGATCCGCTCTCGGACATAATAGATCCTCCTTTCTTTTGAATTCCATTGGTTTAAAAGTTTAATTTTTACACAAGTATTATTCTTATTTTAAACTATGTTCTGTCAGATCAAAGACCTTACCCAAACAGAAAATGTTTTAGCACTCTCCTTTTAAGATTGCTAAACGTTTTGAGAGTATATAAATAAAATCATTAAAAAGCAAATAAAAATATATGCTAAATATATGAGATAAAAGAAAAAAAATCAATAAATAATAGATTAAGTCACCCCTTTTTTAAATTTACTTAAATTTTCTTGAAATTATTTGATATTTTTAGATTTTTTAAATCTATCGTAGATTATCTTAAGTCCCTGAAGTGTTAATGTTGGGTCTACCCTCTTGATAGTTTTAGATTCTGTGGAGATCAACTCTGCTAATCCGCCAGTAGCTACAACCTTAACTTTCTGCCTTAGTTCTTTTTCTATCCTGCTTACTATTTCATCTATCTGCCCAACTGCACCGAAGATTATCCCGGATTTAAGGCTCTCTTGAGTATTTGTGCCGATGACTTTCTTGGGCTTTTTAAGTTCTACCTTGGGAAGCATGGCTGCCTTTTTAAAAAGATTAGCTGAGGAGGTCTCAATACCCGGGGATATAACTCCGCCAAGATATTCCCCCTTTTTGGAAACAACGTCAAAAGTGGTAGCTGTGCCTAAGTCAACCACTATAATTGGACCTCCATAAAGCTCAAATGCGGCTATTGCATTGGCAATTCTGTCTGCGCCTACCTGTTCAGGGTTCTCATAAAGTATCTTTATTCCCAGGGAAAGCTTTGAAGATACTATAACTGGGTCAGAATGTAAGTATTTTTTGCTCATCTCCTGATAAACAGAGGTTAAGGCTGGCACAACTGAGGCAATGATTACCCCTTCTATTTTATCAGTTTTAATTTCTCCAATTAATTGCTTTATCAGAATCCCGCACTCGTCAGCGGTTAAAAAATGATTGGAGGAGACCCGGTAGTAATTTCTTAAAAGATTTTTTATGAAGATACCAACAGCGGTGTTGGTATTTCCTATGTCTATACATATAAGCATCTTACCTCCCTAAAAAGTCAAATCAGGGTAACCTCGCCTGCAGTTACAGTTCTTTCTCCTTTCCGGGTTTCAAGAATTAAAGAACCGTTCTCATCGATATCTTTTGCTAACCCCTTTAGTTTTTCTTTTCCATATAAAAGTTTCACCTTTTTCCCCAATAAAGAGGAGGAGCTTTTTATCTCCTCTCTGTAGAATTTCAATCCAAAGGTTTTGAAATTCATATAAATCTTCTCAAATCTCTGCAAGAAACCCTTTAAAAGTTCTACCCTGGAGAATCTTTTTCCTGATTCGAGGAAAATGGAGGTGGCTTTACCCTTTAAATTTTTTGGGAAATCGCTCTGGGACTGGTTTACGTTTATCCCCACCCCAATTATGATGAAATTTACTTTATCCAGCTCCGCAGAAAGCTCCAAAAGGATGCCGGCTACTTTTTTCCCTTCGATCAGACAATCGTTGGGCCATTTCAAATCTGCCTCAAGCCCGGTCTTATCCTTTATTGATTGTATCAAAGCTAAGCCGGTGCACAAGGAGAGTCCCGGGGCTTTAGCCGGGGGGATTTTTGGCCTTAAGATCAAACTCATCCAGATACCCCTGCCTGGTGGGGAGAACCATTTTCTGCCCAATCTTCCTTTACCTGAGGTCTGTTTATCAGCCACAATCAAAGTCCCTTCTGGAGCTTTTTCTTCAGCCAGTCTATAGGCTGAATCGTTAGTCGACTTTAATACCCGGTAAGAGAAGATATTTTTCCCTAAGATTCTGGTCTTCAGATTATAATTAATCTCTAAGGGTATAAAGGTATCCGGGACAGAGATAAGCCTGTAACCTTTCCCTCTTTCAGTTTCGATTTTATACCCGAGTTTTCTTAGTTCCACAATCCCTTCATAAACTGAATGAAGAGGAAGATTAAGAGAAGAAGAAAGGAAACTGGCACTTAATCCGCCTGAGGCGGATTTCTTCTCTCTTTTAAGTAAGGTAAGAATCCCCTCAGAGATCATCTCCTGCTCACTTTTCCTACGGACCTGTTTCCCGGAAAAATCAAACTTAAATCTAAAGCTTTGGCAGAATGGGTCAGTGCTCCTACGGAGATATAGTCAACTCCGCTTAAGGCAAACTTTCTCACATTTTTTAGGTTAACCTGGCCTGAGGCTTCGATTTTTACTTTTTTATCTTTAGAACGAATGAGCTTAACCGCTTTTTTTAAATCTTTAAGCTTGAAATTATCCAGCATTATCCAGTCAAGTTTAAAGCTTAAAGCCTCCTTTACCTGTTTTAAGTTTTTGGTCTCAATCTCGATTTTGAAATTGCGTCTACCCTTTTGGGCTTTTCTTAGGGCAGAAGAGATACTCCCGGCTGATTTGATGTGATTATCCTTGATCAAGATCATATCGTAAAGCCCCTTACGATGATTTTTCCCTCCACCTGCTCTGACTGCATATTTTTCTAAAAGCCTCATCCCCGGGGTGGTCTTGCGAGTATCCAAGATCTTTACCTTTGTCCCTTTGATTTTTTTAACGTATTCTTTTGTCAATGTAGAAATCCCGGAGAGCCTTTGTAGAAAATTTAAGGCGGTCCTCTCAGCGGCTAAGATACTTTTTGCCCTACCTTTAACCAAGGCTACCTTTGAGTTTGACTTTACTTCTGTTCCATCCTGGATAAAAGATTTAAAGACCAATTTAGGATCAATTTGTTTGAAGACCGATTTAGCCACTGTTAGGCCAGAAATTACCCCTTTCTCCTTGGCAATAATTATCCCTTCTCCTTTTAGTCCTTGCGGGATGATTAGATTCGTGGTTATATCACCTGGTCCCAGGTCTTCTGCTAAAGCGGTTTTAATCAGCCTTTGGATTTTTTGGAAATCAACTCTCTTCACAAAAGCAAAAATTAAGATAAATCGAGAGAATGTCAACATAAAATTCTTGACAAACTGTTCTGCAAGAGTTTATATTTTTTTAACAAGAGTTTGGAGGGGGAGATGAGTTCAGATTTTTTTGATAGTCCGCTTTATTGTTTTACTCCGGGTAAAGAAGAGCAGGAGAACTGCTGGCTACAGCTTTTAGCTTTAGGGGAAAAGGCAGAATTTCCCTTTCCTTCAGATAGAAAATTGGGGAACTGTTTGGAGTGTAGTTTTTTCCAGAAGCTTTCCTCCAGATTTGCCGGAAGGAGGAATGCTGACCGCATAGCAGAGGAGTCTTTAAAAGCTCTGATCGGACAGGTGAGAACCTGTGATAGCCAGGTAGAAAAGATCAACACCGACCTTGAGAAGAAACTGGAGGAGCTCTCCCTTTTGAAGAAGGTCTCAGATGCTCTTCTTAAATCCAAGGATCTGGATAAGATCTTAAGGATAATCTTAACTGGAGTGACCGCCGGGGAAACATTCGGTTTTAATCGGGGTTTTATCTTCTTGGTTAATCAGAAAACTCGAAGTTTAGAGGGGAGGATGGGTTTGGGTCCCAAGGATGAAGAGGAGGCTTTCAAAATCTGGTCCCGGATAAAGAAGGAGAAGGTTACCTTTGAGCAGATGTTAGAGAAGGTGCTTTTATCTGAGGAGGAAGAAAATGAACTCACCCTTAAGGTAAAGGAACTTTCTTTTTCTTTAGAGGAAAAGGAGAATATCTTAGTAAAAGCTATTTTGGAGAAAAAAAGTTTTAATCTAAAAGAGGAAAATCTTTTAAGTTTAAAACCCAAAGAACTTTTGAATCTTTTTAGTCCTAAAGGATTTATGCTTGTCCCTGTCCTTTCAGAGAATAAGCCCTTAGGGCTTTTAGCTGTGGATAATCTCTTCACCCAGAATAAGATCTTAGAAGAGGACCGGGTGGCTCTGGAGACTTTTGCCAATCAAGCCGCCTCTCAGATTGAAAATATCCTTTTACAGCAGGAGCTGAAACAGAAGCTAAAGGAATTAGAGCATACTACTAAGCTTTTAAGGGAAAATCAGAACTACCTTTTACAGGCGGAAAGATGGGTGGACATCGGTAAGTTAGCTACCACTGTGGCTCATGAGATAAAGACCCCTTTGGTAGCCATAGGCGGGTATGCGCGCAGAGCCTTAAAGAGATCAGAGCAGGGAAAGCCTGGTTCGCATGAGTTAGAGGTTATCTTAAAAGAGACTGAGAGGCTGGAGAGTATAACCTCGGAGATTCTGGATTATTCGAAGACTACAAAATTAAATTATGAGAAAATAGATTTAAATCAGCTGATCAAAGATGCCTTAGAGGTTTTAAAGGATAAGCTAAAATATAACGGAATTAAGTTGAAAATCAGGTTATTAACAGAGGCTCCCCTTATTTTAGAGCTTGATCCCAAAAGGATAGAGCAGGTTCTTTTCAATCTGATTGAGAATGCCATAGAGGCAATGCCTCAAGGAGGATTATTAACTGTTAAAACTAAAAGGAAAGAGAACTTTGCCTTATTCGAGATTGAGGATACTGGCTGTGGGATAAGCCAGGAGAACTTAGAGAAACTTTATGTTCCCTTTTTCACTACCAAGCCCAAGGGTTCTGGCTTGGGCTTGCCGGTGAGCAAGAAGATAATCGCAGACCATTCAGGTTACATAGAGGTAAAAAGTGAGGTGGATAAGGGGACTAAGTTTACGGTATATCTACCTTTTTAAGCCAGAAAGGATTTAAAGAGATTGAGGATTTCTTATGTATAAGATTCTTTTAGTAGAGGATGAACCCAATCTTTTGGAGCTTTATAAAGAGGAACTTCAGGATGAAGGGTATGAGGTTTTAACTACTATGGAAGGGGAGGATGCGGTTCTGAAAACCAAAAAAGAACTTCCGGATCTGGTAATTCTGGATATAAAGATAAAGAAACTGCAGGGATTAGAGGTTCTGAAAAAGATAAAGGAGTTCAATAAAGACCTGCCAGTTATTTTGAATTCAGCCTATGAGACCTTTAAGTCTGACTTCTCCTCCTGGATTGCAGATGCCTATCTGATCAAATCCTCCAATTTAGCTGAGCTGAAAGAGAAGATCAGAGAGCTTTTGGTGGTATAAATTTGAAGCGAACCCCACTCTCTGACCCCTGGCAGCTTTAACCTTCTATTTATATACTGGAAACCTGAAGGTTTCCCCTACAGAAATCTTTTTAAAAAGCTTTTTTTCTAAACTCTTATCTAAACCTGCCGATAAATCTATTTAGAATAAGAATAATAGGTTAATAATCTTTAAAAGGGAGTGGTTATGAAAAGCAAAACCTTTTTTATTTTCGGGGTAGTTTTTGTATCATTGACTTTACTTATTTTCTTGGCTGGGTGTAAGAAAAAATCCACCTCGCCTACTCCTCAGACTCAGGCGGTTTTAAAATCGTTGAATGCTTCTCCTCCTTCTATTCAATTGGGAGATTCATGTTTGGTTATAGCTACGGTTACCGACCAGAACGATGACCTCTTAGCCAATGTGGAAGTTGAGTTCTCAGCTTCATCTCCATCCTTCGGCTTCTTCAGAAATAGTTCTGATTTAACTGATACTCTGGGAATAGCCTCCTCTTATTTTGTCACCTCTGCCACCACCGATACCGGTACAGTAACTCTACGGGCTACACTTCCTATAAATGGAGACATCAGGAATACTACCTTATATATCTCCTATACCCCTCCACCTACTGGTTCTATTGCCAGTATCGAATTCAATTCGCTACGTCCTTCGATCCAGGTTAAAGGGACCGGAGGGATCGAGTCAGCGGTTTTGGTGGCCACAGGTTATGATGAGTATGGAAGGATAATAGGACCGGGGCACCAAATCGATTTCAGGATTTTAAATGGCCCTGGTGGAGGTGAGAACCTTGAGCCGGATACTTCTATAACCGATGAGTTAGGACAGGCATTTGTGACCCTGAATAGTGGAACGATCTCCGGAACTGTGGAGCTCAGAGCTGAATCAGATAGTATTTTCTCTAATGTTACTCGAGTGGCTATCCATGCTGGGCCTCCAGCTTACATCTCCTTAGGTGGAGATCCTTTAAATATTCGAGGATGGGACTATGTTAACGTTACCTCTGACGTTTTGGCAATGGTGGATGATATTTATGGCAATCCGGTTCAGGATAACACTGCAGTCTATTTCGGAACAGAAGAGGGGATGGTGGATGCCTATGCTTTGACTTCAGGCGGCTTAGCCCAATCAGTCTATCATTCAGGTGAGCCCAGAAACGATGGTCTGGCTTATATCTTTGGTTCAACTTGTGGAGGGACTGTGGCTGATACCTTAGTGATAATCGTCTCAGGACCATCTAATACCATAACCTTCTTAACCTTTCCTGCATCTCTTTCTGCGGATGGTATTGATAAGGGAGATGTCATAGTTGAGGTTTTGGATGCAAATGGAAATTTTGTGGTGGATGGGACTCAAGTTGAGATGGAGACTGATTTTGGAGCCTGTGCTTCTGGTGCTACCAAGGATGGGGTAAATGCCTCAATCTTTGAGACCGAGCTTTTAAGCCAGGTTTTGACCCGGGATTATTCGCCAGTTTCTCCAGATGATGGTATAGGTGCAGTCTCTAATCTGACTGCCAGGGCAGACTGGGCTTCTACCACAGTGCAGGTTAATTTCTTAACCGGTTTAGCTTATTACAAGAACTGCATGATAGACATTGTGGGTAATGTGGTTTATGGAACTACGGAGCCTTTTACAGTGATAATAAAAGATCGGGCAGGTAACCCCTTAGGAGGCCATTCCCTTTCTGCCACAGTCACCTCAGGCACAATTTCAGGCTCACCCAGTGTAACTGACAGCTATGGAGAGTCTTCTGGTTTATTCTTTAATGCACCTTCAGATACCACCATAAAGAGCGCCACGATTACGGTAACGGACAGTGACCCTAGAGGCGGTGTGACCTTAACCAAGAAGGTTTCTTTAAGCTCTACCCTTTTTAAGAAGAAATAAAAAATATAAATTATAATAGAAGAATAAAAAGTCCCCTTTTGGGGACTTTTTATTCTTATCAATAATGGTCGGACAAGGTGTCCGACCTACGAAAAACCAACACTTTACATTATCGTAGGCATCCCGCCAAAGGCGGGACAGCCCTGCAAACACTTTTTTTCAGATAGCTAAAGAATAAGGTCCTTAAAATATTAAGGGCTTTTTTTATTTTATTAAACCCAGCCACTCTCCAAAAAGAAAATAGATCCTGCCGATCAGAAGGGACATTCGTGACATAACTGTGTAGCCGAAGGAGGCACCAAAGGAGATCATTAAAAACCAGATCCCGATTTTGGCTCCGCTACCTAAGGCACCTTTGTGCTCTTTGGAAAAGAAAAAATAGATCAAGGAGGTAACCACCCCTACGGTCAAAAGGATATTATTAAAAGAGGTAAGCCAGTTACCAGTCCATAAGGGTAGTAGATTGGCATGGATCTGCAGGATTAAATCCCCGGTACCATATCCTACAATAGCGATCCCGGCAAAAATGCCAATGATCAAAGCCATTGACCAACGGGAGAGCCAGGCGTATTTTTTAGTGAAGCGGGTAAAAAACAAGACCCCGAAAGCAAAAGGGATTATGAGGATTAAAGACTGCCACATAAAGGCAAATCCGAGTTCAGGGAAAGAGAAAAAAAGATTTAAGTCCAGCTCCATCAGAGGGTCCCACAAGTTGGGTCTGAATACGTTATGATATTCTAAGGAAGTCCAGTACCCCGCAGAGACCCCTACGTAGAGATGTTCTGCAAATTTATAAAAAGGGTTATCTTTGTATAAGAAGCTGAAGATAAATAAAGTTAATCCTGCGCCAACCCAGGTTCCTATTAATTCAGCTGAAAGCATAATCTATTTACTCTCCTCTTTCATCCCTTTAAGTGAAAAGTAGGCTATATTTCCTACTAAGATGAAGAAAAAGATCACTATGTGCGCTACAGATTGTGAATCCATACCCTTCGTCCCCAGACCCGGCTTTCCCATTAACTGCTCATACTCTGCTGCACCTTTCATCCCTCCTAAAAGTCCGGATAGCTGTCCGGATTGCAGATAAGGGTAGAATTCCGGGGCACTGACTGCAGTACAGCCGGAAATGAGCTTTATATGAAAACGGGACTGCACCTGCAAAATCCATTCTTTGGTTCCAGGAAGACCTCCGGAGATATTAACAATTATAGCTAAATCGCTGAAATTTTTTACTTCTTTCATTATGGATAGATCCTTGGTCTTATTGCCATGATAATCTGTAGGAAAAGTCTGGGGGATAGAGTTTCCCATGGAGACCATCACCACCTCTCTTCCCTCTTTAAAACCCAAATTCACAAAATCGACCCCATATTTTTTATTGAACTCTCCAACTGCTATTTCGTTAAAAGCCCTTTCAGCTAAAGGGGAGCCAGTTGCCCAGAGCTGGCTGGAGATAATTTTAATATCTTTTCTGCAGAGCTGTCTTACTGCGGCCAGATGCATAGGCCAGAGCTCTGGCATAGAACCAGGGTCATAGTCAACGCTCAAGAGAACTTTCGAACCTGGGGTTAAAAATTCTATAGCATCGTAGAAGCTTTGCACCGGAGGTGTGGTGGAGAACTTGATGTTCAAAGGGAGAAAAAGAGGCAAAATAAGGGCAGTAGCCACAAAGATGAAGATTACCCTGCGGTCTAATTTTTCAAGTTTTTCAAAAAATTCTTTCATAAGAAAATTACTCTCCACCCATATAGGTCTTCTCTAATCCGATCAAAACTTTCAGTCCGGTGGAGATGGCGCCTAAGGCCGCTCCAATCATAATGGCTCTTTTGGCCGCAAGCTGAGGCACATTCATAATCCATTCAACAAAGGGAGGGAAATCTTTCCAGATATATTCACCCACCGGCACCCTTCCGATCATCACCAACACAGCAGTAATTCCTAAGAGGGCTGCTTGGAAGCTTCTTATCCTGAAAGCTCTGAATGCGGCTGAGGCGATATAAAAGGCTAAAAGGGCAAACATAGTTGCCTGCATAGGATACATGGCGTTATAAAAAATCCAGTTGAAGGTTGTCCCTTCCTTGACACCACCGAAGATCCCGAAATAAAGCATTATGAAAAGTCCAGCCACTAAAACGATCTTATAGAGCCAATCTCTACCTTTCCTTTTTATCACCTGATAATTCACTCTTAAGATATTGGCAACACCCAAGACATAGGCAAAGGCAATACAAATGATGGCCCACTGATTAACTACCTGGGCTACTGGCTGAAGCCTGGGGCTGAAGTAGTTTCCGATAAAGAAGAAACCAGCTAAGAAGCAGATGATTATAGGGACTTCTCTACGCATATGATTTTTTTGTATTTTGTAGCGGAAGGCCGTCAAGGGTTTGTCCACAGGATCCTGCGGAAGACTTCAGCCTTCCATCCTCCATTAGGGAAACCTAAAGGTTTCCCCTACATTTTTTCTCTTATCTCCTCTTTTGTGACGAAAGGCTTTAGCCTTCTAATTTCCCCAATGGAAACCTGTCCGAGAAACGGATCCGTAGGAAAGGTTTCCGCTACTGCACAAAAAACCAGGAGCTGAATTTAGTAATCCCGAAAGACTCTAACACAACTCCTAAAAGCAAGATGATCATTATCAAAAACTTAGCTAAATCCGAGCCTTTTAAACTGCCCAGGAGCTTGGGTTCTCTGGAAAGATAGGCTGAGGCAGCATAAAGCTCCTCTCCAATTAAAGTATAATCACAAGCCACCACAAAGAAAGGAAGCTGGTGAATATTAGCCGTCCCTGCTACCTGAATGGCTCCAGTTGAAAACCCGGTCTCTGCCATAAGTAGAGATTCAGCAAAAAAGGAACCAAACATAAAATTAGCCGCAGGTTTCTCCCTTAGCATTATCCCGCTAACCCCAGCCGCATAGGCAAACTGCTCCTGAGTCAGATACTTGACATTATTCGGGTTATATGCTTCAGGTCTTCCTGCCTTCACATACCCCTGTTTTACTGATTCCTCAGCCACAGTCAATACAAAGGGAACGCAGATGGGAACAAGGAGCGGAACATCATAAGAAGCAACCAACTCAGCCACATTCCCTAAAATAATCATACTGGCAACGGTCTGGAGGTTATCCATGTCCTCTATCCCAGAGATATAGAGGATGGGCTTTCCCATCTCAGCTGCCCTTCCGGCTGCCTCTTCAATTGCATCCAGACCGGCAATCCTTCGCACAAAAAGACTTTCTCCCTTTTTAGCCCTCTGGATGAAATAGAGCACGAAAGCAAAGAATAAGATTAAAATGATAAAGACATTTATCCTTTGAGGATTGAACCATTGAACAGCAGAAGAGGTTTCCACAGGGGGTTCAGTTTCTATGGCTTTAGAAACTGAAAAGAAAGTAAGGTAGATAAACAGTAAAAGGAGAAGGATTTTCCTCCAGGGAAATTCTCTCATCCTACGGATCCGTTTTTAGGATAAAGGCAGCCCATATTTAAATAATATATAGAGGTAATATTTTAACTCAATGAAGTACTCCCTTAAGAATACTACCCTCTCTGCTAAAAGAGAGACTCTCCCCATAACGGTTAAGCCGAACCCGGTACCGAAACCGACCATTAAAGTCCAGATCCCTACTTTGGCTGTGCCCCCAAAAAATCCCGTATGTTCTTTGGAGAAGAAAAAGTAGATCAGGGCTGAAAGGACCCCGATTATTATCAAAATATTGGTGAAAAGAGCCCAGGTAGTAAAGCCCACCGGAAGCATGGTGGAGCTTAACTGTCTTATAACATAATTTTGCATATACAGAGGAATGGCGAAGCCAGTGCCACTTCCTATGTAGAAAGCCAAGGAGAAACGGGAGATCCAGGACCATTTTTTAGAAAAGCGGGTCCAGATCATCAACCCTAAAATCGCCGGAATGATATAAACCCATTCCCCCTGCCTTAAAGGCGTGATCAGTTTTGGCACGAACCCGTTATAATATAAGATCACCGCAAAATATCCAGCAGATACTCCTACCACAAGATGTTCGGCAAACTTATAAAAGGGGTTGTCCTTGTAAAGAAAAGTGAAGATGCATAAGGTCAAAAAAGTAGCAACCGCATTCCAGATTATTTCTTCTGTTCCCATAATCTTTCCTTCCTCAAGGCTCAAATTCGAGATTTTTTCCTTTTAGACAGAAAAAATCCGATATTTCCTATAACGATGAAAAGGATTACCACCACATGGGTGGTGGTCTGAATAGGCATACTTTTATAGGCGGAGAGTTGGTCTTTTTCCCTGGATATATATCCGCCTTTCTCCGCTAAGTGCTCATATTCTGCAGCTCCCTTCATTCCACCGATTAAACCGAAGATCTGTCCGGATTGGAGGAAGGGGTAATAATCGGAGGTCATAACCCCGGTTACCCCAATGGCCAGCATGGCATTATAGCGTCCATTAGCATAGTTTATCCAGTATTCGGTTGCAGAGCCAGCAGAGATATTTAGAATAGCTTTCACATTATCGTAATTGGTGATACCTCCCATCATGGGCAAAGAATCCAAGGGGGTGCCATAATAGTCTTCCGGGAAAGGAATCCTGAAGTTCTGTCCCATAGCTAAGATGGTAATTGAAGGATAGGGTTTATACCCTAAATAGACGTAATCTACCCCATTTACCTTATTGTATTCTTTGGAGACCTGAGAGATTACCTGCTCTACCATTCCGGGACCGTTTTGATGAAGACAGCATAAAAGGAGCTTGATATCTCTTTTAAAACACTGACGGGTTATAGCATAGGACATAGGATGGAGCTCAGCCATAGCCTCAGGCGCATAGTCAACTCCGATCATCAAAACCTCCCCAGGATTTAAGCTCTCCACGTAATCATAAACGCTCCTCACCTCAGGAGTGACATAAAGGGGAACATCAAAAGGAAAGATAGCAGTTATCACTACCACTAATCCGATAACCAGATAGACCCAGCGTCTATCTAAATTCATTATCTGCTCATAGAAGTTCATATCTTCTCCTTAATCTCTTCCCATATAGGTTCTTTCAATCCCTAACATAATTTTAAGAGCTGTAGCAGTGGCTCCTAACCCAACCCCTATCCAGAAAGCCCTTTTGGCGGCCATATTGGGAACAGTTAAGATGAAATTAGCCAACCACTGGTTTATGGCAGAAAGTGGTCCCAAGGGAATCAGCCTGAGCATAATTATCACCGCAGAGAGAAGGAGTATGGTGGCTAAAACTGTGCGAGCTCTGAAAGCTCGATAGGCGGCAGAGGCGATATAAAATGCCAAAAGCGAAAACATTGTGGCCTGGATTGGAATATAGATATACTCGAAAAGGAGCATAAATATGCTACCTCTCACCAGGCTTGCCTGACCTGGATACAATCCCACGAAAAGCATAAAGAATAGCCCGGCTAAGGTGATTATACTATATCCCCAACCAGGGGTTTTTCTCTGAACCTTATGTACACTGGCCATGGTCAAGCTCCACAGTCCCAAAAGCATGGCAAAACAGCCGATCACGATGATCCAGTCTAAGGACCACTCATATACTATCTCGAACTCTTCCCTGGGGATGAAATACTGAACCAGCATGAAAAACCCTACACCGGTAACGAGTGCAAAAGGTAAAGTTTTGCGCATCTTTTTCTCCTTTTAGAGCTGGACCCGGAACAGGTTTAAAAAGAACTGAAAATTAAAACTGGCCGCTAAGGCTCCCAAGATCAAAGAGATTATAACTACAGCTTTTCCCCAGTCCTGGGCTTTAAGGGTTCCTAAAAGCACCGGCTCTTTTCCCAGATAAGCTGAGGCCGCGTAAAGCTCTTCACCTATCAGGGTATAGTCTGTAGCGGCAATAAAGAAGGGGATCTGGGCGATCTCATCGGTTCCAGAGATTTGAATGGAACCTGCCACGGAGCCGGTCTCTGCCAAAATCAAAGAT
>Ga0209979_1001342_pt1 | contig 27391 bp, 23 predicted proteins | sample AnhtaG_FD_183114 | JGI IMG/M metagenome (GOLD analysis project Ga0209979, IMG submission 183114) | Deep subsurface microbial communities from Anholt, Denmark to uncover new lineages of life (NeLLi) - Anholt_01485 metaG (SPAdes) (version 2) | ecosystem: Environmental > Aquatic > Marine > Oceanic...
CAGCGTGGCGAGCACGATAGAAGGGGATCTGTTTTGCCAACTGATCGGCGAAGATGGGGCGCTCGGGGCGAGGCCCCACGATGCTCATCTCACCCCGTAGTACATTGATAAGTTGGGGCAGCTCGTCAACCATGGTGCGGCGCAGGAAGCGGCCCACTCGCGTGACCCGGGGATCGTTCTCCTCAGCCCAGACCGCTCCGCCTTCCTCGGCACCCAGGATCATGGAGCGAAACTTGAAGATCCGGAATACCTGCCCGCCCGTGCCCATCCGCTCCTGGGTGTAGAATATGGGTCCTGGGGAATCGATGTAGATGGCCAAAGCCAGGATGGGGGAAAGGAGGGCGAGGATGATAAGCCCAATGCTGGAGATGAGGATGTCCATCGTCCTCTTCAGGAAGGGCCAGAAACCCCCGATGGCGGCGTGATCCAGCGGTAGAATGAGGGACCAGTCATGGCCAACGTGCTCGACCGGCACCCGACCGGTGATCTCCTCATAGAGGAGGGGCATGAGGCTGACCTGCACCTCCTGTTCCTGGCAATCCATGATTGCTCGGATGAGCTCGCCGTGTACGGTATGGGTGATGGCAAGGATAATCTCGGAGACTTCTTCCTCTGTTACGAGCGAAAGCAAATCCCGCCGAGTACCGACGACAGTTACTCCTTCGATGACCTGCCCTTGCTTGCTTGGATCGTCGTCGATGTAGCCAACCAGTTGGTACTCTGAAGGCAGGTTCTCCTCGATAGCTTGGACTATGGTTCGTCCCGCCTGGCCAGCTCCTATCACAATGGCCCGGCGCCGAAAGAAGGGGCGGCAAAGCAGCACAGCGTAGGCCGTGCGCCAGATGCCCACTAGTCCGAAGGTAGCAGCGCAGTGGTAGAGGACGATCCCGCGGGGTAGCGATTGAGGCGGCGATAGGAAGTATACCGCAACGTAGATGAGGAATATGACGCCCGTGATCCTGAACAGGGCCAGCCAGACCGACCTGAGGCAGGCAGCAAGCCTCAAGTGATAGAAATCGTTCAGAGAGGCGGAGAGGATCCAAAGGGCTGTCAGGATTAAAAACCAGTGGGCCTGGGAGAGGACAAATCCCCAGGAAAAGCTGCGGAACGGGTCCCGCAATGTCCATACCCACAAGGCGAGCAGGACAGCCCCATTGACCAGCACAAAATCTCCGACGGCTAAAAGAGTTTTCCGTTCTGAGATCTGTAGAGGCCACTTAAGGAATCGCATGGTAGCTCCTAACCCAAACCCCGGCCCATTTATGCTTTGAGGGAAGGCGGCGGCACTTGAACAATGGGCCCTGCATTGATAGCGGGAATCTAACGCTCAACGGATACATGACCACGTTTATGTCCGAGCGGCCCTTCAATTTGGCATGCACTACCCCATGGCTAATTGATCTCTATCCCTCTTTGTACCAATGGCAATCAGCGCCCTTGAACCTCCGTATCCATTCGCGTGTCAAGCTGGCCATCACCCCCGCCCCTACCGAACCGGTCGCCACCAGGAGGAATAAGGGGGTGAACAATCCAACCTGTAGGTCTCTGCGGAGAACCCACCACCAGAAGGGCAGCGAGGCGAAGAGGAATGACAGGGCGAGGCCGCCGGCCGGCCACACGAATCCCCTCCACAAGATGCTTCCGATAGCAGCAGCTAGCAAGAGGAAAAGCAGACCGATCTGGATCTTCTGAGTTTGGGGGGTACGCGAGTCGGCCACGGCCTTGTGGGGATGCCTCTGGTACACCATCATCCTCCAATAGCCATAGTGATATTTTCTCCGGGCATATTCCAAAATAGACTCTGGATGCACATGGTAGACGACGGCCTCGGGAGCGAAAACCATCTTGTGACCTTGGCTTGCCAATCGAAAAGACAGCTCCGCGTCCTCTGCACCTAGAAGATCCTCGCCAAAGCCCCCATTCTGCAGAAAGGTCTCCAGCCAGTAAGCCCCTGTGGCCGTGCTGATGAAATCGATATAGGCCTGTCTGGCGATGTTCTCATACCGGTCATCGTACTCCAGTTGGATGAAGCGTGGGACGAGACCCCTCTGATGCGTGCGGATCTTACCGGTCACCCCGACAACATCCTTGTCGGCGAAGGGGCTATCTATGGCCTCGATCCAGTTGGGTTCAGGGATGCAATCAGCGTCGGTGAAGAGGACGATCTCGCCCTGGGCCCGGCGGGCCCCCGCGTTCCTGGCGGCGGCCGCCCCACGATGACGCTGATAGATCAGGACGACATCCCGGGTCGCGGCGATTTCGTGCGTCCCATCGGTCGAGCCATCATCTACGACGATGATCTCATACTTTTCGCGGGACAGCGTCTGCCGCTCCAGGGCATCCAAACAGGCATCGAGGACTTCCCGGACATTATAGGCCGGGATGACCACTGAGATCACCGGGGATCGCTGGTCCACGAATCGCTCCTTAAGCCTGCAGGCGTCACCTTGCGCTGGCGAATGCTTCCCCACCAGAGGAAGAAAGCGCCTAGAAGCAAAGGTGGGCCGAAGACCACGAAGTACAATAGCACAGCATAGCTCAGGGCGGCGCTTTTCTCCACGCCGAAAGGGGCCAAGGCCAGGATGCACAGGTAGTGGAAGACGCCCAGCTTGCCCGGAGCCGACGGCACGGCCACGCCCACCTGGAGCACGACCAATAGGAACAGGGCGGCGGCAAAGGACAGGGGCAGGCCCAAGGCCAGGAAGACGATGTAGTTGACCAGAATGCTCAGAGACCAACTGAGAAGCGACCACCCCTGGAGCTGAAGCCCCACCCAGGGGGAACGCAGCACGTCCAGGCTGCCCAGGGCTAGTCCCACCACCCGCTGAACCCGCGCCCGCCAACTTCCCGGCAGGAAACAGGAGAGCGATTCCACCAGGGTGAGCAGCCGATCCCTGCCATAGGAAAGGATCAAGGCGGCGCCGAGAAAGGCGGTGGCGAAGGCGGCCAGGCTCTCTCGGGAATCCCGGAACCAGGGGGGCGGGGAAACGAAAACCGGGACGAGGAGCACCAGCAGTAGCAGCATCAAGATGTCCAGCCACTTCTCTACGGCGATGGTCCCCAGGGTGCGTGCTCGGCTGCGGTTCTCCACCTTGCCCATGAAGTAAATGCGGGCCACCTCGCCCAGCCGGGCGGGGACGACGATGTTCAGCATCTGGCCGATGAGGAGTACCTCAGCCAGCCTGAAGTAGCTGAGCCCATCCTGATCTGGATAGTACAGCAGTCTCCAGCGAGCAGCTCGGACCAAGGGGCTCACGAGCACCAAGGCGAGGGCCAGGGCCACAAAGCGGTAATCGGCCTCGGTGAGGATGGCTATCACCTGGGAAATCGGAACATCCCGGAAGGCCAGCCACAGGAAGACCAGGCTGAGTCCAGTGCCCAGGACCACCCGCAGACCTCGGATGTTTGCCTGCTGCCATAGGCCATTAGCGCGTTGCCACAAGGACAGCCCCACTGCCTCCGGCTGATGTCCACCACTTGGATTATCCATTCGCCCCTGTTCTTCCTGGCTCGTCTTGCCCATCTAAAAGTCCCAGCACCTGTGCGCCGACAAAGGCTACAACTACCCTAAACACCTGAGAATCAGAATGCCCCCTTCCCCTTGAGCACTGCGCCGATGGTCTTCCATAGAATCTGCAGATCCAGCAAGAGGGAGTAGTTTTGGATGTAGTATAAGTCGTCTTGGGTGTGCAAGTGCATGGGCTTATCGCTGCGGCCACTGATCACCCACCAGCTTGTCATGCCCGGAGGCACGGCGAAACGCTTGCGTTGCCAGGGCTCATATCGCTCCACTAGCCAGGGCATCTCCGGCCGAGGCCCCACCACACTCATTTCCCCCTTGAGGACGTTGAAAAACTGCGGCAGCTCGTCAAGGCTCATCCTACGCAGCCACCGTCCCACCCGTGTGACACGAGGGTCGTTTCTAATCTTATGGATAGTCTTGCCATCCTCGGTGAACTGAATGACCTCAGCCCGCCGCTCTTCAGCACCGGCCACCATGGAACGGAACTTATACATCCAGAAGAGTCTGCCATTCTCACCCGCTCGCAGTTGCTTGAAGATAATAGGCTCTGGGGAATCCAATTTGATGAGCGCCGAGACGAGGAGCAGCAATGGCCAAATCAACAGAAGCACAATGGTTGTAACGATAAGATCGAATAGACGCTTCACAAAGCGCTGAAAGCCATCAATGGCGGGTTCGCGCAATCCAATCATGGGAATTCCAGCGAAAACGCCTACCCGGGCGCGGGGAAAAGCCAGATCGAAGAAATCGGGAACCACTTTCACTCGAACAGGGTGCTTTTGGAGCTCGGCTACCAAATTGACCAGACGATTCCGATCATGGTGTTTCAATGCAATAACCACCTCTTCAATGTTATAATCTTCCACCACATCGCAGGCCTGATCCAAGGTGCCAAGCACAGGCAAACCCTCGAGCATCGCCCCTCGTTTTTGGGCATGTTCAGCGAGAAACCCAACCGTTTCTAAGCCCATGTAGCCGTACTTCTCCAAAGCCTGGGCAACCTCACGACCCAATGAATCCGCACCGATAATCAAAACCCGGGTCATGCCCTGATGGCGGCTGCGACGGAGGCGAAAGAAAGCTCGCACCACGATACGATAGCCTAGAAGAAGAGCTGCATCGATCAGGGAGAAGTACACAAACAGGAAGCGGGGAACATCGCGGTAAGTGAGATAGAGCACACCAGCGAGGGTCAAGGCAGCCAGAGTCGTAGCCAGAATGACGAGCTGGAATTCATCAACGGCTCGGAATACCCGGTTGGGGTTGTATAGAGATAGGACCATGAAGATTAGGGCCCAGATCAAGGCCGCCAGCCCATATATCTGTAAGGGCACGCGCGCCATCTCCCAGGGAACCTGGTCGCCATAGGGCAGACGAAACCGGAGCACGCCAGCTACGTACAGGGCGCACTCGGTGAGGACGAGATCCATGGTAAAGAGGAACACCATGAAGCTAGTACTGAATCTCTTGAACATAGGAATATCCGTTTGCATGGTGAGCTAATTATACCATACCGGAAGGTGAAAGACAAACTCGCCGCTCTCAGCCCGCCCCCCTTCGGAGGCCGGTCTTCCCACGGCGAGTTTATAGGCCAAGTAGCACGCCCGGCGCTGAAGCGCGGGGCTGAAAAAACAAAGCCCCCTCCGGGGGCTGAATTTCAGCCCGTAGGCGATGTCCTGAGCCCGTCGAAGGAGCTTTGCTCTTTTAGCGTCGAGCTTTAGCTCGGCGCTGAGCGGCAGGGCCAAGAAGTCAAGGTCTGTTAACCGAGCGCTCTCAAGACGGAGCTGCCAGTTCAAGCCATTGTGTCCAGCGAGGGGCTTGCCGCTCAATTCCAGCACAGAAATCACTGGGATTTCCTACGATAGTACACCGGTTTCGGATTGGGCCTGCTCATGACCCTGTGTCGCCAGGTGATCGGGCGCCAGATCGAGGTACAGGCCAGTGACGAGGCCCATGATGATCCACATCACCACGCCCGGTTTGGTGCCGAGCATGAAGGCGTCGGTCAGCCCAAAGATCTGATGGGCCAACATGCCGGTGCCTAAGCCGAGGATCAGTCGCTTGATCCGGTCATCCGGCGCCCAGGTGTAAGCGCGCCAGGCGGTGCGGACAAAGGCGGCCAGCAAGGCGACATAGGCGACGAACCCGGGGATGCCCAGGTCAATGGCTACCTGGAGCAGCTCGTTGTGGGCGTGGGTGATGGTCCAGGACGCGCTGGATAGGGAACCCAGGGGGTAGAGGAGACGCGCGACCGTGTCAAAGGTACCGATCCCCACGCCGGTGAACGGGAAGTCCGGCAGCGCTTGCAGGGCGATGCGCCATACGCTCAATCGAAAGTCGAACGACGAGAGCACCGATAGCCCACCCGCTCCCGTGGCCGTCTCCACGCTTCCCAACAGGTTGGGGAACCACACCAGGAGCACACCCGCCAGCGCCACCAGGCCCACCAGGCTGACCAGGCTCAGAGCCCAGCGCCGCTGCCAGGCGAAGAACAGGACCACCGAGGCGATGCCGAGCCCCAGCAGAGCGCCCCGCGATTGGGTGAGCAGTAGCGTGAGGCCCGTGCTCGTCAGAGCCAGCAGGGTCAGGCCAAGGGACAAGCGCGCGCGCCGTGACCCGTCCCTCCGGTAGGCTTGCAGGCCCAGGAACGACTGCACGGCGTAGATCGGAACCAAAAAGATGAGCGTACCCGCGACGCCGTTGGGGTGGAACCCGCCGCGGATGGAGCGGGGGATCTCGACGATCTCGCGCGGGATAGAGGCGTAGACCCGCGATAGGTCCGCCAATTTGCCCGAGAACCAGTCGGCGCCCAACAGGCCCATCCCAGCCATGCCGATCCCCAGCAGTCCCAGGGCGATGAGCCAGCGGTTGAAATTGCCTCTCAGCCGGACGCCATAGGCGACCTCGTAGTAAGCCAGGATGCTCAGGATCACCCCGTAGAGCTTGGGCATGCTCAGGGCTGGATCGGCGGTCAGGGCCAGGCCCGACAACAACGTCAGCAGGACCAGGATGGCAATGGGCAGATCGTGCGGCGTCCAAGTGAACAACGTCCGCTCGCGGACGAGGCGCAGGATGAAAAACGCTCCCAGAAGGAGCAGACCGGCCACTGGCGGCTTGTCCTTGAACATAAACCAGGCGTAATTGAGGCCGAGCAGGCCGATGATGAACCAATGCAGCGATTCGGCGAACGCGGACGAGCTATCCATTGGGCGTGGGCTGCCCACCCGCCGCTCGTATGCTCGGTGCAGTTCGATGCTGAAGAGAACGCCGCCCAGCAGGGCCAGCCCCAACGTCAGGACTGGGGGATCGTTGAGAACGGCGATCGCGAGTAAGGAAATGAGCATCCAATACAGCAGGCAAGTCGCCTGATCTAACAGCGTTCCCACGTCAGGCGAACAGATGCGAGCACGCAAAGATGTGTCGCGCGAGTTGGTTTGAGAACTCATATCTTGTGATAGCTCCGTCTACGAATCCAGTGGGTATTCCCGGAATCCCAACGCCTGCAGCAGCACCAGTGTCACGAACAGTGGATTGTTGATCAGGTATCGCTTCCAAAGGCGGCGTGGCTCCGTCAGCAGGCGGAAGAGCCACTCCGGGCTGCTGCGCTGCCCTATCACTGCAACCGTTCCGGAAGCGGCCTCCCACAGACTTCGTAAAACAGCCGCTCATAAGCATCGGTGACAGCTTCCCACGAGTAGTGAGTTTGTGCCCGCTGACGAGCCAATTGCTGATATTTCTCAACTAATTCCGTATTCGAAAGCAATCGCCGTAGCACCTGCCGTAGACTTTCCGCTCCTATCTCGCCCTCATAGGAAAAACCAGCATCGCCGACGGTTTCCAAATTCTCCGGTGTGTTATGTGCGACAACGCAGTTGCCAAAAGCCATCGCTTCGGTCAGTGCCGGATGGGTTCCTCCTACCCCCGAGGTTTCTACGAATATATGCGCATTGGAACCCAACTCGTGGTACCCTTTACCAAACACGTAGCCGGTAAATATGATGCGGGGATCTTCCTTTGCGTTGGCTTTAAGAGAGGTGATATAATTCTCGGCATAAGCAGCGTCGCCGACGATGGCGCATTTCAAATCGGTATCCAAACCTTGAAAAGCTTCCACCAAGTGGTGGGCACAGTTTTCGGGTACTAGCCGCCCGACAAAAAGAATGTATTTACCAGATTCTAGGCCGAAGCGGGCTAAGGTCTCTCTTGGAGGCACGGTCTCTACTTCTGAGCCGTAGGGGATGTAGAGCGGCTCATCGCCGAAGTGATCGCGGTAGTAACCCTGTACCACGTGGGAGTCAGTGAGGTAAGTGGTAGGAAGCTTTGTGGCCAGGTATTCGGCGAATTGGATGTATTTCTTGGCGAAGGTAGGCCATTTTTCCCGCTTCCAATCCAGGCCATCTACGTTGAGGATGGTTTTCGTGCCGACTATGCGGGGAATCCAGGTAACGGGGCTATTCCCGGCAATAAAGTACAGAGCAATATCATAGCGTTGCGGCAGCGCGTGGAGCGAAGAGAGGAATGAGTGAACAATAGTGTCCAGGTATTTGTTGGCGATGGTGGGTAGTTTGACCAGACGTATCCCTTTGTAGTGATTGCCCTGGTACGTGATGTGGTGGGAACGACAGTAGGCAGTGACCTGGTGGTTGCGTTGGACCAACCGCTGTCCCAGTTGCTCTACACAGGTCTCAAAGCCGCTGTAGCTAGCCGGAATGCCTCGAGTGCCGAGGAGGGCGATCTTTATCACGTCACAACTTCTTAGCTGTGATAAACATTACATCACCAAGATTCAGGTAGATTTCCCTATCGTCTATTCTTGCTCGTTCTGCGAACTTCGCTAGTAGGGAAGTTAGCGGTCTATTATATCTCCGTAGTCGGCTAATTAGAAACAGCACACTCATTTTTTTGCCGATTGCTTGGTTGTCCATAACATTGAACCCCACTTTCTGTAGCAGTGCATGGATGGTCTGAGGCGTGAAGAAGAAGTAATGATCGGTGATCATTTGTCGCCAGTTTTGGCCTAGTAGCCGGAACCAAACCGTGTCAATGTTGGGCACTTCAATAAACAGGAGTCCTCCAGGCCGCAAGATACGATGTATCTTGTACAATTCTTGGGTCGGAGAGGGCAAGTGCTCAAGAACGTGTAACATCGCCACAATATCAAAGCTGTTTTCAGGAAAAATGTGTTGGTTCAAGACTCCAGGAATGATTTCTAAATCGTAGGCTTGACGGGCGAAATAGGCCGTCTTTTCATTAGGCTCAACACCAATCACAGAAAAACCAGAACTACGTGCAACGGCCAAAAAATGCCCTTTGCCACAACCGATATCTAAGAGAGCCCCTTCCGTTACAAATTGTCGTATCCTTTGGATTCGCAACTCGAAGTTGGCCTGAATGTGTTCAAGTTCTCGCTCATCGGAAACTAACGATGCGTCGCAAATCTCAGCATAATGGTCCCAGGCCGCGATTCTTTTGGCCGACGCATCCGCCGTTTCTTCACTGACGGCAAAGTTTGTGCGGCGCGGATTTACATAAGTCAAACCGCAGTGGCGACAACGTACCAATGGCCCGTCGAGCATTTTACAGTCAGGTATCACAATCTCATAATCATCCTGACCACAAATGTCGCAAGATATGTACTCCATATCCACACCATCCCTCACAAGAGTTGCTGATAAACAGCCAAAATCTGACGATGATGTGCTTTTGGATTGTAATGGACAACCACTTTCTCCCGTGCCCTCATCCCCATCTCCTGACACCGTTGCGGGTCAGTCAGCATGTAGTCAATCTTGTCTGCTAAATCATCTACATTCCCCGACTCAAACAACATTCCATCTTCACTATGACTAATGAGTTCAGGGATACCGCCTATCCGTGCACCAATCACTGGTTTACCCATCGCCATAGACTCCAACACTGACATAGGACAGTTTTCATAGCACTCGGAGGGTAACACGCTAAATCTTGCTCTAGACATCAAACCTAGAAGAATCTCAGTTGATTGATATCCAAGGAATTCTACATTTTCAAGCCTTGAGTAGGTCGTGAACTCTTCCAACTCTTCACGTTGTGGACCATCTCCTATAATCAACAACCTCGCTTCATCCACTTGTTTCATTGCTAAGAGAAGAGTTCTAATGCCTTTAATGGGCACCAAGCGACCTACATAAACGAAATAGTCGCCGAAATCGGTGCTATAGGGATGTTTTTGGGGGTCAACAAAGTTGGGAATATGTACAAACTTTTCAGGAGGCATGCCCAATTCTATCATCTTGCGACGCATAAAGTCGCTAGGAGTGATATAAACGTCTGGTAGGTCATACCATCTCAGCATGTGGTGCAGATACATCTCAATAGAGTTTAACACACTGGCAGGCAATGAACCACGATTACAGCGTTGTAGCGTAGCATGGTAGAAGAACTTACCCCGGCAACGTTCGCAGACTCTGCCTTTTGAAACTAAACTATAAGTAGGACAGATAGGTTTATAATCGTGCAACGTCTGAACAATAGGAATGCCATATTCTTTAATGATAGGCAAAATAGCCGGTGAAATTTGATGATAGATAAGATGTATATGAGCAATGTCTGGCTTTACATCCTCAATTAATTCGCGGATCCGGCGCCTGGCTTCCACCGAATACAGCACACGCCCTGCTGCTCTTATTTTCTCTTGCAAACTGGGATTATTCCAAAAGTTAACCTGGCTGACAAAATATCGGTCATATGGACTGGGTAGATTCTTGGGATGTTTCATAGCGAACGGGATCACTTCGTGCCCAGCTCGTCGGTGTAATTGGTTCAACTCAAAGAAGTAACGATCTGAGCCCCCATATATGTAGTAGAACTTGTTAACTGATAGAATCTTCATTGCTGGCTATCATCTCTTTGTAAAAGCACATACCAAGAATCCGAAAGATGGTACATTTTGGGCCACTTGTTTATGACGCGGAACCCTGCTTCTTCCAACTCGCTGTAAAGTTCTTGCCTTTCAAAAATGTGCCAGGGCCAGCGTTGTGGCAAGGGTAAACCAGTCCCGAGATAATGATCAACCTGGCGACGGAGCATGGCCACCCGGGATTTGATGCTGTACTCAATGACAGCATACCGACTAATTCGATGGAACTCAGCCAGAATTTTGATTCTGGCATCCTTGGGAATATGTCCCATGAATCGTACGCTCACAACACAATCAAAGGAATCATCCTTAAAACAGAGAGCGGCAGCATCACTTTGATGGAAACCTCCAAAAGTATTGCCTTCAATGATTTTAGTTCGCGCCACTCGCATCATTTCTCGAGAAACATCGGCTCCAACGACATAATGTCCCTGTTCTAATAAAAAATGGGTCATCCGCCCAGTACCACAAGGCATATCAAGAATCTTTATGAATCCTGACTGAGATTGCGATAGCGCAGCTAGTGCTTTGAGCAATGTTCGTCGATCTAAAGCATTCCCTATTCTTCCTCTCAAGTTCTTGAATCGCTTAGTATCATAAGTCGTTGCTTCTGCAGAGTTCTGATAGGCTTGTTTTGCGTCGTAATCATTCATACCCTAGTAACCTCTCGCCAAAATCGCAGGTACGTTTCGGCAGAACGTTGAATATTAAACTCTTTGCTCACAAACTCCCTGGCATGTTGAGAGACAATCTCCAAAGAATCATCGTGGAGGGCTTCTACAACCGTATCAACCAAGCTATCATAATCGGAAGCTACGTACCCCGTTTGACGATGAGCGATTACCTCATCCACACCACCTATCGCTGTCGTAATCACCGGTGTTCCCTTAGACATGGCCTCAAGCCAGGTTAGAGGAGGAGATACTGTTGAACGAGAATTACCAATTGGCGAGAAAAACAAATCGGCCGCTTCTAAGACAGAACCAAAGTTTTGAAGACCTGTCATTACTCTAATACAACCACCAGATTCCTGTGAATACTTAGGGTGGAAGGTTTCGGGTTTGAATGCGAAAATGAAAGTCACATTTCGCTCCAGCTGAGCAACCTCGCGTGCCACTCTTACAGCCCTGTAAAAATCCTGTTCCTGAATTTGCTGTAGATAACCTGACCAAAGGAGCAAACGCTGTTCATCTTTAACTCCCAACTTTCTACGGATAGTCATTTTCTGCTCAATTCCCATCTTCTGCTTTACAATAGGTACTCCCCAGCGGGTTATCTCCAGTGGTATCTTAATCTCTAGTTCTTGTAGTTTTCGTAGATATGCCTGTGTGTAGACACCAGCGGCGTCCAGAAAACCAACACTCAGTTTCAAGTAAGCATCGTATAGCGACTGCCGCCCGCGTGGGTCATAGTTAGCCGCTGAGTAAGTAACTTTGAGATGTGGAAAAACTCGGCGGAGAAACGGCATCGCAGGCCCAAAGTTATCCATGAAGTGGATAACTTCAATATGATGCTGGCGTACCACTCTACGCAGGTGTGGAAGATGGGCAACAATAGAAACGAACTTCTCTGCGATTTCCTGGTGAGGTTTATGGCGATGGTGATAGGCAATGTACCCGTCTTTTTGAAAGAAAAAACGATCATAATCACTGTGGAAAGGGCGCCGGGCGCAATAAACAAAGATGTTGCCCGCCAGTGTCTCCTGAATTAGGTGGTCTTCTGTGTAATCGTTTAACGAAAAGATGACGACATTTATCTTCTGTCGTAATAAGGGGGTCAGGCGGAAGAAAAAGTTTTTTTCTCCCGAGGTCAAGAAAGGAAAATATCCCACCCCCATAAGCAAAACATTCATAATGCTTACCTCTACCTTTCCTCTCAGGTTCCGGCCGCCCGTTGCTCCGCGCGAGCTAATGCCACCATTAACCCAGCTATCAGCCATACATACATAGAAATCACACGCTGTTCGAAATTGGGGCCAAAGAATCCTGTCACGAGGAGTGTGACAATGCTTCCCGCACACGCTAGAGCCGTGCTTTTTGCCAAAGGATCAGACAGATGGCCATGCATTCGCCGGGCATAACGCAGTAAAGCTATAAACATCACCAGAAAAGCCAACGCTCCTGTCAGCCCGTATTGCCCTAAAATGGTTATCCAATTCACATCGTTGACAAGGTAAACTTGCCGCTCTTCCACGCCCAATAAGTCGGCTGTACTGAAACCAAAATAAGTTGCTGTAAGAGAGCCAAAATGACCAGGACCAAATCCCAATAGTGGGGCCTGCTCCAAAATACGTCGTCCGACAAAGTGCAGTGTGAACAGTCTACCACCCGAATAGGCTGAAACTTCAAAATATCTTGGCGAAAATAACTCCAACGCCCGGGTCAGTATAGAGGCTTGAGAGAGTTCCGCACCCGGATAGTATCGTACCAAGTGAGGAAAAAAATAGGCTATCCCAACTAGAGTTATCAGTACCAACAGTAAAGTGAACAGCAAACCGATGACCAATTTCTTCTTGCTCAGCAGTGCCCACGACCAGAGCGCTGCATACATCCCCAGCCAAGACGTACGCGACATCGTCAGCACCAAACATATCCCTGTGGCCAATACCAACCAGCGGAGCACACCTCGGCGGCGCGGATAGTATATGTACAAGGCTAGTAGGAGCAACAAGATGACGACGGCATACAGCCCCAGCGCATCATAACGCCCCAGCGTAGAGAATATGTAGCGTCCCCGTGCCAAGGACACATCAGAGGAGACCCCCCCCCGCAAGACCGTCGTGCCCACTTTGGTCTCTGATACGTACAAGACCTCTGTAAGCGACGGTCCTATGAGAGCCTGCGCTAGACCAATGCCGATTACCACTGACGCAACCCCTAAGACTGCTATGATCAAGCTACGAGTTGCCTTTCGGCTGAAACCGATTTGCACCACCAGGTAGAACAACAAGACATAACGCAGCAGGATACGCAACCCCAGCACTGCTACCAGAGGTGGAACCTGATTGACAATTGCCGACAAGGCACCGACGCCTATAAAGATTAGCAACGGAGTATCAAGCGGTGTTCTCTTCCAACCTCGGCGCGAAAGTAGCCGGACGGTAAACAAAGCAATCAAGATGATCAGCAAGAGTGCTTCACTAACATAACGTGACGCTGAACCAATTGTATCCGGTAGCCACTTTTGAACAAACAACTCAACTGGAGCGTAAAGGACAACCCAAAAAACCAAAACGCTGATACGTCTCATCAATACCAAAACGACCGCCCCACCCAAGATGCCAAGCGGTACCAACAGAGCAATCCTGTCGGAAAACATCCGAGCTATCCATGGATAGCTTACCCCTATGATAAGCCCCGATACAGTCACGAGGACGACTAGGCCAAGTTGAGACCACCTTGACGAGGCAAAGGGTGGTTTTGCTCTAACGATACTCATCGGTCCCCTCTCCTATGGATCAAGCGATTCCAGACGTATGTCATCAAACCACGCTGTGCCGGACACACCTTGCCCTTTGCCACCATAGCGGCGCAAACGTATCTGGATTCGCTTGATATCATTCGCTGTACAGAACTCTAGAGCGACAGGTGTCCATTCCACTGTTCCACTGATTCTTGATGTCTGACCACCATACCAGTACTGGTAGCCGCGCTCCGCATCCCACACATCTAATCCTACCCCGTCGGTCAATCCTTCCGCACGGATATAAGCTTCAAGGCGATAGCAAGTGTCCGGCTGCACAGGTACTTCCTGGAAGGTATGATAGAAATTCACATCCCTTCCATCAAAGGGAATGGCTAACGATTGGAGACCTGAATGGGCTATGTCACTCGTCCATACTGGTTTGACCCTACCTGTCCCACCGAGGATCCATCCAGCTCCGTTGAACTCAAAGCCGCCATTCATCAGCATGTTACTTGGATCAAGCTCCGCTTCAGCTATACTACGATAGCGATTGCTAGGCAAGTGAGATAACAGAGTTTGCCCCCTTACAATTGACTCCTCCCGTCCAGTCATTAAACCACGATTGATCGCTACCAAACCTACATTTAACCGCCATGCTTGCTGTACAATCGGATAATGCGCTCCACTGATCAATAACGTCAGGGTGACGACTAATCCTCTTTTGCTCCAGAGTATTGCCCAGCTCTTGTTCACTCGCTGTATGCGATGCAAATCTAAAAGTCTCACAAGGCACTCACACCAATACCTAGCTAGCCGGTTCGCTGATTGAAGGGATGATCTGGCCCCGCGAAAACCACCTCTTGTGCACGAACAGGGGCTATCCTACCCCACCCACCGCGCAGTGGCACTGTAGGCGAATTCTTCTCAATTCAAAAGCTCCAAATACTGCTCGCAGATTCTATCCAAGCTAAAGTCCATGGCCCGCTGCAGTAGTGTGGCCTTGTTGGGTGGATGATCTAGCACAGCTACAATGCTGTCTGCGAGCGCTTTGGGGTCCCCGATCGGTGACAGCGGCCCGTACAGACCATTTTTCAGAATTTCGGCAGGGCCGCTCGGGCAATTGGTGCTGGCAACTGGTGTACTGCAGGCCAGAGCCTCTATCAGCACAGTTGGAAGCCCCTCCCACCTGGAACTGAGCACAAAGATAGCTGACCGGGCTATATAAGCATACGGGTTCTCCACAAAGCCAGGTAGGGCCACGTCCTTCTGGAGTCCCAACCCTCGTACCAGAGCTTCTAGCCTCGATCGATCCTCTCCTTCGCCCAGAATCATCAGCCGTACAGAGCGTTGAGCCCGCACTATAGCAAAGGCTCGAATCAGAAGGGGAAAGTCCTTCGCCAGGGTCAGGCGGCCCACACCAAGCACCACCGGCGGTTCGCCAGATATAAACCATGGGTGGTCCAAGGGTTCCTCCGCCTGGGCGAACAGTGCAGGCGTTACCACAGGATTGTTTATGACTCGTATAAGCCTGCAATCAATCCCCATAGTTTGAACAAGATCTTTGGCCACACCGTGGGACACCGCAACCACCCAATCAGCCCACGGGTAGATACGAGGCACCAAAAAGGGTATTACTCGAAACTTGCCGCGCACCACATTTGGCAAGTGGACCGAAAGCGTGCTATGCACGGTCAACACCAGCCGAGTGTTCACTCTGGCAAGCCGCTTCGCTACAAGGGCCACTACGTTGGCCGGTTCCAAGGCTGAAATGATAAACTCAGGCTGCTCATAACGCAGGTAGCGCAATAGCCTGGGCAGGCCAGCCAAGAGCCCTCGCTCCCCCAGACTGATGACCTTCACCCTGGGCGAAACCAGGGACATATAAGGTCCTTCGGTACGGGCCAGCAATAGATCAACGGATAGCTCCCGCTCGGCTAAGCCTTCGGCCAGGTGGAGCATAATCCGCTCGGCCCCGCCGCCATGAAGGCCAGGGAGTAAGATGGCAATGTGAGATGGAAGTTTGCTCATAATCAATAATGCCCTCCAAACCTACTTGTGAGGTGTCAATGCATCGTCCTTCAAGTAGACACAACTATGCGCTGCATAGGCCACCTTGCATACCACAAGTTAATGATGCATTGACATATCGCACCTACTCTAGACGAACTTTGCAAGTCGCTTGCTTGCTTTCTGCAAAGCTATCGATCTATGTTTTGACATACTGTGTGCGAGAGCGTTCGTGTGCTCGTTTCCGAGACCTCAAATGATTATACAACTCGGGCGCAACCAACTCTAGGATAATCTTTGACAGTCCCCATGATGAAACAGCATGATGAGAGGGGGACCTGACGAGACACTTCATCAAGTTCACGAACGCGCTCCACCGCTTGCCCTGTTCCATTGCAATTCGATAAGAGTTAAAGAAAATCCCAGCCTTTATGATTCTATCATAGCGATAGTCGAGATGAGCATTAACAACCTCATACATCGCAATACCAGCCTGCAGATTCCTGGTTAATTCTCGTGAAGACCAGCACCCCTGAGCATGACGTCGATAAACGCTCATCACTTCATCAATGTATCCAATCTTTCCGTATTCTGCATTCAAAACATAGAGTGGCCAATCTCCCATAGGCACGTCATAATACCAACTTGGGAACTCATCAAACAAGCCACTTCGAAACATCACTGAAACTGTTGCTATGAAATTCCTTTGCAGAAGGTCTCTGAGCTCATAGGGTTTCTTATAAACAGGAGGAGATGAAATATGCGGGGGGCGACCATCGTCGTAGATCACCTTGGTGCTATGAAAACACATCGCGCACTCAGGATGATTGTCTAAATAATCAGCTTGCTTTTGGAGCTTGTGAGGTGACGTCCAATAATCGTCTCCCTCTAGCATAGCTATGTACTTCCCTTGACAGTGCCTTAGAGCATCGACAAAGTTCGGCTTGCCCATAGCACCCAGATTCTTCTCGCGTAACAGCAAACGGATCGTTTCAGGATGCCTCTCCCCGTACTGAATGACAATATCTCGTGTGCTATCGGTCGAACAATCCTCGCCAATGACAAGTTCGTAGCTGAAGTTGACCTGCTGCATCAGCACACTCTCTATTGCCTGAGCAATGAATTGCTCATGGTTGTAGGTCAGCATAACCACACTTACTTTCATAAGGCCGGCCTCCTTTAGCTGCCAGGTATTGTGTGCTCCTGAACGGTTCGTAGCCTTTCCCTAACCTCGACTCCATTTTCCACCACCAATCTCAACAAATGGCCGATACTATTGACTTCTTTCTTACCTATCGAGGTCCCTGTTGGTAAGGCCAAAACGCGCTTTGCGAGCCGCTCTGTCTCGGGCAACAGAAGCCCGGCATGAGGGAAGTAAGAGCGATATGGCTCCATACGATGGCAACCGGGATAGAAGTAACGCCGAGCTAAAACGTTTTCCGCGAAAAGTATGTCCACAAACTGATCACGGCTAACGTGGGTGACTGCCTCGTCAATCTCTAGAATGATGTATTGGTAGCTGCGCTTCTCGGTTTCATCATAGGTGATAAGTTGAACACCGGGTATATCTTCGAGCTGCCGCTGATATTCTCTGTAGTTACGGTGGTTAGCGGCGATGAAGTCCTCTAGGCTCTCTAGACCCGTCAGGCCCATCGCTGCTGATGCCTCGCTCATCTTGCCATTGATGCCAATGTAAATCACTTGATCATATCCCGTGAAGCCGAAGTTCTTCATCAAGCGGATTCTCTTCGCTAGGTCATCGTCATTGGTGACAACCGCCCCGCCCTCAAAGGTGTTGAAGAATTTGGTGGCGTGAAAACTGAACACCTCGGCATCCCCGAAGTTGCCGATCATACGTCCCTTGTGCGAGCAGCCAAAGGCATGCGCGGCATCGAACATGAGTTTCAAATCGTGGCGATTCGCAAGCTCGCTCAGCGTTTCTACATCGCAGGGGCGGCCAAAAAGATGCACGCCGATGATACCACTGGTGCGCGGGGTGATCATCCGCTCCACTTGATCGGGGTCTATATTGTAAGTGCCCGGATCGATGTCACAGAAGACCGGTGTGATCTCCTGCCACTGAAGCGCGTGCGCCGTCGCGACAAAAGTAAATGAGGGGACAATCACTTCCCCGTTGAGCCCAAGTGCACGGATGGCAATCTCTAAGGCCACCGTCCCATTGCACATCGCGATAGAATGTTTGACGCCTATGAAGTCCGCCACGCGCTGCTCAAACTCCTGCACATAGAGCCCGTCGTTTGTCAGCCATTTTCTATCCAGCAAGTCATTGATCCGCTCCAGCAGACGGTCCCGGTTGCCGATATTGGGACGGCCTACATGGAGTTTCTCCGCAAAAGCTGGAATACCCCCAAAGATAGCTAGTTCGCTCAAGTTCTGTTTTATGGCACTCAATCCTCGCACGGCTTTTCCGCTACCACGGTATAGTGAATCGGCATCAATGCCCGTCTTGGTGTCTCAATCCCCTTCATCTCCAAGATTTCGAACCCGTCTAACAGTGCCCGCAAACCATGTTCAGTGAAGCGCCAGCAATCAGGTAGTGGGCCATGAATTCGAAAGTTGAAGGGCGTGCTGGCAAACAATAGGCCTCCAGGCTTAAGAATCCGCCAAATCTCCTTCACAGCATCCCACGGCTGCAGAGTATGCTCCAGCACTTCTGTGCAGACCACATAGTCATACATATTGTCGAGCAAGAAGCTATTATACTCGCAAATGTCCCCGATGTATGTGCAACCAGAATCCGGATCAATATCAAAAGTTTCTACGGATACCGTACTTGGGAAAAACGGCCTTGCCCCCTCGTGATCCTGCGGCGCTATATCTAGCAATCGCCCCGGTACGGTAGCGTAGGTCGAAGCAGCATATTTCATAAAATCAATCACATTCTGTCGGATTATTTTCAAGTGCTCGACATCCATTTGGCTGACTACAACTTCTGGCATAGCAGGCTACACCCTCTCGTCCAAAAGCATTTCAAGCATGCTACAATCGAATGTCAAAATCCCAAGTCTCTCGCTGGCGGCTTTCCGTTCGCTAAAGCTATCGTCAATCAAAATAGCGTCGCTTTCGCAAATATAGTCCGATTTACTAGCTGACTGCTCCATGTGGATAATCTCGTCGAAGATCTCGCTAAGCCGATGCCTTCTTAGAGTCTGTGCGATGTTTCCCGTGTGCTTGGTAAGCAGTACGATTCGTTTCCCTTGATTTATGCATTGATAGAGAAGTCGGACCAGATTTACGTTCACAGCACCATTGAGTATCAATGTGTCATCTAAATCCACATATACAACGCTATACTCGACTTGATGTCTATACCGATTGGCCAATGCTCGGTCAATCTCTACATTTACTTCATTCACTAGAATCTCGATTGGAATCCGTTCCCGCTCGTAAATGCTTAGCAAAGCGAAATTGACGCCTTTAACCCGATGCACAGCCATAGTTCCAGCGATGCGAGGAGCTACTTCTAGAAGCTTGTAAGTACCAGAACGATCTTTCTTTACCTGGAAGAACCAAGCTCCATAGAACGTCATCTTTGTCGAGATTCGCTTCGCGTACTCGACAAACAGGTCACTCTCGACAGGCCGGCTATTCATTGATATACCACTTCTTGTCCGGATTCTCTGCCTACCCTCGCAAAACAGCAACCCAGCGTCTCGGTCTGAAAAGCAATCCACTGTGTATTCGTCACCAGGCAAGTACTCCATTAAAATGCATTCCCTGTCCTGCCTCAGGAGCTGGGAAAGGCGGCTCTTGCTGTGTACTAGGTGCGTCTGCCGAGATCCCTGCCCCCTGTCTGGCTTCACAAAGACGGGATAGCGATCAACCACCTGTGGATCCTGATACAGTCGCGGTACAGGGACGACGCCCGAGAGTGCACGATAAGTCTTAGACTTCGATCGAGCAATCTGGCAGGTTCGAAGTGGAGAAGATATTGCTGGCGCCTCCACTCTTTCTGCGTTCTGAGCCAGCGCAAGCACTACATCATCGTGCGCTGGAAAAACGTAATCTATTTCCTCTTTAGTAATAATGTGGTTCAACCTATCTATCCATCCTGAATCGTGAACACTGGGGACAGTAAAATGGCGAGCAAAGACGTAGGGAGCATGATTCGAGACGTCGAGTCCCGCAGAGTATAGGCGTACATCTTTGCACTGACAGAGAGCCCTGTGAATCTCAAGGCCGACTTCTGTTCCCCCTGGGAATACTAAGACCCTATATATCTTCTTCACACAGCCTCCTGGACACATCGTTCAGTGACCAGCGATAAACTCGTCACCAATACCCCCTCTAAATCAGCGTGGAGTTTTGACCAATCCTGACAGCAGAACAGAGCATAAGGCCCCATTGCATCGCGATCAGGGAAACTCGGTATCCGTAGCTCCAAGATCCAACCTTCACAGTTTGGCAGTTCGCGTGGAGTGCCAAACTCAGCCAAAGATCGTGCATAGCTAGTTGATACACCCAAGCGACAAGCGTGCACTAGCATCGGGAAAGAATCAGCTACAGCCTGTAGGCTACAAACGATTATCTCCTTGATTAGTGCCTATCTGCTTCTGCGAATAGAATTGTCTCCTCCCTATGAATCGAGAAGTGATCAAGATAGAATCTGTAGTTCAAACCGAGGGAAACCAGGAATTCTGGAATGTAGACAAAGTCTTTCAAACTATGATAGACTGATATTGCGAGCCTTGGTCGGTACTTGCGTAGCGTTTCTACGGCTCCTCTAATGGCGGGGAGTTCCGCCCCTTCTATGTCCATCTTGATCAAGTCCACTCTGGGAACCTTATGTTCACGAACAAAATCGTCAATGGATAGGGTACTCTTCTTGAAATCGCTCTCACTGAGTCCCTGATTACTGACTTGACTGCCCGGTCCATGGTCGTGACAAAACAAGACCCTGTTGGAATCGTCCCAGAGTGGACGCTGGAGAAGCTCTATTCTACTCATCAGTGCCGGATTCAGATGTAGGTTCTTATGCATCACTTCCAGGTTACTAGGCACAAACTCGAACGTAAAAACCTTTCCATACTCACCAACTTCATGGGCAAAGTATAACGCCGTGTCGCCCCAACACCCCCCGGCGTCGATCACATAATCTCCCTGTTGCGCCTTAATCCTCTCTCCATATTCATACTGTCTAAGACAAAATACATTCAGTATGCCATTCGGTGTGCAATACAACTTGATGGGTATACCCATTGCATTAAGCTCGAAGTAGTTCAAGGACCAATTCAGGAAACTAAGTTGGATAACATCTTCACGCTTGACTAGCCCAGAAACATACTCTTTTTCCCGCCAATACTCTGGAGTATTGACTGGAAGCTTCACTTTCGTGTGTCCTAGTATTCGATAGGCCATTACTTTTGTAAGCACGGTCTTAGAATGGTCATCCTCTAACAGATCATACACCCACGAAAGGCCATCCATCCTGCAGAGTATTGAAACAAAAGACCTGGCCGAGATGACTTCTAAGCCAGATGGGTTCTTGAAGCTCCCGAACCTATCAGTATCCCAATTGTCTAACCCATAAGAGTTAGGGAGATTAGAGAACAATTCTTTCATCAACTCTGCCAGGAACATTGCTCGTTCCTTACGTGCCGGTATTAGGCCTTTTGCGCTGCATAAGCAGTTATGAAACCATACATCTCTCCACAATTCGTCGGCGAACGGCGATTTGATAATCATATCAAGCTATCATCAGCAAGTGAACACAAGACTCCAAAATATGGATGTTATTACCACGCCATAATAAGCCAGGGGATGGAATCGAACCACCACCTCTTTCAAACACAGGAAGTATTCTGTCTTTTGAACTACCATGGCACGAAGGTCTCCACGATTCATAAGAATCTAGCAATGCCCTTCGTTGTCCCACGCGCATTTCAACTCTCAAGCAGCACCCTTGCTCGAATCACTCGCGGCAAGCAAGTTGCGAATATGACGTGCAGATTCAACGAACCGATGATGCTCCCCCAACAATAGGACAATACCATAAGCAATAGAGAAGATCCCCCCCTTTAACAGAACCATCTGCCAATCGGAAAAAGGAATTCCAATCTGCGTACTAACATAAGCAGACAATGCCCCCCCCAGAATCAACGCAGCAGTTGGTAATCCAAACAACCCTGTAAGAGAGTAATCCACGAAACTCCGTGCTTGCCACAACAGAATGCCAATTCCCAGCACCAACATTCCGTCAACAGCGAGCGCTACGCCAGCAATACCCAGGGATGGCCCCAAAATGAAAAGCCCTCCCAGCATTAGAACCAACTGCGCCATTCTAGCCCCCAGAACCCGTTCCGGCTTGCCGCCTGCCAGGCTAATGACACTTGCTATAGTTATTTTAATCGGATCGAATAGCGTGAACACCAGCATCAGGCGAAAGGCATCTAACATCGGTAGCCACTTCTCTCCCAGTAGCATTCGGATGAACTCTGGTGCTATCAAAGCTAGTAAACCTGCTAGAAAGAAACCACTGCGGATCAAAAGAGAATTGGCGACACGAAACACTCGCGACAGGCGCTCACGATCGTGTTTCAGCTCTGCATAGGCACCCCCAATGACCCAATTAAAAGGAACCGCCAGTATATTGCGAGGATAAGTGGCGAAACTATATGCCTTGGAGTAAAATCCGATCGCGGTTTCCCCCAGGTAAAGTCCCACCCAAATATCATCAATTCGATCCAATGCTTGGTAGAGTATAACGTTCAAGAAATTTCGACTTCCAAAACTAAGGAAATAGTGCATTACTTCAGGATCCCAAGCGAGGCGAGGCTGCCAAACAGGACGCCAACCGTATAGCACCGCAAGGTGCACAACAACTGAGACACAATCACTAGCCAACAAGGCCCAGAGCGTGACGCCTCGCCATGCTAGCCACAGCATGACAAACGTGGAGATAACAGTACTCAATAACTGGATAACGGCCTTGCGCCGCTGCTGCACTCGGCGCAGCAATATCAAGGACGGTGTAGAAGAGAACTGCAACAGCGCTGTTGTCAGTATGAGTACAAGCAAAGCTGTTCGCAGGTGAGTGGAAGAATCCGTGAATAAGAATGTCCCTGCAACCAGTAAAGCCGCCCAAATAAGGGTAAATCCCACACTGAAACTGAATTGCACAGCTGCTGCTCGATCCTCATCCTCAGTTTCTGGAACACGATGCACAAAGGCCCCAGACATCCCGAAGTCAGCCAGAACCACGCTCAGTTTCGTAACAGAGAACGCCCAGGCATAAATACCAAAGATGTCCACAGGCAACCAGCGTGCCAAAATGATAGCACGCCCGAACTGCGCTACCATGCTCGCGGCATTTGCCACAACTTTCCAGGTGATGGATGTAACAGTTCGCTCGGCAAGACTCATTGGTTGATAATTAAACCCTGCTGGTTAGGCACTCGGCTGCCCAGATTGGCACCTTCTCGCTTTGCGCTGTGTAATAAGACTTGATCATAAAGAGCAAGACGGCAGTTAAAAGTACCCTATCTCCTCCAACCGTTCCCCAATGATTCGCCGGTCCTCCAGGCGAAGCGGTCACGTCACCGGGAGCGTCGCCAGCGGATTTTCCATCTGCCCCCAAGCGATACTCTCCCACCCCCGTTCGTGCAGGTAGCAACTAACCACCTCCGGTAGTTGCGCAGAATCTGCGGGTGATGGGACGAGATGAAGCACATTCCGCAGACTTCGGAAGTCTAGCACTATATCTGTACACTTCAAAGTCAGATTATATCACATTCTAAGCAAAAAGGAAAGGGCACAACAGCGTGCCCTTTCCTTTTCTCTGAACGCACTCTTAGCACTCGGGGCCAATGGGGACCATCATACATGATGGCAGCCCTATAACCGCCCCCTGATCTTTAGTCATAAGGCCATAAACAGAATATGCCGCTCCTTTCCTTGGCCGCTTCCACTGCGGTGGGATGCAAGAAATAGCCAAACGTCACCCGCATCGGCTCTCCCTTCACCACAAGCTTCACCAAGGCCAGGTTATCAGCAAACCTCTCCAACTCGCTCCTGAAGATGCGCTGCTTGGCACCTACCAACACCATTACCTGCTGAGTCGTGGGTACGTATCGCCTCACACACATACGGCTTCCTGCAATACAGCAATGTATGGACTCGCGTATGGTCAAGAGTTCCGGCGCGGGTTGATATAATTCTCTCCTTGCCCCCCGCCCCCTGATCACCCACTACCCCTTACCCCAAAGTGTCACTTCCATAGTTTAACATCCGTGCTATAGCCCCACCCCTTGTTTATGTAGCCTGTGAAGTTGGAGGAGGAGGTGAGAATGTACCACTGACCGTTGCTGGGGCGGAAGATGGCTATGTCCGTCGCACCATCCCCGTCGTAATCGCCGGGCACCAGCACATCCGTGCTGAAGCCCCACTGCTTGCTGATATAGCTGTTGAAGTTGGAAGAGGAGGTTCTGATGTACCAATAGCCGGTGCTGGGTCGCCAGATGGCTATGTCCGTCCTGTTATCCCCGTCGTAATCGCCGGGCACCAGCACATCCGTGCTGAAGCCCCACTGCTTGCTGATATAGCTGTTGAAGTTGGAAGAGGAGGTTCTGATGTACCAATAGCCGGTGCTGGGTCGCCAGACGGCTATGTCCGTCCTGTTATCCCCGTCGTAATCGCCGGGCACCAGCACATCCGTGCTGAAGCCCCACTGCTTGCTGATATAGCTGTTGAAGTTGGAAGAGGAGGTTCTGATGTACCACATGCCGCTGCTGGGCCGGAAGACGGCGATGTCCGTGGCGCCATCGTTGTCGTAATCGGCGGGGACCAGCACGTCCGTGCTATTGCCCCACTGCTTGCTGATATAGCTGTTGAAGTTGGAGGAGGAGGTTTTGATGTACCACATGCCGCTGCTGGGCCGGAAGACGGCGATGTCTGTGGCGCCATCGTTGTCGTAATCGGCGGGGACCAGCACGTCCGTGCTATTGCCCCACTGCTTGCTGATATAGCTGTTGAAGTTGGAGGAGGAGGTTTTGATGTACCAAACGCCGCTGCTGGGACGGAAGACAGACATTTCCGTCGCGCCGTCGTTGTCGTAATCCGCACTGACCACCATCGGCATTGGAATTGTGCCTGGCTGTACATTTAGTTGGGCTCCCGCCCATGCGTTCGCCTGGGTATCCGTCAACAACGTGTTCTCGAGATTCAGCGTCGTGGCACCGGCCCGCTTGGCCCACAGCGTCACTCTGGCCAGCACCACGGTGCCGCTGGGACCAGCAGGTTGGGGGGTGCCCGCATAGTAGCTGCACGCCCCAAATGCCGTCCGACCGGCAGCGATGTTCACGGGCCCTAATTCGTTCACCGTCCGGCCCGTGTCATCCAACTCCCCGGCATCGCTCACTGAAATCACTTCCAGGTAGTTCGGATCGTACACCAGATCGAACTCATAGGCACCCACGCCGTTCGGATCCATCTCCGTGCCCACATCCGCCACGATGTTCACCGTGAACGTCCCGTTGACTGGTGCCGCCCGACTGGCCGGGTCCACCCGCACGGTCACCGTGCCGGGCTCGGCCAGCAGGGGGGATGATCCCACAGCCACGAGCACAATAGCCCCCATAGCACAGAGGGCCATCATTCCCCATCGGAATCCCCTCGCTTGAGTTGGCCTGAGAAACGCTTTTTGGAACATGACTCCTCCTTTTTACCCGATCAAATCGGGCATCTCATACCGAAATCTCGGAGTAATATAAACAAGAGATACGGGTTCTTCCTTAACAATTGCTCACTTGCATTCAAAGGGGCTCATCCTGGCCACTTCTTCCCTGCGGATCGCTCCCCCCATCTCTAGTCGCAAGAATCGCCCCAATGGGCTGACACTTTCATGATGTCCACGATGTCGATGTTCCCATCGTCGTCCAGGTCGTAGCGCGCATCCCAGTTAGGGTCCGCGTCAGTCATGCGCCAGCGGCTGGCCACCTGCATGATGTCATCCACATCCACGTCGCCATCACCGTCGAGGTTGCCGAAGAGGTCGCACTGAGGAGTATAGGCAACGTAGTTTGCAGAATATCCCACCAGGGAGATCCCATATCCAATGCGCATATAGCCATTTTCACACCAACCTGGGCCCCAGGAGTTCTTTAATATCCATACCCCATTGTTCCCTTGGTTGTCATCCCAACCGACCAGGACGATGGCGTGATTTGTTGCATATGGAGCACACGTTTCGTCAGTTTCGAAAACGCCACCTCCATAAGCTTGAAAAGCATTACCCGCACAGACCGCCGCCGAAACGGGCCCATAGTCATAAACGGCCTGTCTTATGGCCTGAACGGATGGCACCCCCCCCTCGCTGCCTATAAAGGCCCAGGAATCAATCTTCTCGTGATGTGTATGGGGTGGGCTGCAAGGATCATCCCTGGCCACGTAGGGGAAATCGGCCTCATAAACCGCCCCCGCGTCGGGCTCGCCTGGTGGTATCTTATTGCGATGGTAATCGTGGGCCCACCACCCACCATCGCAGCCCCAGCCATCTGTGTTGCAGGAAACCAGATACTGCTCCGAAAGGTCTTTTGTAGCCGCATCCTTGATCTTGATATTGGCTTCCAATGTACCCACCGTACTGAAAGCCCAGCAGCTTCCACATTGCTCCTGATCCTTTACAGGGGTGACTCCCCCCTGAGTGCGCCAGTCAAAAGCTGCCGGTAGCGGTGAGGGAGGTTCCCCCGCCACCTTCCGCAGGACGATGTCGTCCAAGTAGGTTCCTTCGTCGGTAATGCTGAAGTCGCTATAGAACACAAACGCGATCCACACATTGCGGTAACCACAGAGGTCGCCCAAGAGGTAAACATCTGTCAGGTCGAAGTTTTCAGAACACCAGCCGCTACACTCAGACACCCAGTCACCGCTCCACGCCTCGCCATAGAAATCGTTGCCATTGACCGAAGCCCCCACGAAAAGGTAGTCATAATAATTCGCTTCCGTCTTGGTCCAGTGATAGAATAGCAGCTCAGCGTCGGTGGCATCGCTTAGGTCAAAGGGCCCATAGACCATCCAGGCATCCATGTCGTTTGGATAGGGGCCGGGCGGGTTCAGCCGGTTTGACCCGCCATCGGCGCAATAGCCACTCTGATTGCCCGAATGGGCCCTGTGAGAAGTCTCATCCCAAGTAGGATTCCCATCGAGGTCCCACTTCGTCCCCGGGAAGTCCCACTCGAAATCCTCGGTCATGATGGTGGTCCAGCCGTCAGCCTCGGCTAAGGCGCTCTCTCCAAGTGCCTTCGGCTTCGCCCGACCGGCTTCAGCCTCAAACCCCTGGGGGAGCTCCAGGCGCATAGACTCCTTCAGCGGCTTAGTCAATCCCTTCTCTGCCGCGGGCTCGACCACCGCAGGAGCGGTGGCCGGTCGCCCAACCGCCTGGACGGAGAATTCCCTGGCTGGTTCCACGCCCTTTTCCCAGGGGCGGTGATAGACCAGCTTGAGGGTGCTCTGGCCCAAGCCTACCGCCTCGAAGCGCAGAATCTGCTTCCCCGGAGCGCCGAGCAGACCCGATTCCGGCGCGAATTCGATCTTCCCCACCT
>Ga0209979_1001343_pt1 | contig 27381 bp, 37 predicted proteins | sample AnhtaG_FD_183114 | JGI IMG/M metagenome (GOLD analysis project Ga0209979, IMG submission 183114) | Deep subsurface microbial communities from Anholt, Denmark to uncover new lineages of life (NeLLi) - Anholt_01485 metaG (SPAdes) (version 2) | ecosystem: Environmental > Aquatic > Marine > Oceanic...
ATAAAGATTAAGAAGTTATACTGTTAATGCTTCCCTAATTTAACAATTTCAATTCTATCTGTTAATTCAACGGCTATTTTATTAAGTAGAAATTTAATTGAAGCGTATTTGTCCCATTTTTTGTAAATAAATCGAAATAGAAGCGTCCACCCAATTAAAATAGGTATAATTACGTACCAAATGTTAATAAAATTAAAAATAGGTTGAAATAAGAAGTAAAGAAGCTGATGAGCAAGGAATATAGTAAAAGAATAGAAAGAATAAATTTCAAAGAATCTATACCTTTTTTGGAAACTTATTGCCCTAATCTCTTTAATATAAACTAAAAATGCCATTACTATTAGTTGAATTCCAACGACAAACATATGTGAAGCAAAAGTTGTTTTATTCGAGAAATCAGGAAAATTGTATAACAATCCAAACATTATTAGAAAAACCCCAAATATTAGACCATTTCTAAGAAATTTTTTCTTTAAGAAATTTTTTCTTTCGATTAGATTGTCAATACTATTAGATTCAAAGAAAATATCACCAAATACGGTTCCTAAAAGAAGAAAAGGAAAATAAGCCAAAATAACATTTTGATCAGGAGTATTGTAAAGAAAATAGAAAAGATATCCTAATATATTTTGTGTATTATTGTATGGGGCCAACCAATAGAATAGAAATTCGTTACCAATCCAAAAAGCAAAACACATGAATAATCTGAAAATTCTGGATGTTTTTAAAAACGGCCAAGCCATAAATAAAGATACTGAAATTGTTTGTATTACAAACCATAACCAGATTCCTGAAAGGCCCATAAAAAGCGTACCAATGATATTCCATAATAAAGAAATTAAGAAGATGAGCATACATCTGAACATATAAACATTTCTAGCTCGTTTCATATTAAGGTCTTGAGATCCTTGAGCTTTCAACTGATTCCTCTTATAGGATAGTGAAGCACTCATTCCTGAAACTAGTAAAAATCCACCGCCTCCTACTGGAGCACCAAAATTCCAAATAATCTCATACAACCAGAAATCTCCTTGGGATATCCACCAATTAACCATGTGCCCAAAAGTCATATAGAATATGCAAATACCTCTGAAGATATCAATACTTCTAAACCTTGTCATAATTCTAAATATCCTCTAAACGGCAAGAATATAAAAAACATTCTCATCAAAGAAATCTATTTTTATATTTTTGTGAAAAAACTACCATACTTATATCGATCTTGTTAATATAGAATTGTAAACAAGATAAATATTATTTTATTATACATTATTAGCGTTCATGATTTCTATTGCATTACTGAGATTTAACTTCCCACTTAAAACTTTTTCTACTATGTCCTCTAATGATAATAAGGTTTCATCATGATTTTCAGGTTTCTCAGTTTCAGTTTTTCTAATAAATAATTTTTTCATCCTTAATTGTTTAAAAATATCGTCATAATTATCAAATCTAACATCGATTCCTAATCTAAATGCTAATATCAAAGCAGAAATCTCATCTTTTGTAAACTTTTTACCGATTGTATTTCCTGATAACCTAAATTGCGACGATTTAAACTCATCAATCAAACAAACTCCGAGATTCTTCCGATTCGGAAACATAATGTAAATTTGCTTTACTAAATCATAAGTAATGTCAAGAACACCTCGCCCTAATTTGAAGTTTAATATCATCGAAGTTGGATTATCATCTTCAAATACGGCTATATATTTTTGGATAATAGCAAAGAAATCACTCTTTTCAAAACAACAATATGAATCTAGATAATAATCATCTAAAAAAATCATTAAACCTAGTTTTTTACCCGGATCGATAGAAAAAGTTAAAGTAGAATAAAACTTCTTGTATCCAATTCTCACAGTAGCAATAACATGTAAGAAATACTTACTAAAATCAATATTTTTTGAATATACAAGATAATTAACACGATTTTTATTTCCAAGTTTTTGATAATCATTGGAAGTTGTAAGGATGATTGACGGAATATCGGGAATTTTGGAATCTAAATTTAAAATTTGAAAATGAATTTTATACTTATCTAACTCACTCTTTATTATATAAAAGAAATTTAAATCCTCTGTTAAGATATATAAAGGTTGATTTCTCAAATTAATTATATAAATTAAAGAAACAATTAAAAATTTTTAATTATGCAATTTCCCCTAACTAAAATAAATGAGTTCTTTAAATCTACTGGTGTCAAAGAGAGAATAACTTCATTATGGGGAGACTTTGGTGTTGGGAAAACTACATTATCACTTCAAACAGCTAATATATATGCCCTAAATAAAAAAAAAGTGCTTTATATATACACAAAACCAAATCTTCCATTCAAAAAAATTAGTGCTGTGTTTGAAAACAATTTAGAGGATGTTTTAGATGGTATTATATTTATTCATGCCACGAATTTTGAGGATATATTCAATTTTATATTTAATTTGGAATTTGCAGTTCTAAATGATTTAAAAACTAAAAATGCGACATTTAATTTAATAATTATAGACTCTATGACGGATTTGTATCGATTAGAATTAAATCGTGAGAAAAAAGGAAAAAATATTATTCTGAATTATAGACTAAATCAATTGTTAGCTAATTTGGTTAATTTAAAACAAAATTATGAGATGAGTATCTTGATTGTAAATGAAAATAGTAGAAGAACTCAAGAAGGGCAAACTTACGAAGTGGAAAGCGGTGGTAATGTTATGCAATATTGGGTGACAAATTCTATCAAAATCGAACGAACAGATATAGCAAATAACCGAAGGTTTGTTTTAGATAGCGGAAATGATAATACACCGTTTATGCTAAATTCCATGTTAACTAAACGCGGTTTTGAATAAAAAATTATAAAAGATTATCAATTATAGCTCATTATTTTAATTCGAGAACTAACATTTAGAAATTATTTAATGAGTTGTTTTAATGAGCGAAAGAATAGAAAGTATTAAATTATCAAAATGGTTGGATAATGATATTCCTCATTCGTTTTCAGATAGGGACGAATTAATTGAGATTATTGAAACAATTGCTGATGCTACGATTCCCATTAGGGGGTTGTTAGAAAGAGGAATAACATCACGCGAAATCGAACAAAGAATGGAAATTGAAAATGTAGAAAAGCATACAATCAATCTTTATGGGGAAGCCCAAATTCACGAGGATGTATTAACACATAGCATTATCCTGAAAGCACTCCAAGAAAGCGATGCCAATTTTCTATTTGTTGCTTCTGAAGAGGCTGAACCTGTTCTAGGTAATGGAAAGTTTGGAATTACAATAGATCCCGTAGACGGCTCATCTAATGTTATAGTTAATAGAACCGTAGGGACGATAGTGGGAATATACAATGAAATGGGAACTCTTATTTGTAGTTTCTATGTTCTTTATGGGATTTACACTAACTTAGTTTTAGCCCTTAATGGTAAAGTTGCAGAATTCATTCTGGATACGTCCCCATATAGTATGACTTTTTATCATTATATTTATCAAGAATTAAAAAAATTACCTAATAATATGGAAGGAGGTATAAGGTGCCTTGGAGGAGATTCAACAAAGTGGTCCGATAAATGTAAAGCTTACGAACAAGCGTTAATTAATCGAAATTTCAAAGATCGCTACAGTGGAAGTTTTGTTGGGGATTTACATGCCATAATAACTTATGGTGGAATATATTCATATTTTCCTTCACCAAAAGCTAAAATACGCACATATTATGAATGGCTTCCATTGGCATTTATCATTAAAACTCTAAAAGGAGTTTTTTTAATTATTGGTAGCACCGAAAACACAGATGAGGTTAAAAAAATGGAAAATATTGAACCATTAACTGTAGATAATGTTAATGAGATTCATATGAGAACTTCTGGCGGTTTGTTAGGTAGCGAAGAGCCAGTAACCCTCTTTTTATCAACAACCTAATTCACTAGTTAATAAGTAAAAGATAATATGAAAACTGAAAATCAAGATTCTGGTAAAAATAAATACATTACAAAACAAGAAGGTTCTGTGAAATTCTTTTTACACGAGACAGATAACAATGCTATCCCCTCTAAATCTATGAATGTCTTTTATAACGAAAGAATGGAGATAAACAGGGATATTTCAATCTTAGCTATTCTAGCATATAATAACACTATAAGCCAAACTCCGTTAGTAGTAGTAGATTCAATGGCGGCTTCGGGTATTGGTTTAATAAGATTGTTAAAAAATACAAAGAATGTTGAAAAAATATATTTAAACGACATAAATCCCATATCAGTTGAACTAATTAAAAACAATTTAGAATTAAATAAAATTGATCCTGAACAAGCGGAAGTATTAAATAAAGACGCTAACCTATTATTTTCTGAAATTTCTCGAAATTTTGTCTTACCAGATGTTATTTCAATCGATCCTTTTGGCACTCCAAATTTTTTTATTGATTCTGCCTTTAAAGCAATAAAAAAAGATAACGGGTTGTTATGTATAACGGCGACAGATACAGCAGTGTTATTTGGAGTTAAACCAAAGGCTTGTATTAGAAAATATATGGCCAAACCGCTTCACACAGATTATTGCAAGGAAATTGGGGCGCGAATATTAATATCTTTTATCTCAAGAATTGCTAATATTAACAATTTAGGCATAATACCGCTTTTAACTTTCTATTCTAACCATTTCATAAGAATTTTTGCACTAAGTTTCAGAGGGAAGTCAAAGATATTAAAAAATTTACCAAAAAATTACGGGTATATTATTCATTGTAATAATTGTGGGGATCGTTCATTAATTATTGAGGATCTCTTAAAAGTTCCTCAAAAATGCCCAATATGCCTAAGCGGAAAGCATTTGTCATATTCTGGACCTTTATGGGTTGGTGAGTTGCATCAAGAATCATATTTAGAAGAGTTAAGTATTTTAAATGAGAAATTTAATTTTAAAAACAAAAATAGGATAAGAAAGGTCCTTAAATTCGCACTCGCGGAAATAAATATGCCTGTTTCCTATTATAACATTCATAAAATATCGCAGCAATTAAAACTTTCATCTATACCCAAACTTGAAGACATAATTAAGATAATTGAGGAGAAAGGTTATAAAGCCTCAAGGACTCACTTCGATTTTATTTCGATAAAAACAGACATGAAAATCGACGAATTAAAAAAAGTCTTAAAACAAAATGAAAAATTAATTTAGTATTAAAATCATGTCAAAAGATGCAGAAGAACATAGAAAAGATGCAGTTTATAAGCAAGCTAAGCGGGAGGGGTACAGAGCCCGATCAGCTTTTAAATTACTGGATATTCAAAAAAGATATAATGTTTTTAAAAGAGCGTATTATATATTAGATTTAGGTAGTGCTCCAGGTTCGTGGTTACAAGTAGCTAAAAAACACGCGGAAATAAATTTACCTAAACATTTCGACAAATACTATCACCGCGATCATTACAAAATTATGGGAGTAGATGTCAAGAGATTAGCCCCTATTGAAGATATAAAAATACTTAAAATGGATTTTACATCTCCCGAGTTTCAAGTGGAAATTAATAATTATTTCAACGGAGAAAAACTTGATCTCATTCTTTCTGATGCTAGTATTAACAAATCAGGTAATAAGTTTAGTGATCAAGTAAGGCAAATTAAACTCTGTCTCAACATCCTTAAGCTTACTCAAAACCTCAAAATCAAAGGAAATTTCTTAATAAAAGTATTTCAAGGAGCTGATTTCGAGAATTTCTACAAAAAGATGAAACACCATTTTATGGTTGTAAGAAGCTTAAAACCAAAATCTTCTAATAAAAAGAGTAATGAAATTTATTTAATCGGTTTAAAGAAGAAGTATTAATAATTCACTTATCTTTAGTTTCCTCAAAATTTATGTTATAAATCTTCCCTTCCAGAGAAATTTGTATCCAATCTGATAACCAAGGGCAATGTATTGGATTATATTGATCAAGGTTAGTACTATTACATTTACTCGCAAAGGGGCAGATTAAACATGGCTGGCATGAAAAAACATCTAAAATATAATCGTCTTTATTCTTGTCAATTTTCCGTTCTTTAATTTCTACATCATACGATTCATTTAAGGTTATGTGTTTTGTCCACGAGGCTACCATTAGCTCTCGATTTATGTGTATTTTTGATTGAAGTGATAAAGTATTTAGAATTCTATCGAGATCGATTCGTTCCTTCTTTGTTATCTCTAAAAGTTGTTCAAAATAAATATCCTTTTCTCGTGAGATAATATTGAGAACTATTCGTTCATCCTTTCTTAAACTACGACCCTCTTCTCTTTTCCTTTCCTCAATTCTTTCCAATCTTCGTTCAGTATCAGATTTTCCTTCTTCTTCCGTACCTTCAACTCTCTCCTTTACTTTGCACTTATGTCGGCTGAGATACGCAAAACTGTTTCCACAATACGGACATACTTCCTTCTTTTTTTTTGCCATTTTTAGAGGATGAAAAAATTATTATCTAATTGTATAAAAACAAATGTTAAAATTAATATAAATAATAGTCAATATTTAATCAAAAATTAATTTTACGATTTAATACTTTATCAAAAATAAGCATTACCTAATTAAGTTTTTATTGTTTATTTAGAGATTTTTAATTATTATTTGCTGAGAATGTTAAGAGACCGACTTATTATGGGAGAGTTATTTGAATCTAATACAATCGATAAGAAAAAAATCATTAGTGAAATTGAAAGAACAAAACATAAAAAAACCTTAATTTCAACTGGTTCCAATAATTTTAATAAAGTAATTGGCGGTGGATTCTTTTCAGGTAAAGGTTATGTCGTTTTTGGAGCTAACAAGACAGGAAAAACTCAGATATGTCATCAATTATCAGTACAGGCGTTTAAAAATTCCTTTAAAGTTGTTTATTTAGATACAGAAAACACCTTTCGTCCCGAAAGAGTTCGAGAGTTAGCAGAATCCAACAAATATAACTCCGAAAAGACATTAAAGAATATTTACGTATCAAAAATCATGAGTAACAATGCCCTTTTAATGAAACTTAATGAATTGGATTCTATAATCAAATCCAATAATGTAAAACTTTTAATAATCGACTCGATTAACAATTTTTTCAGAATTGAGCGCAGTGATAAACATTTATCTTTTTTAAAAGCAAAAACCACATACTTTAAAATTTTAGAAAAAATAAATAATTTAACTCAGCGTTTTCAATTAATTACAATTTTAACAGCTCAAGTAGCTCCAAATTTTATTGAAGAAGCGGTTGTTAAAGAGTTTCCAGTTGGATTACAATATTTAAATCACTTTTTCTCAGAAGTATTGTATTTAAGCTATAAGGAAAAAGACATGATCTATATTCATATAGTAAACTCTCATTTTCTTCCTGAGAAAAAAGTACTATACTCTATTACTAAGAGGGGGATAGAAGATTATAAAATGTAAGTTCTTAAAATCTTTCTTTAAATGCTTCAAGAGTCAAATAATTTAATTTATCTGATATAGGTTTGGCGTTAATTAAATACATAGGTATTTTTACTTTTGGTATTAACCACTCGATTATCTGCAATGCATATTGTAATTTTTTTAACTTAATTGGATCAGCTACATAATTCTTTTCGCGATTTGGTTTGCTATAATTTCCCACAATATCGTCAAAATCCATGCCTATTAAATATAGTTCTTGTTGAGGTAATAAAAAAGAAATTATCAAAGCTAAAACCCTATCTCCATCTGTAAAGCCACCGGGATTAATTAGATTGTAAGTTGATTCTGCTTGAGTTGTTCCAATTATTTTTGTGAAGTTAATAATTGTGTTTTTAAAATGCTCTAAAAGAAGAATATTGTCTCCATGTGCATGAACGATCACAAATTTCGCCTTGAAGAAATCTCTTTTAGTGATTCCATCTAAATCAGTTATAATACCATCAATCTGTATCATTCTCTCATTCAACAATCGAGCAGCTCCATCAGCAGCTAAATTTACACAGTTATTAAAAAAGTTTTTTCCTAAATTACTTAATATAAAATCAACTGATTCTTCTAATGAAGGACCACATCCATAAACACAGATTTGTTCTTTTTTTTGGATATTTTGCTTAAAAGAGAGCAAAACCTCCTCAAGGTTATACGAGTTGGTTTTTTTTTCTAAAATACGAGATAATAAATCTCTTGCTTCTCGATCTTTTTGAAGATCAAAATTAAAATCATTTACTATCTTACGATACCACGCTCTAAATTCAATATGAGATTCGATTTGAGCCTTAAGTGAATTTTTCATAACTATCGGTATTTACTTTTAAAAAATATTTCTCAATAAATAAATTTTAAATCAATGATATAATTAACTTTATCATATCATTAAATTCGATATTATATAAAATATTAAAATTAGAGCTAAGAGTTGTATAACGTATGGCAATTTGGTATACTAAAACCCATCAATGGTATAATGATGAAACTGGTGAAGTAGGACTTACTCCTTATGCCGCTGAGCAATTAGGAGAAATTTCGTTTGTGGATGTAGATGCCCTCGAGGGTGCTGAACTTTCTCAAGTAACGATGGATGGAGACGAACCTTCCTCTGATCCAATAGACGCTACGGTGGAATCAAGCAAAGCAGTTGGAGATGTTTATTGTCCAGTATCAGGCAAAGTTAGTGCGGTAAATAGCGATTTAATGGATGAACCTGAAAAAATCAATGAAAATGCGCTTACCGCTTGGTTATTTAAGATTGATGCTTCCAATTGGGATGCCGAGAAAGGAAATTTATTGGATGAAGCAGCATATAAATCCCATATTGCATCCCTCAGTTAAATCAAATTTTAAAGATTTTCAACTACTTTTTATTTTTTTTCTTTCCCTAATTAAGAACAGAGAATTCTAAAATTATCAATAGTTATAGTTTAGAATTTTACCAAATAACAACTAATCCTTCCATAAATTTTTTGCTAATTCAAACTCTCGTAACTAGATGAATAGGAAATTGTGCAACATGCAAATTTAAGTTAATTACACATTAAATAATGTTTGACCTAGTTTAATCGTTATCATTGCCTGTAATGTAATAAAGGACGCTAATATAAGAAGAATACCTACGGCTAAATATCTAGCTGCTACACTCTTATTATATACGAACTTAGATGCTTGGTATAATAAAATAAAGCCAATAGAACACATAAAAATAAAAATAGAAGCAACTATGCCTTCAATTATGAAAGACTCGTTTATATCAGGATATAGAAACATGGGACTACCATCTTGATTAGAACCCAAAGCAGGAACTTCTCTAAATACCAAATAAACTATTCCTGTCTGCAAAAGGAACAGAATAATGTAAACTCCTATTACTGCGATTGATTTACCTGGAAGAGGAATTCCCATTCTGCGTTTTTTTAAACTTGGAAACAAAATTTTTGGTTTTCTCAATGCTTTGCCAAAAATCCATGGCGTTCTACCTCTAATTTTTTCAAATACTGTCTCCGAACCTAAAACTTCATCTTTAGCTGTTTTTGTTTTATTTCTTCTTTCCTCTTGCATAGTAATCTCGAAATTTATTTGCTTTGATTTATAAATTTTTTTTAAATTAAAATTTTGTTATATAAGAATTTATTATTCGTTAAATTAAGCTAAATTTTTAAGCAAAGTTAATAGAAATTTCCATATTTTTGATACACTTCTTATGTTTAGCCTCTCGTCGGGAGAATGGCCACCGCGTACATCTGGGCCTAAAGATATCATCTCCATATCTGGATAATAATGACTAAAAAAAGCACATTCCAATCCGGCATGAATCGCTTGGATAATTACTTCTTTATCAAAAAGATTTTTATATACTTGTTTAGATATTTCAGTTAGCTTTGAGTTAAAAACTGGTGGCCAACTTGGATAGATAGTAACTATCTCAATGTTTATTACTAATCCAGACGTTTTTAAGAGCGTCTTTAGCTTCTCAAATAAAGTATCTTTATCGTATTGTGCTAAACTTCTAGTACTAACTTTGAATTCGATTACATTTTCCAATGTGTGCACTACTGCAAAATTCAGTGATGTATGCACTAAGCCTACACTTGTCGGGTGCAAAGAAATAGGTCCGTTTGGTATCAAATAAAAGAGGTCAATTAATTTATTTTGGAAATCTTGTGAAAATGCTGTTTTATCAGTGAAATCTTTTAGGAGCTCTATTGAAATTACTAAGTTCGAGTCTGTTCCCTCATAAAGATCCTTAATATTAGGTGTTATTTCTTTTAAGAATGATTCAATTTCATTCCATTGGCTCTTTTCTATAAAGAAAATAGCATAAGCTTCTCTAGTAATCGCATTAGTTAGGTTTCCTCCCTCTAAAGAATTAACTAAAATACTATATTTCGAATTTATTTTCCAAATTATTTCAGTTAAAATTTTTAAAGCGTTCCCTCTATTTTTGTTAATATCTGAACCTGAATGCCCACCAAGTAGTCCAGAAATGGAGATTTTTACTGCTCTTAAATTTGGGGTGCTTATTAATTCTTTCTCGTAATTGACTTCAGCTTTAAAGACTCTTCCTCCAGCACACCCAATAGTAAATCTATCATCTTCTTCTGAATCAAGGTTTAACAAATATTTTCCACTTATCAAATTTTTATCCATTTGACTTGCACCAGAAAGTCCTCTCTCCTCATCGACCGTGAATAATAAATCTAGATCAAGAGCATCAAAATCTAAGCTTCCATCATGCATTTTTTTCATAATAGCAAGCTGATATGCGATACCAACACCATTATCTGCACCCAATGTCGTACCTTCAGCAGTCAACCATTTTTCGTTATCAATTTCAATCGTTTTTAATTTTAAGGGATCATTTGAGAAATCGTGTTGTATATTTTCATTTTTTTCACACACCATATCAATGTGACTTTGTAGTACGACTCCTAATTTATTACCTTCAGAATCTCTGTTTGAAGGAATCCGTACAACCAAATTTTTTATTTCATCAACTTCAGTTTGAAACCCCAATTTCTCCGCTTCCTTTTTAATATATTCCCTAATCTTATCTTCATGAGTTGAGCATCGAGGAATTCTCGTAATTTCGTAAAAATATTCCCAAAATTCTAACGGCTCGCCAAAATCTTTTAAATTTTCCATAATTATCGCTTCCAATGCAAATATAAATATGAATTATTTTTTATTACCTATACAAAATAATATTTAATTCCTTATAACAATTGTAATAGTCGATATATTATGAGTAGCTGGAAGGATCTGTATTCTGAAGTTAAACGTCGTAAAATGGAAGCACTTGATAAAAAAGATGTTGTAAAAGCGGTTGAAAAGCATGGTAGAATCCTTGCGGTGGAGGGTCGCTACGAACACCCTAGAAAGGTGATAGATCACATGTATGCCGCAAAACATATAACTATTAAACCAAACGATATAATGAAACATAATTTAAGTGATTACGATGTTGTTTTAATCGGATGCCCTGGAGACAAAATTCCACATTCAGCTTTCCCAAAAATCAACGAGTATGTGTCTCTAAAAGGAGGGTGGTTAATAACAACTGATTGGGCAATAAAATATATAGTTGAAACTATTTTTCCCGGTTATATTCGATGGAACGGACAAAAAACTGCTGATGCTGTCGTTCCGTGTCAAATTGTTGAACCAAATCATCCTTTCTTAGACGGCGTATTAAGCGAAATACAACAAGCTAAGTGGCAAAAAATGACAGCTAAAGATACAAAGAAAGCTGAATTTAAGTGGTGGCTTGAAAATAGGTCTTTCCCTATTCAAATTCTCAACCCAGCAGTTCGCGTCCTAATCCGGTCTAATCGTATACAAAAAAAATGGGGTGAGGATTCTGTTTTGTGTTATTTTGATCATGGAAACGCTGGGGGGCGCGTTATTCATTTAATTTCCCATACGCACTTACAGAAAGGAGGGGCAAAGGGTAAATACGCTTCAGCTTTAATTTTAACCAATATATTAGATGAAAAAGTATCTACCAAAATGGGAATTGCAAAAAAACCTGCAAAAGGATATGTTTCAGATTGGGAACAGCCTCAAACTTACTCTCAACCGCAACAGGAAACCTCTTATGCACAAAATGACCAATACTTAAATCCCTCTAGTTCTAATATGGGATTAACGGGCACGGCTCAAATAGTCGAAGTTAACGCAAATGACGCTAATTTCTCATATGCAGACAAATGTAGTTATTGTGGATACGATTATGGCGAATATACAGGAAAAATTTATAAGTGCCAATCGTGTGGGACTACATATCACGAAAATTGTCTCAACATGCAGATTAACGAAGGTACGTGTAAGAATTGTGGAAACATTTTACTTTGGTAGGTTCAAAATCCTAAATTTTAAAAATTCTTTTCAAATTTTAATCTTCTGAGAAAATAATAATATCTGAAGATATACCAGCATATTATCTTAATATGTTACTTTAGTCGTGAAAGGCCGGTTTCACGATCTTATTCCTTAAAACATCATTGTAACATCAAAAAAAGAAATTCACTAAAATATCTAAGAGATTTTTTTAATATTTATTCTTCAATAATCTCAATTACTTCTTCAGGACACTGGGTTTCACATGCTCTGCAACCGACGCAATCATCTCTATTGTCTTCGATAACATTTACCTTTCCACCTTCTGGTTCCCCGAAACATTCACTTGGGCAGACTTCGTAACAAGTTCCACAACCAGTGCAACCGTCTAAATCTAGCTTAATTTGAAAGCTCATTCGTTTTCGACTCCTTATCTATTTTTTTTCGTAATTATGTAATTATCGAATTGATAAAATAATTACCTTTGTTTATGAGAATTGTGTAAAAGATTTAAATTTCGTTCTTATTATACGAAATGATCTTTTGAAATCTATAAAAGTACCAGAACAAAAAAAGAAAAAATGGTAAAAAATTGTTATAATTCAAGGTCTTTCAAACCGAGGAAAAATAAAAATGCTGTTAAAAAACTGCCTATTATCCCCCCATAAAATCCTGCGTCAAACCACCACCAAGCGTCGTCAATGGTCAGTTCAACGGCGAAAACTATTCCCCCGATTAAACATAAGATAAAAACTAAAATTGAAGCATACAATCCATATTTAACATACTTCTTATCAGGTATTTTTTCAGGGAATTTAAGTACTAAGATTGAAATACCCATGCAGTATAAAAGCAACAATCCTGAAATTACAATTGGAATGCTAAGAACACCGTTCCACGCACCAATACTGCCCCATATATATACTCCGAGGTAATAATTTGAACCGTTCCATCCCCCAAAATCTAAAGCTAATAGTAAAATTCCACCTATAGCACTGGTGATTAACGCCCCAATAAAAAATGTTGATGTCGGAATTTCATTTATCTTTTCTGACAAATTATATCACTATTAATCTGTATTTTATTAATTAAATAGAAATTAATTTATTTTTATTTATAATTATATCTTATTTATCATAACTGATTATATCGATAATTTAAAATAACTAAGCAACAATAAATTAGAGAGTATTGCAATTGATTAATTTAGAAGAAAAGTGGCAGTATCGAATTGATGAACCTATTCTACAAGTTAAAATTGGAGATATCAATAATAATGGTCAAAATGAAATTCTAGCAGCTTCAAAATCAGGAAGACTATTGATTCTTTCTTTAGCCGGAAAAGTTTTAGCGGATAAAAAAATAACGGAAAAATCATCCATTTGGAAAGTGGAAGTAAGAGATATCGATAGTGACAATAAAAATGAAGTGATTTTGTGTGGATTAGACGGCCTATTAAGCGTCTTTAAATGTAATTCTTCCTACGAATTGGAAACCTTCTGGAAACATCAATTTGGGGCATCTATTAGCGGGTTTTTTATATCTGATATAAATAATGATAATATGAATGAAATTATTGCATACTCTATAGATAAAAGTTTGAGGGTTTTAAATCCTTTAGACGGATCCTTAATTTGGGGGCAATTGTTTGAAGATGGAATTGGGGACGCTATAATTTGGCAAGATCCGTTAGAACCCGCTCTGAAAGAAGTCATTGCTATCGGAAATGATGGGACAGTAAGAATTTTTAAAGGAATGAACGGCGAATTATCGTGGTTTAAACGATATACTGACAAAATTCGCTGCGTTTCCCTTTTCAAATCAATTAAAGAAGAACTTATTGTGTGTGGAGGAGACGATAAGATGCTTCACTTCATTGATAAAAAATCTCACAATGAAATAAAAACAATTCAATGCCAAGAGTACGTCTGGAAATGTTCTCAATTTGAATCTATGAAGAAATATAATCTACTTGTTAGTACCTATTCTTTTGATTTTTTTGATAGTCAGATAAACGTCGATGACCTCGAGTTTAATTCTAAATTAATGTGTTTTAATCAAGATTTTGATATTATTTGGGAAATTAATAATATAAATGTGGAAGTTGTATCACGCGTTATGCTAGAAGGAATTAGTTTCTTTGTCATTGGCACAACTAGAGGTAAAACACTACTCATTGAAGATAATACGGGTAAAATCCTAACAGAAATTAAAAAGAAATCGTGTGTTAACGACGCAAAATTCGATTTAGACAAAAAAACTCTAATTACTTGTCACGACGACGGTTCTTTATTCGCGTACTTTTTAGGTAAGCCTTAATTTCCTTATTTAGATAAAAAACTTCTGATTGAGAAACTATGTGTCGCATGTTCTTCAAGTGCTCTCTTGAACCATTTCATATAAATTATGAAATTTTAAAACAATTTATTGCAACATGTCGAATGCGTTATTTTAGAAGGTATGACATCTTTGGACACCATAGCTTAGGCTGGGGGTTTGCTTATCTCTCAGAAAATAATAAGGAACTCGTAATTAAGCGTGATATTAACCCAATTTACCACGCTGATTGGGAAAACCTTACCAAGATTAAAACTCGATTTCTTTTAGTTCACGCAAGGAAAACACTCCCATGGAAGAGGAAATTTGATAATGTACACCCAATAAATATCGGTGAAAAGTATCTAATTACCCACAACGGCATAATCAAAAATTTTCCTGAAAAAAAACTAACTAACCCAAAATTGAATAGAATTTATAAGGAAACCGATTTAGATACTCGAAAGTATTTATGTTCAATAATTGACCAAATACAAGAAGGTAAAGATTTAAAGAGTGGTTTGGAACTTGTCTTTAAAGAAATTGAAATTGGCGCCGGTGTTAACGCTTTTCTCTTTAATTCCCAAGTGTGTAATGTGATCACTAATCACAATACCAATTTTAACGGTCGGCACCATACTCTGTTTATAAGTCGAAATAACAACGAAATCATCGTAAGCACGACCCCTCTTACAAATAATGCTAAAGAAATTCCTAATTATTCTCTAATTCAAATTAATTTAGCAAATTTGGACACGAACTTTACGAAATTAAACTTTTAGTATCATATTCTTAATTTTAAAATAAAAAAAATAAAAATTGTAAATAATTCTCTTTCTAATCTCCGGATTCTTCTTCAGCAGCTAATTCCTCTTCCAATTCCTCTAATGGAACGGGTGCCGGCGTTTAACTTGAATCCCGCGAAATGCGCGGATTTTGTAAGCATGCTGTACCCAATCCAAATAGCAATAATCGCTATTAGAAGAACCATAATCCAGAGTGGTAGAACGGTAAATAGTCTGTAATCGAGCCAATCGATACCAAACAAAGCAAACGCTGCATCCCACCCCGGATTATTCCCCATGGTATTAAACCATAAGTCAACAACACTTCCCATGGTGTAGATAATAGCGATTAAAATGCCAAGAACCATAACGACTGCTCCAATTATCTTATCTTTTGCCATATTAAACACTTTATTAATTTTTTTTAAATATTTTCAAGCAAGGTTACCTTGCTTATTATAGTTTTTAAAATTATATTAAATTAAAACCATTCGTTAAGGATCATTTGGTTTTAATTGTGATGATCCATAATTTGATATTATAACAGAAATTATGATTTAAAGAATCGTTTTTATAAAAGCTCAACCATGTCAAATCTCGATCGCTACGTTCTTATCGTCGGTTCAAGCAATATGGATTTGAATATATACTCTGAAAGATTTCCTAATCCCGGAGAAACGGTAACTGGAGGCGTTTTTAAGCAATTCTTAGGAGGAAAGGGCGCGAATCAAGCAGTTGCTTCAGCTAGGTCCGGTTCCAAAACTATCTTTATTGGTAAAATTGGAACAGACGCATTTGGAGACCAAATGATTTCTCAATTAAAATCCGAGGGAATTAATATTGAACACATTATTAGGGATTCCAGCGAATTAAGCGGTGTTGCTTTTATTTTGATAGATAAAACTGGTGAAAATATGATTAGTGTGGCACCTGGAGCTAATTTCAATTTAACACCCAATGATGTTAAAGCAAACGATGAAATTATTAGAAACGCCAACTCTCTAGTTGTTCAGATGGAAATCCCATCAGCAACTATTGAAGAGATTTTTAAAATGGCAGCTCAAGGCAACTGTATAAAAATTCTTAATCCTGCGCCTCTAAGACCAATTACTCATTCAATCTTAAGAAATGTGGACATTCTAATCCCCAACGAGGGAGAACTATTACGTTTACATTCATTATTGAACTTTAAAGATCTGAAGGGTGAGAAAAAAGAACGGATAATTCAAGCGTCCAGAGATATATCAGAATATGGTGTGAACATAATTATAACAACACTTGGGAGCAAGGGGTCATTAATATATGATGCAAAAAAAGATAGAATCACAGATATCCCTGCCTTAAACGTTCAGACAGTTGATACCGTTGGCGCTGGCGATTGTTTTAATGGAGTAATAGCAAGTATGTTAAACCAAGGCGAGAATCTAATAACATCTGTAAAATACGCATCGGCTGCTGCTTCTATATCAGTCACTCGAAAAGGAGCGCAAGCATCATTACCGTATTTAAACGAAATTAAAGAGCAATTTAAAGAATATAGTCGAATATAAAAGTCAAAGGTTGGTTATATGAAGGAAGAAATCATTCAACCGGGTAGAGGAACAATCCTTAGAAAAAACGACCAGAAAGAACTTAGGATAATCCTAGATTCTAATTATCTGGAAAACATCTTTCTAATAAATGGCAATAATTTTTACTCTCAAAATCTAAAAAAAACTAATTTGGTTATAAAACCAAACGATTGTTACATGTTGATTAATAAAACCGATGAGAAAATAGAAGTTAGTTATAGTAACGATTTTTCTAATCACAGAACGATTTATAACCCCTATAAATTTGAATTATCTGAAAAAGCAAAAATTGACCCCATACAATTCAGGAAGAAATTTGACGTTCCAAATGGGTTCCTTGAAGTACTAAATAAATGGTACAGCATCAAATTCACCTATCCAGACTACAGTTTAATATATATTAAACCGGGGATAGGTATTTCAATCCAGACACACAAATTCAGAACCGAAGTGTGGAGGATTTTAAAAGGTAAGCCAATCGTTATAAATGCGAACAGGATTTATTATTTTGTGTTAGCAGGAACGAAATTTGTAAACGATAAAATGATGTATCATTCGATACTGAATCCTAATAACGATCCTGAGCAATTTGTTATTGTCGAAGAACGATGGAGTGGAAAATTTGATGAAGAAGATATTGTTAGAGTATATAATCCAAATAATTATTACTAAACAATCGTGAACGAAACGTGAAATTCTCACCTTAACTACATCGATAAAAATTGAGGTTTAGCGATATTACAATTTTCCTCGAAGGTCAAATCGCAACCTTTTAAGTTTTTGGTTTTTGGTTCTCTGGTTTTAATAAAATTCAAATTTGATAGATAACTAATTTCATTACACGTGTTACAACTAGCGTAAAAAATTAACATAATATATTGAATGGAACAACTAGGTTGGTGGAAAAATGGCTCCAAATGAAGAACGGAACGATGAAGAACAAAAAGAAACGACACCGGATGAAACTACTGAAAAACCTTCAGAAAAAATTGATGAAGAAACAAAGGATAAAGATTTAGACTTAGTTAAAGAAAGAGATCGTCTCAAATTTCACTATAGAGGCCATACTTTAGAAGCCCTGAAGAAGATGAACATGGACGAATTTGTTAGTCTACTACCAGCGAGAGCGCGAAGATCGTTAAGAAGAGGGCTGCCTCCCAGACAAAAAAAACTTCTTGAAAGGTTAAGAAGGTCGTATAGAGCTAAGAAAAGAGGAAAGGATATTCTTACCCGGACGCATGTTAGAGATATGATAATCTTCCCAGAGATGGTTGGTTTGCAAATTGGTGTCTATAACGGGAAATCCTACGAAATAGTAGAAGTAAAACCTGAAATGATTGGTCATTATCTAGGAGAATTCTCATTAACTAGAAGACATGTTCAACATGGGTCGCCAGGAATTGGAGCCACACGTTCTAGTAAGTATGTTCCATTAAAATAATTAAAATAATATAAAAGATGATAAAAATGCCTAACTGGGGTTATTCTTTCGTAGAGCAAAAATATGATGCAGACAGGTTAGCTAAAGCTTCGGGAAGAGACTTGCGAATAAAACCAAAACCTGCAAGAGAAGTTTGTGCTGTAATTAAAGGTATGAAGCTAGAGCAAGCCAAGAGGTATCTAGAGAAAGTTATTCAACTTAAACAATCCGTACCATTTAGAAGACATAAAAAGAAACAAGCTCACAGAAAAGACTTGAAACAATATAACTGGTATGCTGGTAGATATCCCCAAAAAACCGCTGCGAGAATTTATGAAATTCTTACTTCCGTAGAATCAAATGCAGAATTTAAAGGGTTAGATACTGAACAATGTAGAATTATTCACGCAGCAACTCACAGAGGAAGAATAATAAAGCGCTATATTCAACGAGCTCACGGTCGATCTTCTCCTAAGTTTGGGCATTTAAGTCACGTAGAAATTGTAGTGTACGAATTTCCAAGTTAAAATTAAAATTAATCAAAATTATCAAAAAAAGTAGTTATCATGAGCCCATTAGCGAAACACTTTATCGAACAAGGAATCAAGTTAATGCAAATAAACGAATATTTGAGATCTGAACTTGTTCGCGCAGGATTTGCAGGTGTTGATATACAGAAAACTCCTCTCGGTGTTAGAATCACTCTCCGCACATCTCGCCCAGGCCTTGTAATTGGTAAGGGTGGAAAACGTATTCAAGAGATAACAGATATTCTGCACGAAAAATTTGATCTAGAAATGCCTCAGATAGAAGTAGAAGAGGTTGAGAACCCGGATTTGAACGCACAGATTATGGCGGAGCGTTTAGCGTATTCGTTAGACCGGGGTAGGCATTACAGAAGAGCAGGCTATTATATATTACGTAAAATCATGGATTCTGGAGCGAAAGGTACAGAAATCATCGTTTCGGGTAAGGTAACTTCACAGAGAGCAAGAACGACCGTGTTTAGGGCCGGTACAATGAAAAAATCAGGTCAACCTGCTCAAGAAGGAGTAGATAAAGGAGTAGCTCAGTGTATTATGAAGTCTGGAACTTTAGGGATAATTGTGAAAATCATGCACGCTGACATAAGAATGGGTGATACAATAATAGTAAACTACGAAGCATTAGCTAAAGTTCAAGCAAAGAAAGAGGCCGAGTTAAGTAAAACAAAAGTGGAAAAAGACCTTGAGATAAGTGAGGAAGTAAGAGAACCAAGCGAAGAAGAAAAAGAACTGTTTGATGAAGTCGAAGAGGAAGAAATTTCTGAAATTTCTCTGGAACCAGAAGTAGATACAGATGCTGATGAAAATAGCGATGAATAATATAATATAATATAAAAATATGGATGATGACTAAAATATGGATATAATAACCGCTAATAAAATCAGGGAAATGGATGAGCGAGAAAGAGAAAGAAATCTAATCACCCTAAGAGAAGAATTGATGATGTTATACAGCCAACAAACCGGTGGCGGTATCGCAGATAATCCCGCAAAGGCGAAATTACTGAGAAAACAAATTGCAAGGATTCTTACAGTAATAAATGAAGAAAAATAGTTGAAATTATAATGATAAGCCCTAAGTATTTGATATACCACGATTTGATAGGTTTTAGAGCGCAAGCTAAGCTTAAGTCTAAGCCAACTCATTCAAAATTTATGGATGTGGGTGTGGTAATTGATGATACTCAAAATATGTTAATATCAGAAAAAAATAATGAAATAAAAAAATTCATCAAGAAAGATTATATTTTTAGATTTACACTTGATAATGGAATGTTAGAGGTTAATGGATCGAAAATCATTGGCATTCCAGAAAATAGGTTAAGAAGTTTAAAGAAAAAGAAGTGGTCGAGATATTAAAATGAGCGTTAGAAATATTGGCATTCCAGGAGTTAATCCTCCTTCAAATCGTGAATGTAATGATAAAGATTGTCCTTTTCATGGGAATACACGAATTAGAGGTAAAATCACTCAAGGTGTTGTCGTCAATAAGAAATCCAAAAACACGATAGTAATTAGACAGGATTATGTTCAATTCATAAAGAAATATCAACGTTATGAAAGACGCAATTCGCGACTGGCGTGCCATCTTCCAGAATGTCTAACCAACGATATTGAAGTTGGTGATCTGGTACGCGTAGGAGAAAGTAGAAAACTATCAAAAACTAAAGCATTTATCGTCTTAGATAAAATAAAAGCAGGAGCTGCGAATTAAATGGGAACAAGAAGAAAGCTTGGAAGAAAAACCTTAGCAAAACCTAGAACCAGTTATGGTGTCCAAAATGGTACGAGAATTTTTATTACCGATAATTCTGGAGCAAAAATCGCTCAAATAATTAATGTTGACGGTTCAAAAACACGATTAAGAAGATTACCAAAGGCAACAGTAGGAGATGTCTGTACAGTAACTGTTAAAAAGGGTCGACCAGATTTGCGGGGAAACATTGTAAAAGCTGTTATCGTAAGACAAAAAATGATTTACCGGAGAGTAGATGGCACGAGATTATGTTTTGAGGATAATGCTGGTGTAATAATAACTAAGGAAGGCGATCCCAAAGCAACCGAAATTCGTGGACCTATTGCAAGAGAAGCAGCAGAATTATTTCCAAGATTGGCATCAATTTCATCGTTAATCATTTAAAAATTAAAGATAAAGAGATAAGAGACATGAAAGTAAAATCAAAACAACCTCGAAAACAAAGAAAATCATTGTATAGATATAAAAACCATCAGAGGTCAAAATTATTAACGGTAAGAGTAGCTGATTTCGTACGAGAAGAGTACGGGATTAAAGCACTTCCTTTAAGAGTGGGAGATGGAGTCAGAATAATGAGAGGTGAATTCAAGGATTTTGAAGGAGAGGTCATCGAAATCAATAAAAGTCAGCGAGCAAAAATCAAAGAAGCTACTTTTGATAAAGCGGATGGGACTCAATTTCACCCCGCTATCCACATCTCAAAAATGGTTATAACAAAATTCCACAAAGAGAAAAAAATGGATCCATGGAGAGCGAGTATGATTGAAAGAAAAGCGATCTTTGGATTCAGAGAAGAGGGTCTAACAGGTCCAAAAAAACAAAAAGAGGAGGAAGAAGATTAAATGACGAGACATGGAGGGTCAAGATCGCTAAAAAGATTGAACACACCTAAATTCTTACAAATAAAAAGAAAGCATGGTAAATTCTTTGTGACCCCTTCACCGGGACCTCATCCGAGTAGATCCTGCTTGCCTTTATTACATATCGTGAGAGATCTTTTTGAGATTGTTGATAACCACAGAGAAGCAAAAAAGCTAATAGGCTTAGGGAATTTTAAAGTGGATGGAAAAGTTGTGAAGGATAAAACATTTCCAGTAGGATTAATGGATGTGTTAAGTATCGTAAAAACGAATACACATTATCGAGTATTACCGGACTCACATCATGGATTAATTTTGCAAGAAATTCCTGAAGCAGAAAGCACATTCAAACTTTGTAGAATAATCCAAAAAACTACTTTAAAAGGGGGAAACATACAATTAAACTTGCACGATGGGAGGAATATTTTTATCAGTGTTAAGGATCCGAAGAATCCAAAAGAAGACATCTATAAACGAATGGATGTTTTAAAAATAACAATTCCAGAACAAGAAATTCTAAAAGTGTTAAAATTTAAAGAAGGAAATCTAGCAGTTATAATATCCGGTAAAAATATCGGACAGATAGGAAAAGTTGTAACAATATTAAAGCGATTTGGTCCGAAAGCAAGTACAGTTTCTATACAACATAATTCAGAACATACAGAAACACTATACGATTATACTTTTATAATTGGAGAGGATCAATCGGAGATTAGTTTACCAAAATCAGAATAAAATTAAGAGAGGAACTAAATAATGTCAATGAGAGCAGCAAGAGAAATCAAGAAAAAAACTATCAAAGAGCAAGAGAAGACATTTGAAGAAATGTGGGCTAGCCCTATGAAAAAACCATATTTAGAAAAGGTTGTACTAAATATTGGAGTAGGTGCAGGTGGTGAAGAATTAGAAAGAGCCGCTACAGTGTTACAAACTATCTCTGGCAAAACCCCTGTGAAAACTCTTTCTAAAAAAAATGTTAAAGAGTTCAATTTGCGAATTGGTCGCCCAATAGGCACAATGGTAACTGTGCGGGAAGCAGCAGCAGAAAAATTACTAAAACGATTACTTGTAGTTAACAATGATAAGTTCCTTAGAAAAAGTTTTGATAATTACGGGAATTTCGGTTTTGGAATAACCGAACATATTACCATTCCCGGAGTTGAATACGATAATGTTATTGGTATTTGGGGTCTTGATGTTGTCGGGAGAATCGTAAGACCTGGAATGCGAGTAAAATACAGAAGAAAAAGTAAAGCGAAAGTTCCTAAACACCATTATGTGTCTCGAATAGAAGCACAATACTTCTTGAAAAAGAATTTTGGTGTCGAAATTGTAGACAAATTGGAGTTAGACTATATTTAAATAAACAAAAATGATGATTATGCCGCAAGGTAAGATAGGTAAAGGTCAAAGAGAATGTAGACGATGCCATACTCATAGAGGATTGATAAGAAGGTATGGTTTAAATATATGTCGTAGATGTTTTTACGAAATTGGAAAAGATATTGGATTTTATAGGTATGATTAAAACGATAATTTGGTATGAGGAGTAGAAAATGACGAATACATTAGCCGATATGTGTAATAATCTTAAGAACTCAGAAAAAGCGAGAAAAAAGGAAGTAAACATTAGTCCTGCATCAAAATTAAACCAAATGGTTCTTAGAATCTTCCAACAACACGCATATGTTGGAGAGTTTGAAAGATATGACGATGGCAGACAAGGTAAATTCAAAGTTGCGTTATTAAGTAAAATTAATCATTGTGCTGGTTTAATGAGGCTTAATTACAATGTTTCGCAATTCGAATCACTTGAAAGGAAACTACTTCCAGCGCCGGGTTTAGGAATAATCGTGTTAACTACAAACCAAGGTATTATGACCATGAAAGAAGCCGAAGAAAAACATATCGGCGGTATGACCTTGTGTTATGTCTATTAACACAAATAAAAAAAAAGAAAAATGGTAAAGATAAATGGTAAAAGTAGCATTTTTTAAAGAAGAACTGGAAATTCCACAGGGAGTCACTGTTACCCTTGACGGAAACCATCATATTACTGTAAGTGGACCTAACGGAAAGATAACAAAAGACTTTTCGCATATTAGAGGTATAAAGGTTACAATTGAAGACAACCTTATGACCTTCACTACTAACTTCCCAAAAAGTGGAACCCTTGCTTTAATAAAAACTATTATCAATCTAATTAAAAACTTAATAAATGGCGTTCAAACGAACTATAAGTACATTTGTAAAGTATGTTATAGTCATTTTCCATGCACGGTGGAAGTCAAACCTGATAAAATGGAAATTCATGTTGTTAACTTCCTTGGAGAGAGAGCTCCAAGAGTTACTAAATATCTGAAAAATGTCGATGTTAAAATTGACGGTGAGGATGTAATATTAACCGGACCCGATAAAGAAACATTAGGTCAGACTGCTGCGAACATAAAAAAAGCTTGCAGAATAAGAAAGAAAGACCCAAGAGTCTTTCAAGATGGCGTATACCTCTATAAAATTCAAAGCGGAGACAATATTACCTGGGAGGTAAAATAAAAAGAGGTAGAAAATATGGAACAAAAAAGACTAATAGAACTCAGGAAAAAAATGAATAAGAAGCGACCCTCCTTTAGGAGAGTAGAATCTTGGAGATATGTAAGAGTAAAAGATTCTTGGAGAAAAGCGAGAGGAATTGATTCACGAACTCGAATAAAATCTAAATCAGGAGTCAAATCACCTTCAACTGGGTATAGAGGCCCTAAGAAGATACGTGGATTACATCCATCAGGATATGAAGAGGTAAGAGTCGCAACCATTGATGAATTGGAAACCTTAAATAATAAAAAACACGCAATTAAAATTTCTACTACATTAGGCGTTAAAAAAAGAATACATTTGATTGATTATGCTCAAAAAAGAGGATTTAAAGTCCTTAATATAGGAATATCGCAAGGAGAAATGGAAAGTTTAGAGGCAGCCCTTAAATCTTCTATTGAAGATCTGGATGATGAAGATTTATTGGAAGACGAGGACGAGGACGAATAAAATTCTCAAATTATATAATTTTATGTGATAAGATATGAGTTTAAAAGCCCAAAAAAGAATGGCAGCAGAAGTATTGAAATGTGGGGAGAACCGGGTTTATTTCGATCCATACTTAATAGATGAAATAAAAATGGCAATCACTCGAGAAGACATCCGCAATTTGGTAAAAGAAGGCATTATTATAAAAAAATATAAAAAAGGCAATTCAAAATATAGAAAGAACCTACTTCATGAACGCAAGAAAAAAGGTAGAGCTAGAGGCATAGGAAAACGAAAAGGAACAAAAAGAGCCCGATTTCCAAAGAAAAAAATGTGGATGAATCGAATTCGTCCTCAGAGGCGGGAGCTGAAAAAGTTAAGAGATCGAAAATTGATTACTACCGCAGTTTATAGAAAGCTATATAAAAACGCAAAAGGCGGAATGTTTGCTAGCGTTGCACAAATGAACCGTTACATTAAAGAAAAAGATTTAATTAGAAGAGGTCGATAAAAATGGCAAAGGGACCGAGATATCGAAGACCGTTCAGAAGGAGAGCAGAAGGAAAAACAAATTACCATAAAAGATTAAAATTATTAAAATCAAAAAAATTAAGAGCTGTAATTAGGGCTTCAAATAATCATATCACAGTACAGATTATTCAATCTAAGCTAGGAGGAGATAAGATTATCGTCTCTGCACATTCTAAAGAATTAACAACCAAATTTGGATGGAATGCAAATACTGGAAACATTCCCGCAGCATACTTAACAGGATTTCTAGCAGGAACAAGAGCAAAAAAGCAAAATGTTCAAGAAGCAATCCTTGATTTGGGAATATTTTATCATAGGAATCGTGTGTTGGCAGCATTTAAAGGAATTGTAAATTCTGGTTTAGAGATTCCTCATAACGAGGATTTTTTCCCAGAAAATATCGAAGAAACTATCAAAGGCTCTCACATTGAGAGATATGCAAATCTTCTAAAAAGCGAGGAACCCGAGAAATACGAGCAAGTTTTCTCAGGTTATTTAAAAAAAAATAATATAAATCCATTAAAAATTAATCAAGTTATTTCCAAGACAGTAAAACAAATTGAAGATAGTACTTAAAGGTGAATTAAATGAGTCAACGGAGAAATCAGAGAAAACCGAGACAACCAAGACAACCAAGACCTATTAATGAAGGTTGGATTCCTAAGACTAAACTTGGGGAACTCGTACAAAGCGGATTAATCACTTTAGAAAAAATATTTGCGAATAATCTTATTGTAAAAGAAAAAGAAATAATTAATGTTCTTCTTCCTCAACTTAAAGAAAGCGTTGTAACTATAAATATGGTACAACAAATGACAGCTAGTGGCCAGCGCTCTAGATTTAAAGCGGTAGTTATCGTTGGAGCAGACGGTTTTATAGGTATAGGTTCTGCTAAATCACGAGAAGTTGGACCAGCAATTAGGAAAGCAATTGACAGAGCGAAGATTGCCGTGGTTCCTGTTCTTAGAGGGTGTGGTAGTAAAGAATGTGGTTGCGGCCATACTCATAGCGTACCTTTTAAAGTAGATGGAAAGTGTGGTTCTGTCAAAATACACTTAATTCCTGCTCCACAAGGAGTTGGATTAGTTTGTGCTGATAAGGTAAAACAAGTGTTAAAGTTGGCTGGGATAGAAGATGTATGGAGTAAATCCTTTGGAGATACAAGGACTAGCGAAAACCTAGTGAAGGCTACCTTTAATGCTCTTAAGAATGCTCATAAATTTAATTTCAATTTATAACTGATGAGTGGTGTAAATGATGGCTGAAAATAATGTAATTGTAAGAAAAAAATCAAAAACTAAAACCCCGAAACCCCCTGTGTTGTACTTTGCAATTCGTATAAGGGGCGCCCCAGGAATGAAACGCACAATATTAGATTCTTTAAAAATGCTAAGAATGCACAGAGTAAATCATGGAGTCCTTATATGGGGCGAAACGAGTTACCTAGGCATGCTTAAAAAGTGCAAAGATTATATTGCCTACGGTGAAATTGACGAAAAAACGCTCTTACGCTTATTAAGAACTAGAGGAAAAGTTGAAGGAAATAAACCACTCACAGACGAACATATTAAAAATCTAACTAAGTACAAAGATTTGAAAGAATTTTCAAAAGCGCTATTATCTGGAGAAATTAAATATCGAACACAAGATGTGTATAAAATAAAACCAGTTTTTCGATTACATCCTCCAAGAAAAGGACATCGCGGGACGATTAAAAGACATTACAATGAAGGCGGAACTCTGGGTTATGTAGATCAGTTTATAAATGTAATACTTCACAAAATGATGTAATTAATAGGTGCAAATAAAATGACGAGAAAATTTCCTAAAAGAATACGAAAAATGAGAGGAACTCGAACTGTAGGCTATGGAAGAGTTGGTCAACACCGAAAAGCGGGCCAAAGGGCTGGAAAAGGAAAAACAACCGGATGGAAGAAAAGTAAAAAATCTTATTATCTAAAGCAAAAAGAATTGGGATTTCCCGATCCTGATTGGGATTTTGGAAAGAAAGGTTTTAAGAGACCACAAGATATTAGAAGGATTTATCATGTAAACACCTTAAATATTAAAGACCTTGATTTAACAATTGAAGATTTAACTCTGAAAAACATTGCTACAAAAACAGGAACGACATATTCGATTAATATGAAAGACCTTAATATTCAAAAAATCTTGGGTCGCGGTGAAGTTAATAATAAGATCAATATAACCGTTGATAAGGCATCTAAACGAGCGATCGAGAAAATTGAATCCGCTGGTGGCAAAGTTACCCTTCTAGTAGCAACAGAA
>Ga0209979_1001344_pt1 | contig 27369 bp, 8 predicted proteins | sample AnhtaG_FD_183114 | JGI IMG/M metagenome (GOLD analysis project Ga0209979, IMG submission 183114) | Deep subsurface microbial communities from Anholt, Denmark to uncover new lineages of life (NeLLi) - Anholt_01485 metaG (SPAdes) (version 2) | ecosystem: Environmental > Aquatic > Marine > Oceanic >...
TCGACGGTTACTACCGGGTCGCCGCAGTCGATCTTGCAGACCCACCTGCACCCGATAGTGGTTCCGGCGTCTTGGCCAGGCTCACCCTGAAAGCTGTCGGCGCAGGCGTCAGCCCGCTGAGCCTTTCCCCTATTGATATGAACGAGGATGGCAGGATAGACCTTGGTCCATCCCTAAAGAACATTGAGGCTAAGTCCATCGGCGACCTAGACGGCGACGAGTTCTTTGATGGGCCGATTGCCAATGCTCAGATAGCCGTAGATACAGCCTGCCCGAGTGGCACGCCCGTCGCGCCCGCTTCGCCCGTCGTCGAAACGCCGGGCATTTCACCCACACCTGAAACACCTGCTGTAGCGACGCCGACGGAGACCGCTACTCCGCCGCCAGGCAGCCCGACGCCTGGCAGCCCGGTCGCCACAGAGGATGAAGGGTCAGCATGGACTGGCACCCCGGCCATCATAGGCTACGTGGCGGGAGGCCTGGCAGTGCTGCTACTGGCGAGCATTGGCTTGCTCAGGATCAGGAGGGGCCGTGCCAGATAAGGGGAGCGGCCCGATCACGGGAGGAAGTGTGGTAGCGAAGATGAGACTTCTGGCAGTGATGCTGGCAGCGACCTTCTTGGTGACGCTGGCGCTCGGCTGGTGGGTCCTGGGCGAGGGGCAAGAGAGCACGCAGGCGAGCCCGGCGGTGACCCTGGGCGTGGATGCTAACCCCTCGGGAAACACAGCCACATCCCTGGGCTCCATTGAGGTCTCACGAACGGTGGCCTGCGGCGAGACCTTCGAGATCGACCTCTTCATCCAAGATGTTACGGATCTGTTGGCCTGGTCGGTGGACATAGAGTACAACCCCTCCGTCCTAAGGATCGAGGGGCAGGATGTGCAGATGTTTCAGGCGGCCAATGCCGGGAGCGACGTACGGGACAGGTCGGGGGGGGACCGATCGCTCGCCGGCGGCTGGGGCGGCGGCTACTATAACGTCACGGCCGCGGACGTTGCCGAGCAGCCGGCCATGCCTGATAGCGGTTCGGGCGTATTGGCCAGACTTACGCTGGCGGCGGTCGGAACCGGCGTCAGCCCCCTCGGTATCGAGACCCCAACCCTGTGGGGCTTTCCGCTTCCCACCTCTATCGACGTAGCGTCCACGTCCGATGCCGAAGTTGCGGTGGTCGGGCCTTGCGAAGACGCGGACGGCGACCTAATCGACGACCGTGTCGACAACTGCCCCCTGGTCCCCAACTTCGAGCAGGTCAACACCGACGCCGGGGACCAGGACGGCGACGGCCGGAGGGCCGAGGACGGCATCGACGGCATCGACAACGATGGCGATACCCTCGTCGACGAAGATCCGCCGGCGGACGCAGCGGGCGACGCCTGCGATGAAGACGACGACAACGACACCATTGCGGACGCCGACGATAACTGCCCTCTGGACTCCAATCCTGACCAGACGGACTCTGACGGCGATGGCCTGGGCGATGCTTGCGATGCTCCACCCATCCCCACCCCTAGCCCCCTGCCCAGCCCCACGCCCACTCCGCCACCGACGACCACGCCCGGGCCAACGGCCACACCGCCACCGCCCAGTCCCAGCGTGTCCTGGAGATACTCCTGCTACCTCGGCGCCTCCCAACCCACCGAGGACGCGTTAGGGGAGGTTAGCGGCGATGTCGTGGCCGCATACCGATTGAGGCCGGGCCAGGGCTACGACAGGTGGCTCCGAGATAGGGCTGACCTGAGCACTATGACGACCCTAGACCCCTACGATGCTTTGTTCCTGCTGATCAGCGGCGATGCCACCTGGGATCAGCAGCCGCCGGATACACCCCCTACGAGTGCGGATCTGGTTTTCGGCTGGAATAGCGTGTGCTACGCTGGCCCAAGCAAGGACATCGACGCGGCCACGGCGGGGATCGTAGGGCGGTTTGCGGTGGTCTATGCCTTGGCGCCGGAGCAGACATGGCAACGCTTCGTCCCCGGCAGGCCGGAGGTGAGCAATCTCAATCGCTTAGAGCCTTCCACTTCTGTCCTCATCCTCGTCACTGGAGAGGGTGAGGTTACGTGGGTGTTTGACCCATAGGGAGTGATCTGGCTGGCGGCGACTCTACAATTGCGTCACCTTGACGAGGTAGCGTCCCTCCGGTTACGCTTGCCCTCGACCAACCTGCTTGTATCTCCTTTCGCTGTCTGGTTGTGTCAGGGCAACCCGCTCCCGCCAATTGGTGAGCGATAGCTATCAGGTAAAGGTGCGATGTTCATGTGGGTACCATCTTCCAGGAGAGACATCGGTTCCACGAGTACGTGGGCCACGCCGACGGTGGTCGTGCTGACAGCGCTGCTGTCGGTCCTGTTCGTCGTGTCGGCTTGCGGTGGAGGTGAAGAAGGGCCGCCGCTTATCACTGTCGATAGCACAGCCGACAGCGACAGCCGCGATGGCGTCCTGACGCTACGGGAGGCTCTCCTTGTAGCTACTGGCGAGCTGGCGGTGGCGAACCTGGATCCGGAAGAGGCTGACAACATCAAGGGAGCGCCTGGTGCCGAATCCGGCGACACCATCGTGTTCGACGTTTCGGTGTTTCCTCCCTCCGAGCCAGCCACGATTTCGCTGGCCTCGCCCCTGCCCGCTCTGGCTACTGAGGGAGACAGCGTGGACGGCTCACAAGCCGGTGTCATCGTGGACGGCGTCAACCAAACTTTCGACTGCTTTCAAATAGACTCGGCCGGCAATGCGATTAGAGGCCTCCATATTCAAGGCTGCCTGACGGCGGTGGTGCTTGGCCGGAGCGCCCAGAACAACATCATCGGTGGCGCTGAGGAAGGCGAGGGCAATGTCATCTCTGCCAACGACCAAGGCGTGCTACTTGCCGCGGAGGGCACCAACTCTAACCAAGTGATAGGGAACCTCATCGGCACCGATGGCAGTGGCACGAAGCCGAACGGCAACCGCATCGGCGTCATGATTCGAAGCGGCGCTCGAGACAATGTTATCGGGGGAAGCAACACTGGGGAGCGTAACATCATCTCCGGCCAAAGGGCCGTTGGGGTAACCATCAGCGGCAGCGACAACCTGGTGATAGGGAACTACATCGGCACCGACATCACGGGGACGGTCTCCATATCCAACAGGATGGAAGGCATATGGATCACCGATGGTGCTCAGGGCAATGTGGTAGGAGGCACTTCGCCTGGCGAAGGCAACGTCATCTCGGGCAACGCCCTCTTCGGGGTGAGTATCACCGGGTCCGGCACCAGCGGCAATGTGGTGAAGGGGAACTACATAGGGGTTGATGCCACCGGGGCCGCAGCACTGGGGAATCGCCACGGGGTGGACATATCATGGGGTGCCGAGGACAACATAATTGGAGGCAGCGCTGAGGGCGAAGGCAATATCATCTCCGCCAACAACACAGGGGTGCTTCTCCGGGGATACCCCACGAAAGGCAACGTCGTGGAAGGCAACTACATAGGCACCGACGCCAGCGGCGAAACGGCGTTGAGGAACGCCCGGGCGATATCCATCATCGAGGGCGCCGAAGACAACACGGTGGGCCCTAACGTCATCGAGGACTAAGAAAACAGACGGGAAAGGAGAGGAGAGACGCGGATGAGAACGCTGGCATTGCCCACGCTGGGCGCAGCCATCCTGCTGGTGGCTGTGGTAGCCGCGGGAGCCGCCTGGGGCGGCAGCCAACAGGCTGCAGGGGCGAATAGCGCGGTGGTCACGACGCTGGCCATAGACATGGACCCTAAAGACGGTACTGGCTCGTTTGTCAACGACGACCACACGGTGGGGACTATCGACCCTTGCATTGAGGTCGCGGCCGGAGGCACGGTTGAGTTCGACGTGGTGGTGGACGCCATCCCCGCCGGCAGCGACCTCAAAGGCTACCAGTACTTCATGGGCTTCGACGATGCGAACCTGACCTTCGCCGCCCAGTCGCACACGACTGCCGGCGTGAACATTATCGCCAGGCACCCCAGCAGCTGCTCAGGCATTCTGGCCTGCATCGACAACAGTGAGGGCGTGCCCGACCCTCCCGACAGCGGCACCCCTCCCGAGGCGGGTGTCCACGACGTGACTGTAGTCGACAGCACCCCCGGGGTGCTCGTGGGCAGCCACAGCGACCCCTATGGTAAGGCCGGCGGCGTACTCGGCCGCTACACCATCCAGGCCAACGCCGACACAAGCCCCGGCGTATACGGCATCGGCCTCAACTCCAGCTTCACGTTCGAAGCGGGCCTTGCGGACGCCCCCGCCGGCCAGATCTGGGACCTGCCGGGTGACAGGGGTGGCGACACCGTCCCCGACGACGACGGCGACGGCAGCGTCGACGAGGACCTCATGCTGGACGCCACCGTCGGCTACGGCCTGATCGCCGTGGACGTCGCCTGCTCAGAAGCACCCCCAGCGCCGACGCCTTCAGTCTCGCCGACGCCTTCAGTCTCGCCGACGCCTACACCTGGGCCCCAACAAACCAACCTGATGTTGGGCTGGAACAACGTATGCTACCTGGGCCCCACGCGACCCATCGAGGAAGCCCTGGCGGATATCGGGGAAGGCGTCATTGCCGTATATCGCCTCAGAGCTGGCCAGGGGTACGACAGGTGGTTCCCCGGCAGACCGGACGCCAGCACCATCGTAACCCTGGACGCCTATGAGCCACTGTTCATTCTCATGGCGAACAGCGCGCCCTGGACCCAGCAAGACCAAGCCTCGCCACCGATGGCTATGAGCTTGTCGGAGGGGTGGAACAATGTCTGCTACACAGGTCAGACCAAGGACGCCGTCAGCGCCACCACTGCCATCGAGGGCAAGTTCGCGGTGCTGTATGTGCTCGGGTCCGATCAAAGCTGGCAGCGGTTTGTGCCCGCCAGGCCCGATGTCAGCAACCTCAGCCAGCTCGTTCGCCTGGGGCCGGTCCTCATTCTGGTGACGCAGCCCGGCGGCGCCCAGTGGATGTTTGACCCTTAGTGAGGCTGTCAATTAAGATCAGCGCGTGTTCTATGGCAAGGAGAGGACTCATGTCTGGGGCGTTCAGGGTTCTTAGCACCATCATGGCGGTGCTGGTCGTGGCACTTGTCGGGCTGTGCGCGTGCGGCGATGGCGAAGAGAGGCCAGGCGCCAGTCCTACGCCAGCCACGCCCGCCGTCGGCGCTTCTCCGTCGCCGATGACGACGGCGAGCCCTGCGGCGACCGTCAGCGCGACGCCTGCGGCAACCCCCACAGCGACGGAATCGACGCCCCGGCCAGAAGGTCCGACGATCACGACGCTGGCGGTGGACATGGACCCTTATAGCGACACGGCCAACGATGACCGCACGGTTGGCCCCATCGAGAGCTGTATCTCGGTGGCGCCAGGCGACACCTTCGACATCGACGTGGTCCTCGATACCATACCCTCCACCGTAGCAGGGGGCAACCTCGCCGGTTTCCAGTATTTCCTAGGCTTCGATGCCAGCGTGCTCACCTTCATCGGCCAGTCCCATACACTAGCCGGAACCAACCTTGTCGTCAGGGCGCCGAATAGCTGCGGTGAGCCTTTGGGCTGCTTCGACAGAGCGGAAAGTGTGCCTGAGCCACCCGATAGCGGCTCTCCTCCCTCCCCCGCCGTTCACGATGTGTTTGTGGCCGACCCGAGCGGCCCTGAGGGGCCTGAGGCAGCGGACCCGGCTCCCTATGCCGGCGGCGTTCTCGGCCGCTACACCATCCAGGCCGACCCGGGAGCGACGCCCGGCGTGTACGGCATCGGCCTCAACTCCAGCTTCACATATACGACTGTCCTCAATGACAGTGCGGCCACGCCGATCTGGGACCTGCCAGGAAACGAGACCGATGATGATAACGACGGGGCAGTAGACGAAGACGTCCTCCTGGACGCCACGGTCGGCTACGGACAGGTGGCCATAGGCGTGCCCTGCCCCGAGGCCCCCCGCTAGGGTCGCCGTATGTGCTCCTCAAGAAGGCCTGGGACCACCCTAACCAAGCTCATCGGCGCAGCGCTGGCGGTGAGCCTGGTGGCCTTCGGGCTGTCTGGCTGTGGCGGAGAGGAAGAGACCCCGACGACGGAGGCTGTCCTAACTCCAACACCCACTGGCACCCCCCAGGCAAGCCCTACCGTCGCTCCCCAGCCAAGCCCTACCGTCGCTCCCCCGGAGGCGGCGGTCGACTTGGCCACCACCGCCCCAAAGCTCACCATATTCGCGGCCGACACCGGCGACCTCAGGAACGACAGGCCCGCCCTGGCGGTGGCCGATTTCAACGACGATGGCATGGGAGACCTGCTGATGGGAGCTCGCTTCGGCGACGGCCCCGACAACAGCAGAGAGGATGCCGGGGAAGCCTATGTCATCTTCGGCTCCGCCACCCTGCCGTCAAGCATAGACATCACGGACGACCAGCAGGGCCTGACCATCCTCGGCGCTGAGGCGGGCGACAACCTGGGCTTCGCCGTAGCCGCCGCCGACGTCAACGACGATGGCATCCACGACATCATCGTTTCAGCGCCCATGGCCGACGGCCCGGGGAACGGCAGGACGGACCCGGGTGAGACTTATGTCATCTTCGGGGCCGCCGACCTGGGGGGCGTCGTCGATATCGGCAAGGGCCAGCAGGACGTCATGATCTTCGGCGCCGAGGGGTTCAGCCTTCTGGGCGACTCCCTGGCTACCTGCGATGTCAACGACGACGGCATCGCTGACATCATCATGGGCGCTCCTTTCGCCGGCCGCGTTCCAGGCAGTCCCCACGGCGGGCCCAGGACGGAGTTGGGCGAGGTGTACGTCGTTTTCGGTTCTCCCACCTTGAGCAGCCTTATCAGCATCCCCGAGGGCGAGCAGGACTTCACCATCTCTGGCCCCGAACAGTGGAGTGAGCTAGGGGACACTGTGGCCTGCGGCGACGTCAATGGCGACGGCATCGACGACATTATTGCGGTGGCCGAGGCTGCCGACGGGCCGGAAGGGGCAAGGCCCAACGCCGGGGCGGCCTACGTTATCTTCGGCTCACCCAACCTCAGTGGCGCCGTCAGCATCGCCGAGGGCGAGCAGGATGTTGCCATCCTAGGTGCTGATCCTCAGGATGCCTTGGGCTTCTCCGCGGCCAGTGGCGACGTCAACGACGATGGGATCGATGACATTCTGCTGGTGGCCCAACGGGCAGGGGGGCCCGACAATGCCAGGGATACGGCCGGTGAGGCCTGTATCATCTTCGGCTCCTCTGATCTGAGCGGCACGATAGACGTGGCCGCCGACGAGCAGGATGTGATCATCTTTGGCATCGACGCCCATGACCTCCTCAGCTTCTGCGGAGCCGATGACGTCGACGGCGACGGTATCGGCGACATCGTGCTGGGGACAAGCTTCGGCGACGGTCCAGGCAACGCCAGGGACACCGCTGGCGAGGCCTACATCCTGTTCGGCTCTTCAGCCCTGGCCGCCACCATCGACCTGGCTCACGGCGGCCAGGACATCGTGCTGTTTGGGGCCGAGGCAGGCGATCGCCTCGGCTCATCCGTAGCCGTGGGGGACGTAGACGGCGACGGCACGGCCGAGCTGATCCTGGCGGCGACGCAAGCGGACGGCGCCGACAACGCCAGGCCGGACGCGGGAGAGGTTTATGTCGTGACCGGCCCTGGCCTCCCTCGCTGACCGCCCAGGGGCCGGTAACGTATTTGGCAGCGGGCAACCCACGAAGTCAGATTCGGGAACCATAAATTTCGTAATTGTTTTTCACTTTTTCCCCTTTTTTCGTGGCGCCAGGTCTTGACAAAGATTGCGGGCGGGTGTATAAAAATAGGGCTTCCATAACGACGGAACATAATTGCCTTCCGATCCTTGCCGGCCAGGAATCGGGGCGAGTGTATAGGGTTGTGGCCCTTAGTTTCATTGGGAGGAACTTCCGATGGCCGGCAAGCGAATTGTCCCCGCGTGTATTCTTCTTCTGGCTTCTGCTCTGTTGTTCTTGTTACTCGGGCCTGGTAGCGGGGTGAAAGCCACCAACTGGGACACGACGTACAACGTCATCCTTAGCGATAGTACCCCCGGCGCCAACGCCGACCAGACCACCGTCTACAACATTAGCCAGCTAGACGTCAACTTCGCCCAGATTCTCTCCAGCACGGGCTCCCCCGAGGCGCAGATCGCCCTGGACTCGGAGATACCGGACGGCAGCAGCATCGGGCAGGCCGTCAACGCTAGCACCCTGAGCGTCTACAACGGCCTCTGTACCACGCCGATCCAAGTCATCATCCCCTTCATGGAGTGCGCCACCGACACCCTGAACACCGAGCCCTGGGTGGGCACCGGTGACAACCTGGTGCTGGACTGCAACCGGGACATGAACGAGGACGGCACGCTTGCCTCGGAGGACAAGGTGACGCCTAGTAAGACCTCCTGTAGGGACGGGCTAGACAATGACGGCGACACCGTCGTCGACTTCGACGACCCCGACTGCATCGGCAACTGCATCAACACCAAAGACGACAACGACGGCGACACCCTGATCGACTGCGCCGACCCGCAGTGCAACGACGACACCGACGACACGAACGACCTCCCCAGCTACTGCGACCACTACCCGGCCTTCCTCAACGACATGTTTGGCGACGTCAAGCCGCGGGCCCGCTACATGGGCCACTCGGTGGTCCTGGCCGGCTCGCCAGCCACCATGCTGGAGTTCGTGATCTTCAACCCCGAGGCGCTGGGTGCCCTGCCGACGGTGGTGGGCCAGATGGGGGACACCTACGGCTTCATCGACTTCGTGGTGCTGGACAACCCCATCGCGCCGGTCTCGCCCAGCACGATCACCGACTTCTGCGGCCCCCTCACCAGCATCCCCACCCTGCTGGGGGTGACCGACGGCAGCTACACGGTGATGCCCGGCCCCGAGCCCTATGAGGCCGCGGCCTTTTGCCCTCCAGGGGCCGGCGGAGGCGTTGACAACGACGGCGACGGCTGGGTCGATGACGGCTGCCTGGTTAAGTCAGGCGCTGGCGCGGGCTACGTGCGCAACGAGAACCCGCCGGCCCACACCGGCCTGTTCGGCACCGGCACGCACGCGATTCGCACCTACAGCCAGAGCCAGCGCGACGTGGACAACGACGGCATCTCCAACAACCTGGACAGCTGCCCCTACATCGCTAACCACGGCGTCGACGCTGACAACGACGGCCTCGACCGCGCCTGCGACCTGGAGCTAGTATGGCACGGGCCGGGTGCACCCCCCGCCTGTTACAACGACGGCATCCCTGACAACTGCCCCAGCCCCGGCGCCCAGGCCCCCAACGGCAACGACGACGACGGCGACGGCTTGACCGACGAGGACCCGGTGGACAACGCCGACAACGACGGCGACTTCTGCGACCACGACGAGGACGGTAGCGATGCCGCCGGCGGACCCGGGACTGGGAACTGCTGCGACTGCATCGAAAACGACGCAGTCCCCGACGGCATAGATCGCGATGACCCCGAGTGCCTGCAGCAGGGCATGGACGAGGACGGCGAGTGTAAAGCCACCTCCGGTCTCCCCGACGAGGACCAGGACTGCTACCCCAACCGCCAGGACATCTGCCCGCTGACGGCGGACAACCAGTCTGACACCGACAACCCGCCGGGCGGCGCCGCCGCCGACCTCGGCCCGTCCCTTGACGCCATCGGCGACGCCTGCGACGCGAGCCCCAACACCGCCGACGGGCACTACCACGTGGCTATGCCCATCACCTACAGCTGCATACCCGACAACTTCGGCGCCGATGACACCGACGACAACGGCAACCCGGACAACGATGGCGACACCGTCTGCGACTCCACCGAGGACCTGCTGGGCTCGGACAAGAACGTCGCCGCCAGCACGCCGGAGCACATCGCCCTCGACCTGGCCATCGCCACCGGCACGCCCGCCCAGGCCCCCGGCACCTGCAGCGACTTGGCGGTTTACCCGGGCGGCGCGGCGGTCGACAACGACGGCGACGGCCTGACCAACGCCGCCGACCCCGGCTGCGCGCCCATAGCCGGCGACGCCGATCAGGACGGGGTGCCCGACGACGTGGACAACTGCCCCGCCGACCAGAACCAGGAGCAGGTGGACAGCGACGGCGACGGCCTAGGCGACGACTGCGACGCCGACGACGACAACGACGTCGTCTCCGATGTCAATGAGAACTGCATGCAAACCGACCCCAAGGACAACTCCGCCGACCACCCCACGGACGACGCCAACCCGTACGACTTCGACAACAACGAGGTGGTGGACATCACCGACGCCCTGATCTTCCTGAACAAGTTCCCCAGCGCGGTGACCGACCCCGGCGACCAGAGGTACGACTACGACTGCAACCATGTCGTGGACATCACCGACGCCCTGATCTTCCTGAACAAGTTCCCCAGCAGCACCATACCGAGCATCTTCTTCCACCTACCCCTGACTGCTACCGAGCCCGTCAATGACATCCACATCGAGTTCTTCGCCGAGATAACCTATGTGGCCAGCGCCAGCGACACCGCCGGCGGCACCTGGACCTGCGAGAAGGTTCCGCCGCTGTGCGCCAACGCCGTCGACGACGACGGCGACGGCGTTGTCAACGACGGCTGCCGGGCGCTCTTCGGCGGCGGCGAGACCGTTTGCGACGACGCCGTCGACAGCGACGGGGACACCAAGGTCAACGACGGCTGCCCTGCCGTGGGGGACCCCGAGGACCTCAACACCGGCGGCATCACCTACACCCACGGCTCCCCCTCCTACAAGGTCAACTGCATTCGGGACAGCGGCGACATGGAGCCCAACAACACCCTGACGATCAACCTCAAGGGCAAGCGGCCGCCGGAGGTGCGCTGCTACGACTGGACGGCCGATTGCGTGGTGGTCAATAGCAGCTCCAAGCCCTGCAACTTCCACGTCGATGTGACGGAGGCGGACGACCTGTACGTGGAGTTCGGCCTGGACCTCGACGGCGACACCGTGTCCGACGTGCCCGGCCGCTCCTGGTGCGACAACATCGACACGCCACTCGGGAAGATCGTCAGCCTGTTCTTCCCCCAGGGCATCCAGTGGGCGCACATCCCCTTGCCCGGGTCGCTCTTCTTCTCCGACACCGTCCGAGCGCAGTGGTGGATGCCCGGCCCCTGGACCCTGCAGTGCTGGTACTGGACGCTGGGTGGGGGACAAGTGGGGGACGTGCACGGGACGTGCCTGGTCCCAGATTAGGGGCATGAAGTAGCTAGCGAGACGATAAGCAAACAGGATTCTCTGAAGGAGGTGTGCGCGGTATCGAGGATGTAAGCGGAAAGTCTAAGATAGCCGAATAGCCGAAAGTAGTTTTAGGGGGGTGCGGCCTATGCAAAAGCTATCCATCGAGTGTGTATTCCCTAAGGGGGTGCGGCCATGAGAAAACTGGCCATAGTAATCGCGCTGGCTGTACTCGTGCCCACGTTAGCCATGGCCGGAATGTGGCTAACGGGCAAGAGCGGCATGTCAGTGCTGGCAAACGGTGGCGAGGTTATTACGCTCGCCATCGACATGGACCCGTTCACGACTACGGTCAACGACGACGACACGGTTGGCCCCATCGACAGCTGCATCCAGGTTACGGGCGCCCTGCCCCAGACGATCACTGTGGATGTAGTAATCGATAAGATCCCTGCCGCCATCACTAGCGGCCACAACGGACAGATAAAGGGCTACCAGTACTTCATGGGGTTCGACAACGTGAACCTGAAGTTTGTAGCCCCCCAGCTCCACATCACCGCCGGCACGAACCTGATCACCAGGGCCCCCCTCAGTTGCACCGGCTTCCTCGGATGCAAGTTCGGTGGTGAGGCAGTGCCTGAGCCGCCCGACACCGGCAGCCCTGCATCGCCTGGTGTTCACGACGTGTTCGTGTTCGACGACAAGGCAGGAGCCGAGGAGGGTGGTGCCAGCGACACCAGCGGCAAGGCCGGTGGTGTGATCGGCCGCTACGACATAACCATCCTGGCCGGCGCGCCGGCTGGGGTCTACGGTCTCGGCCTGGACTCCAGCACCACGTACCGCCCGACCATCGGCGACGACACCGGCGCCGCTATCTGGGACCTGCCCGGTAACAGCGTGGACGACGACGGCGACGGCGGCGTCGACGAGGACATCATGCTCGACCGCACGTCCACTCCTATCCCTCACGGTATGATCGCCGTGAACACGTCCTGTCCGGAGGCGGCCGACCTGGAGATCGTCAGCCAGACGGTACTGGCTTCCGACTGTTCCAGCGCGCTGCCTGCCGAGATGGATATCGACACAGACACGAGCATCTGCCTCGAGAAGGTGATCCGCAACAACGGTCCGAACGCCGGTCCCGTGTTGACGGACATCGCCAAGACGGCGAGCGCCCCGACCGGTTGCACTATCCTTCCGGTCAGCGCCTCAGCCCAGGTGAGCGTCACCAGGGACGACGGCTGCGGCGCAGGCAGCCCCTACACCTGCCCGCCAAACAGTCCCTCCACCAACCAGGACGTGACCTACACCGAGCTGTTCACGATCCGCTGCGACGCGCCCAGCACGCACCCGGGCTTCACGATCGTCAACACGATCTCGGCTAACGACCCTTACACCACCGACCCCGTGCCCGCCAACAACACGGACACGGTCACCTTCGGGATCGATGTGATTGCCTACGCCGACGTGGATGAGGCGTCCTTCCAGCCGACCATCCTGCCTGACGCCAAGGACCCGCTGACCTACCCCACGGTGTACACCGACCAGATCCCTGCGGTGATCACCATGGACAAGGAGATTCACCTCCTGGACGGCAGCTGGCCGGATGTGGACGTCGACGTTTACCCGTCGGAGGCGATCGTCGGCTACGTGGGTACCGACCCGACCTCAACCACCCTTCACCCCACCAACAAGGGGCCGTGGTGTACCCTCACTCTCACATCGGATGACCCGCAGGAGATATTCGACCTGCCGACCAGCGTCACGGTTGCTCTGTCGCACGACTACACACTGAGCTGCGGCAGGGGCGGCATCGGCGGCGACGACGACGGTGACGGCCTGGTGGACGAGGACTCCCCCGGTGGCAACGGCGTGGACAACGACGCCGACACCAGCGTCGATGAGGACGACTGCAACGGCGCCGACGACGACGGCGACACCCTGGTCGATGAGGACCCCACCGACGGTGACGAGGACTGCGACTGCGTCGGCACGCTTCCCACACCGCCGGCCACGGCCTGTGGCACCAGCGGCGGGATCGACGAGGACGGCCAGTTCTACGTGGTCCTCCTCTACTTCGCCAACCACATCGAGATCGCGACCGAGCACGTCCGCGACGACGACATGTCGAACAACTCCGGCGAGTACGGGCCGCTCCCGGTTGCGGTGATCCGGCCCTTCGACCCGGCCTTCGAGCACACCTGCACCAGCGTCGACCCGAGCGCCCAGACCTCCCCCGACCCGGAGAAGGTCTGTGAGGTGTACTCGGGCTGCAAGCAGGAGTACTCGTTCACAGTCCCGGCCGACAACGACTGCACGGACGCCGGTGAGTTCCCGGGCTGCAACCCGCTGTACCAGGTGCTGAACGTCAAGCCCGACTCGGCGGGTGAGATGTGGTGGAACGCCGGTGTGCCCGCCGCAACGATGTTCCCGGCACCGTTTGATACGGTGCCCGGCCTGCCCAACAACACCAAGGTGGGTTACATCGACTTCAGCGTCACCGTGGACCTTGACGGCGCGGGGACTTCCGCCGACTGCCAGATGCCTGTGTACGGCAAGCCGGACATGCGCGACGCCTGTCTGCCGCCAGCGCTCACCGCGGGCGACGCCAACATGCAGCACAACATCCTGGGCGGCCGGTCGCTGGTGGAGCCCACGTGCGACGTGGACCTGATAGCTACGCTCGGCGTGGCTGCGCCACCGCTCGGCCTCTACCCCGACGTACCAGACTTCACGGCGGCGGAGACCGGAGGCGGTGCCGGTAGTTGCTGGGACATGTCAGACAACGACACCAACGGCGACACCGACTGCGCGGACGCCAGCTGCACAGAGTCCTGTGGCGCGGCGAGCATGTCCTGGTCCAGCCACCTCGACCACGCGGTGAACCAGATCCTGCACACCCTAGACGGCACTAACCCCAGCTTCCCGGGCGCGACGGCCGTCCTGTGGGCTCGCTACGCCGCTCTGGCCGAGCCGCTGCCGAACACCTTCATCCCCCTCAACCTGCTGGTGTTCGACCTCAGCGGCGGCTACGGTGTTGGTCCCTGGGCCAATGTCCTGGTGCTCAGTGACCCGGCAGCGGAGGACGTGGCGTACGCCCCCACGTTCTGCACGCCTTACTCCGGCGACATCCTGATCCTGGGCAACGAGCCCGCTGGCACGCCGATCAAGGTGTGCATGGCGTCCACCGACCCGTCGCTTACGCCCGGAAGCCCCGGCGGACCACACCTGGCCTACGGTGTGTTCACCCGCGCGGACATCGGTGAGTCGGACCCGCAGGTCGACGTGTTCAACTGCACGGCGATGACCAACGCCTACTGCGAGGACAGCAAGGACCTGGCGCCCGAGGTTGGCGTCAAGCTCCTGGAGTCGGAGACGGTGCAGGTCGACATCACCAACGAGAACATCCCCACGGACATCATCGTTGCGATGTCGGCGCTGTCCGAGCTCGACTGCCCGGTCGAGTGGGTGGCTGCCTACGGCGCCACGCCCGACCCGCCGATCATGGTCGGTAGCAAGCAGTTGAGCAAGATGACCTTCCTGGCATCGGCTGTGCCGCCTGGTGGCAGCATGGGCGCTCCGGAGACGCGAACCGCGCTCGTGGACTACGAGGTCAACTGCGACGCTGGTAGCCACGCTCTGGACATCACCATCAACCTCACCACGGCGCCCATGACCGACCCCGACCTGTTGGACAACCAGTGCCAGAACCACGTTGTCATCACCGCCACCGACACCGACGTTGACAGCGACACCGTCCCCAACGGCGAGGACAACTGCCCGCTGATCACCAACCCCGACCAGCTCGACACCGACGGCGACGGCATGGGCGACGCCTGTGACGACGACGACGACAACGACGGCATTCTCGACGTCAACGACGCCTGCCCGCTGGCGGCCGAGGACTTCGACGGCATAGACGACACTGACGGTTGCCCCGAGACGGACGTGTCCCTCTCAGTGGTGAAGGACAACCCGATCGAGGTCATCGTCAGCGAGGACACCCCCTTCACGGTGACGGCTACGGCCTGCAACGGCAACTACGGGCTGACCGACCTGCGCTTCAACGAGCTGCTGAAGTCCGAGGACCCTGACGGCTGTGTGGCGCGGTGGGTGTGCCTGCCCGGCGACGACTGCGTTGAGGACATCATCGACACCGACGGCGACACCGACCTCGAGCTGATCAGCCAGCTCGAAGTGGTAGCCCCCAACGTAGCGCCGTTCAACTGCGTCGAGAAGGTGCGGCAGTACGTGGTCCACTGCCCCGACAAGTGCCTCCACGAGGACGCCATCTTCCTGGAGGAGTCGGTGGTGCCGGTCTACCCGGTGATGGACCCCGACGTCCAGAATAACGTGGACAAGCAGTACATCGACGTTGTTGCCTGGGCCGAGGCCGACATCAAGGTGCTCTCGGTCGAGATCGAGAGCGCTCCGCCCGAGCTGCGGCTGGCCACGGACGACGACGCCGACAGCATCGTCGACACGCCCGCCAGCGGCCAGGTCGTGGTCAAGAAGGTGCTGCACAACAACGGGCCCTACAGCCCGGCCCACGTGGCGCTGACCTACGATTCCTACCAGGCCATTGTGCCGGATGACTGTGTGGCTACGTTGACCAGTGCGCCCGCCACCCTCGACCTGGATGCCAGCGTCACCACCTCGATCTTCGAGTACTGGGACATCGAGTGCACGGAGGCCAGCGACCACGAGTTCACCTTCGAGAACTGCGTGGAGACCGCTGAGGATCACCTGAGGGACCCGAACCCCGACAACAACTGCGGTTCGGCCTCGGTGAGCATCCCGGTGATCGGCGAGACCGCGCTTGAGCTAGACGTTGTGGTCAACAGCGTACCCAACATCGACGTGAGCGAGACCGTTCTGTTCACCGTTGACAAGACGCTCAGCAACGTCGGCCCGTTCGCGGTAACGCCGGACGTCGTGCAGGTCATGAGCGGCGAGGCAGACTGCTCGCTCTCCTTCCACGTCACCAACACCTTGCTGGGGAAGGTGGACGAGATGGAGATCTCCTGCGCCGGCGTCGTGATCGATCCGCCGACCCCGGCCGGCTGGGAAGGCAGCGACACGGTCGTGTGCGCCCCGGGCGAGACCATCGCTATCGCCTACCAGGCCCCGCTCGCAGCGCACGAGGTGCTCGTGCTCGAGGAGGAGTTCGACAAGCACTGCATGAACGTCTGCGACCACGACTTCTCGCTGAGCACGGACGTGTCCCGCGACGCCGCCAGGGACCCGCACGTCGAGTACGCTCCGCTGTCCGACACGCAGAACTGGATGGAGGAAGTTTGGGCCGACGCCGACCTGAAGATCCTCGACTGGTTCTTCATGGATCTGCCGGAGATCGCTACAGACGAGTACAAGGTCCTGGTGCCGCCGCTCGACTACGCCTACGGCCACCAGAAGGAAGTCATCCACAACAACGGCCCGTACGGTCCGGTGGATCTGTTTAAGAGCATCGCGGCTACGCCCACCGCCGGTTGTACTGTGAACTACGAGTGCGCGGGCGGCGAGATGATCATGGTGAACGACTGGATCGTTATCTGGGACTGCCCGGCAGGCTACGAGACCCAGGTCATGTACCCTCTCACGTACCCTGATCACATGGATGTCCAGTTCTACATCGAGGATCTGGCCGTGAGCGTTGACCACTGGCAAGCGGAGCTCTGGGGCTTCCACATCGACGAGCACGTCTGGGAGTGCGGTGTCGACTTCGTGAAGACGCTCGAAGGCCCGGGCGGCCACCTGCGGACCGTGGACGCGACCGCGTCCAAGGCCGTGGTCGTCTGTGCCGACACCGACGGCGACACCGTGCCCGACCAGTGCCTGGGCGAGCAGGACAACTGCGGGGCAGACCCCAACCCCGACCAGGCCGACAGCGACGGCGATGGTCTGGGCGACGTCTGCGACGCCTCGCCTGTGCACGAAGTCGACCTCAAGTACTGCCTGAAGTTCGGTCCCGCTCCGGTCAACATCTCCGACTCTCAGGGCAAGTACATGTGGACGATCTGCGAGATCGGCAACCCCAGCGCCCAGGACGAGACCGTAGCGATCAGCCTCGATGTCGCTGGTGTGCCGGCTGGTTGCGACATGGAGCAGCAACTGATTCTCCCCGGTCAGGACACCTTCATCATACTGGCCGATGAGCAGAAGTTCGCGCTCTGGCGCAACCGGTTCGAGTGCCACGACTCGATCCCCGACGTCTACACGCTGACCGTGACGACCTGCGTCGACCCGCTACCTGTCGACCAAGCCATCGACGACGACGGTGACACGTACGTCGACGAGGACGGCATGGACGGGCAGATCAGCGGCGAGACCGGGCTCGACATGTACACCGGCGTGGACGACGACGGCGACAGCCTGATCGATGAGGACCCGCCGGAGGTTGGCGACGGTGACCCGGACTGCGAGGACCAGCTCCGGAACATCATCGTCCATCAGCCGTAGACCGAGCCGCTAAGGCCTAGGGGTTGCGGTCTTCCGCAGCCCCTAGGCCCCAGGCTAGCGGCCGGAACAATTGAATATGGACGCCAAGGGCGGGAGGGGGCGCAGCCCCTCCCGCCTTGGTGTCGGCGGGAGGAAGAAGAGGGATTGAGAGAAGTATCCAGGGCTTACTACGGTCGTTAGGAACGACAGGCAGAGAAAAATAATCGACAGGGAGGTTAGCCCGATGAAGTGGATAGCAAGAGCCACCGTCGCTATGCTGGCCAGCAGCCTCCTGGTAGCGCTAGCCATCTTCGGGCTATGGATGGCAAGCGCCGGGGGGACGGTCGTCCACGGCCAGAACCCAACCACCATCGGCGTCGACACCAACCCCGCAGGCAACAGCGCCACCTCCCTGGGCTCCATCGACTGGTGCCACAGCGTAGGGAGCATTGGCGCGACGTTCGATGTCGACGTCTTCGTCACCGACGTGACCGACCTTCGGGCCTTCGAGGCCTACTTCAGCTACGACCCTCTGGTCCTCGACGTCATCGACAGAGACGTCTTTCAGTTCCTTGGCACCCAGACGGACGTGATGGACCTGTCCACGGGGTCCAGCGCCTATGGATACCACACCGGCGCCTTCGACAACGCCGGTGGCAACAGTGGTCAGGGTGTGCTGGTTAGACTCACCTTGCAGACAGTGGGCAACGGCGTGAGCCCGGCCAGCATCGACAAGATCGATGTCAACGCCGATACGATCCCGGACCTGGGCCCAAGGCTGGACGGCGTCGGTGGACTGCCCATCGACGATGTGGACGGCGACGGCCTCTTCGACGGCCTCATCTACGACGGCAGGGTATCGGTCGGCCAGCCGGATTCGGACGGCGACGGCACCGACGACGGCTGCGACAACTGCCCCGATGACTACAACTCCGGCCAGGATGACGGCGACGGTGACCATGTCGGTGACTTCTGTGACAACTGTCCCGATGACTACAATCCCGACCAGGTCGACTCAGACGGCGACGGCGACGGCGATGCCTGCGATACCGACGTGGACGGCGACGGCTGGGAGGACGGCATCGACAACTGCCCCAATGACTACAACCCCGGCCAGGAGGACGGCGACGAGGACGGCGTCGGCGATGTGTGCGACAACTGCCCGAGCGATTACAACCCGAACCAGACCGACACCGACGGCGACGGCGAGGGCGACGCCTGCGACCTCGATGACGACGGCGACGGCGTCCCTGACGCTAGCGACAACTGCCCCCTGATTCCCAATCCGGGGCAGGAGGACCTGGACGGCGACGGCATCGGCGACGCTTGCGATGACGACAACGACAATGACTACATGCCCGACGATTACGAGGGTGAGCACGCCTGCCTTGACCCGCTAGTACCGGACCATGCCGGCAACCCGGACGGTGATGAGTTGGTGAGCTACGCCGAAATGATCGCCGGTACGGACCCCTGCGTGGCCAACCCGGAGCTGGCCGATGACAGCGACATCGACGACTTCACGGACGGCGCAGAGGCCTACATGGGGACGGACCCCCAGGCAAGCTGCCGGCCACCAGCTAACGCTTGGCCACCAGACTTCAATGGCGACCACGTTGTTGACGTCGTGGATGCGATCATGTTCCTCATGCACGCCCCATCCGCCTTGGGCAGCGCGAACTATGACCAGCGCGCGGACATGAATGCCGACACCGTCATCGACATTACGGACATCCTCATCTTTCTCAGTTACTTCCCGGGGGCTTGCTAGAAGAGGAGGAAGGGCTGGGGAGCCGAGATAACGATTTTCGACGTGCCCCGCCCAGGTGTGACCAAACGGAGCGGTCTTCTTTAACCAGCTTTCTACCGCTTTTCACGCTGCTGTCATGTAAGCCATGGCGGGCAAAGTGCTAGCCTCAGGTGTGAGCATGACAAAACTACCAATGCTCGTAATGCTGGCAATAGTTGCACCGGCCCTGGCCATAGCAGGAGCCTGGCTAGTGCAGTCCGGTGGCAGCCCAGCGCGAGCGAACCCCTCGGCAGTGACCACACTGGCCCTAGACATGGACCCCAAAGACGGCACGGGCTCCTTTGCCAACGATGACCACACCGTAGGCACCATTGATAACTGTATCAGCACAACCGCGGGCTCAACCGTCGACTTCGACGTGGTGATAGACGCCATTCCCACCGACGTCGGCCTCAGCGACATCAAGGGCTACCAGTATTTCATGGGGTTTGACGACGTCAATCTGACCTTTACCGCCCAGTCACATACGGCTGCCGCGGTCAACCTCATCACCAGGGCCGTCGGCAGCTGCACCGGCATGCTGGGCTGCATGTACACGGGTGAGGGCGTGCCCGAGCCGCCCGACAGCGGCAGTCCTGCCTCTCCCGGCATCCACGACGTCCTTGTGTTCGACGACAAGGTGGGAGCCGAGGAGGGGGGCGCCAACGACCCCTACGGCAAGGCTGGTGGCGTCCTCGGCCGCTACACGATAACCGTGAGCCCCAGCGCACCCAACGGCATCTATGGCATTGGTTTGAACGACAGCGCGACATACGCGGCCACCGTCGTTGACAGCGCTGGTAACAAGATCTGGGACGCCCCAGGCAACGGCACTGACGACGATGGCGACGGGGACGTCGACGAGGACCTGATGCTCGACAGGACCGCTGACCATGGGCTCATCGCCGTGGGCGAGGCCTGCCCCGGACCTGCCCCGACGCCCACTCCTACCCCCACACCTACTCCCAGCCCTACGCCCACACCTACTCCTACTCCTAGCCCTACACCCACACCCACGCCAACGCCTGAGCCCACCACTATTGGCCTGGACGCAGACCCCTCTCAGTCGCCCGCCAATACGGCCACCTCTCTCGGCTCAATTGAAGCTTGCACATCGGTCGTTTCCACGCCCTATGACGACGATGGCGACACCCTGGCAGACGAGGACCCCATTAACGAGGTCGATGACGATGGGGATACGTTGACAGACGAGGACCCCCCTGGCCAAACGTTCGACATCGACCTCTTCATCACCGACGTCGTCGATCTTCAGTCCTGGGAGATCTACGTCCACTACGATGCGGCTGTGCTTGCGATCATCGGGGTCGATGTCCAAATGTTCCAGGCAGCCAACGCCGGCAGCTGGGTGTGGAATGCGTCTGAGTCAACGCCGGACGTTGATGGGCTCTTCCGGGCCAGCGCTGCCGAACTCAACGCGGGTGCCGAAGACAGCGGCTCCGGCGTCCTGGCCAGAGTCACCCTCGCCCCCGTGGCCTCCGGCGTGAGCTGGGCCAACCTGAACGATCCGAAGCTCGTAGATAAGGACGGCGCTGCCATCGGCGACCTTGACGGCGACGACTACTTCGATGGCCCGATCGCCCACGGCTGGATAGCTGTCGACCAAGATTGCCCTGCCGAGCCTCCCACCCCGACGCCAACGCCTAGTCCCACTCCTACGCCGACGCCCACTCCCACGCCGACACCCACTCCCACGCCAGAGCCTGTCACCCTTGGTATAGACGGCGACCCATCTCAGTCCCCTGCTAACACCGCCACCTCCCTCGGCTCCGTCGAGGCCTGCTTCTCCACCTCCTCCGGTTCCTCTACCGACATCGACCTCTTCATCACCGACGTCTCCAACCTCCTCGGCTGGGCCTCCTACATCCTCTACGACTCTGGTCTCATCTCTATCACCAACATCGACATCGACATGTTCCAGGCTGCCGACGGCTGCTCCAACGTCCTCAATGCCTCCGACCCTACCCCCAACTCCGACGGCTCCTTCTACACCTCCGCCATCGACCTTAACGCTCCCCCCTGCCAGGACTCCGGCTCCGGCGTCCTCGCCCGTATCACCATCTCCGCCCTCAATTCGGGCATCTCTGACCTCACCATTTCCAATCCGTCTCTCACGGACGTCAACGGCAACCCCATCGGAGACACCGACGGCGACGGCTACTTCGATGGCACCACCTTCAACGCTCAGATAGCCATCGACCAGCCAGACAACGACTCCGACGGCCTGGCCGACATCTGCGATGACGACGATGACGACGACGGCGTCCCTGATACGTCCGATAACTGTCCCCTCATTGCTAACTCAGAGCAAACCGACACCGACAGCGACGGCCTCGGCGATGCCTGCGACGGTGACGATGATGACGACACCGTCCTCGATGCCAACGACAACTGTCCCCTCACCCCTAACCCTGATCAGACTGATTCGGACGGCAACGGCATCGGCGACGTCTGCCAGACTGCCACGACTGTGGGCATCGACGCCGACCCCTCTCAGTCCCCTGCTAACACCGCCACCTCCCTCGGCTCCCGCCAGGCCTGTTTCTCCACCTCCTCCGGTTCCTCTACCGACATCGACCTCTTCATCACCGACGTCTCCAACCTCCTCGGCTGGGCCTCCTACATCCTCTACGACCCTGGTCTCATCTCTATCACCAACATCGACATCGACATGTTCCAGGCTGCCGACGGCTGCTCCAACGTCCTCAACGCCTCCGACCCTACCCCCAACTCCGACGGCTCCTTCTACGCCTCCGCCATCGACCTTAACGCTCCCCCCTGCCAGGACTCCGGTTCCGGCGTCCTCGCCCGTATCACCATCTCCGCCCTCAACCCTGGTATCTCTGACCTCACCATTTCCAATCCGTCCCTCACGGACGTCAACGGCAACCCCATCGGCGACTACGATGGCGACGGCCGCTTCGACGGTACCGCTCTCAACGCCCGGATCACTATCGACCAGCCTGACACTGACGGCGATGGCTTAGCCGACATCTGCGATGATGACGATGACGGCGACGGCTTCCTCGATGATGATGAAATCGCCGCCGGCTCTGACCCCTTTGACGCCAATAGCACCCCGGAAGTCTGCGACGGTGTGGACAACGACCTCGACACCCTGGTCGACGAGGGCTTCCCCGACACCGACGGCGACACCCTGGCCGACTGTATCGACCCCGATGACGACAATGACGGCATGCCCGATACCTACGAGCTCAGTTACACCTGCCTCGACCCCCTGTCTGATGACGCGAACGCCGACCCTGACGGCGATACGTATACCAGCCTGGAAGAGTTCGAACTGGGCACGAACCCCTGCAGCTCTGTGTTCGTGACCACCACCATGGGCATCGACACGAACCCGTCCTGGTCACCTGCCAACACCGCCACCTCCCTCGGCTCCCGTGAAGCCTGCTTCTCCACCTCCTCCGGCTCCTCCATCGACATCGACCTCTTCATCACCGAGGTCACCAACCTCCTCGGCTGGGCCACCGACGTCATCTACGATCCGAACCTCATCTCTATCACGAGCATCAACCTAGACATGTTCCAGACGGCCGACGGCTGCTCCAACGTCCTCAACGCTTCCGACGCCACGCCCGACTCCGACGGCTTCTTCTATGCCTCCGGCCTCGACCTCAACGCTCCCCCCTGCCAGGACTCCGGCTCCGGCGTCCTCGCCCGTATCACCATCTCCGCCCTCAACCCGGGCATCACCAACCTCACCATCTCCAATCCCACCCTCACCGACGTCAACGGTAACCCGATCCACGACTATAATGGCGACGGCATCTTCGAAGGCCGCCTATTCAGCGCCAAAATAGCAATCGACGAACCGTGCCCCGGAGACGGGGACGGTGACGGCGTTCTCGACGTCGACGACAACTGTCCCCTGACCTACAACCGCGACCAGGAAGACGCCGACAGCGACGGCATCGGCGATGCCTGTGACAACTGCCCCGTGATTCCCAACTCCGACCAGACTGACACCGATGGCGACGGTATCGGCGACGCCTGCGAAGTGGACGTCACCCTCGGTATAGACGCCGACCCTAGCGGCAACACGGCTACCTCCCTCGACTCCGTGCAGGTCTGCACCTCTACCACCTCCGGCTCCTCCACGGACATTGACCTCTTCATCACCGATGTCTCCAACCTCCTCGGTTGGGCCTCCTACATCCTCTATGACCCCGCACTCATCTCTGTCACCAGCATCAACCTGGATATGTTCCAGGCTGCCGACGGCTGCTCCAACATCCTCAACGCCTCCGACCCTACCCCCAACTCCGACGGCTCCTTCTACACCTCCGCCATCGACCTTAACGCTCCCCCCTGCCAGGACTCCGGCTCCGGCGTCCTCGCCCGTATCACTATCTCTGCCCTCAACCCTGGTATCTCTGACCTCACCATTTCCAATCCGTCTCTCACGGACGTCAACGGCAACCCCATCGGAGACTTCGACGGCGATGGTTACTTCGACGGCACCGTCTTCAATTCCGTAATCTATATCGATCAGCTCGACACCGACTCCGACGGCCTGGCCGACGCCTGCGATCCCGACGACGACAACGACGGCTTCTCCGACGAAGAAGAATCAGCCGCCGGCTCCGACCCCCTCAACCCTGATAGCACACCCGAGGTCTGCGACGGCATCGACAACGACCTCGATACCCTGATCGACGAAGGCTTCCCGGACACCGACGGCGACACCCTGGCCGACTGCGTCGACGATGACGACGACAACGACGGCATGCCCGACTCCTACGAAGAGTCCTACGACTGCCTCGACCCTTTGGTGTACGATGCCGACGACGACCCTGATGGCGATACCCTCACTAACATCGAGGAGTTCAACCAGCACACTAACCCCTGCAGCGCCATCTCCATGCCGACTACTCTGGGCATCGACGCCGACCCCTCTCAGTCCCCTGCTAACACCGCCACCTCCCTCGGCTCCGTCGAGGCCTGTTTCTCCACCTCCTCCGGCTCCTCTACCGACATCGACCTCTTCATCACCGACGTCACCGACCTCCTCGGCTGGGCCTCCTACATCAACTACGACCCCGCACTCATCAATATCTCTTCCATCAACGTCAATATGTTCCAGGCTGCCGACGGCTGCTCCAACATCCTCAACGCCTCCGACCCTACCCCCAACTCCGACGGCTCCTTCTACGCCTCCGGCATCGACCTCAATGCCCCTCCCTGCCAGGACTCCGGCTCCGGCGTCCTCGCCCGTATCACTATCTCTGCCCTCAACCCTGGTATCTCTGACCTCACCATTTCCCTGCCCTCCCTCACCGACGTCAACGGCGACCCGATCGGCGACTACAATGGCGACGGCTACTTTGACGGCACGACCTACCACGCCCACGTGTATGTCGACCAGCCCTGCCCTGCCGACCTAGCCATAGCCAAGGCCGATAGCCCCGACCCAGTGGCCGCAGGCCAGAACCTGTCCTACTCTCTGACCATAACCAAGCAGGATCCCTCCTTCGCTCCTAACGTCATAGCCACTGATACGCTGCCCGTGGGCGTAACTTTCGTGTCCGCTATACCCAGCCAAGGCTCGTGCGCGCATACGGCCGGCGTCGTCACCTGCAGCCTCGGCGACATCGCCAGCGGTGACACGGCCTCCATTTCCGTCGCCGTCGCTGTGGACGCTTCTACCCTCGGCACCATCACCAATGTGGCCACCGTGACCAGCGACGCCCCTGACCCCAATATGGCCAATAACACCGCCACGGAGGACACCGAGGTTGCTCCCCCGATACTGATCACTATGGGCATTGATGCCAACCCCTCACGATCGCCCGCCAACACCGCTACCTCTCTCGGCTCCACCGAGGCCTGCTTCTCCCTCTCCTCTGGCTCCTCTACCGACATCGACCTCTTCATCACCGACGTCACCGACCTCCTCGGCTGGGCCTCCTACATCCTCTACGACCCTGGTCTCATCTCTATCTCTTCCATCAACGTCAATATGTTCCAGGCTGCCGACGGCTGCTCCAACATCCTCAACGCCTCCGACCCTACCCCCAACTCCGACGGCTCCTTCTACGCCTCCGGCATCGACCTCAATGCCCCTCCCTGCCAGGACTCCGGCTCCGGCGTCCTCGCCCGTATCACTATCTCCGCCCTCAATTCGGGCATCTCCGACCTCACCATTTCCCTACCCTTCCTCACCGACGTCAACGGCGACCCCATCGGCGACGTCGACGGCGACCGTGTTTTCGATGGCTCTACTTTTGACGCCGCGATTCACATTGACTCTCCCTGCCCTGGCGACAGCGATAACGATACCATCCCCAACGAGATCGACAACTGTCCCCTCACATTCAACCCCGGCCAGACCGACTCCGACGGCGATGGCCTAGGCGATGTCTGCGATAACTGCCCCCTCATCCCTAACTTCGACCAGCTTGACTCCGACGGCGACGGCATCGGCGACGCCTGCGACGACTCCGACGGCGACGGCGTTGTCGATGCCGACGATAACTGCCCCCTCGTCGCCAACCCCGACCAGCTTGACTCCGACGGCGACGGCATCGGCGACGCCTGCGACGACTCCGACGGCGACGGCGTTGTCGATGCCGACGATAACTGCCCCCTCGTCGCCAACCCCGACCAGCTTGACTCCGACGGCGACGGCACCGGTGACCTGTGCGACTCCGACGATGACGGCGACACCATCCCCGATTCTCTCGACAACTGCCCCCTCATCCCTAACTCCGACCAGCTTGACTCCGACGGCGATGGTATCGGCGACGCCTGCGACGACTCCGACGGCGACGGCGTTGTCGATGCCGACGATAACTGCCCTCTCGTCGCCAATCCCGACCAGCTTGACTCCGACGGCGACGGCACCGGCGACCTGTGCGACGATGACGACGACGGCGACACCATCCCCGATTCCCTCGACAACTGCCCCCTCATCCCTAACTCCGACCAGCTTGACTCCGACGGCGACGGCATCGGCGACGCCTGCGACGATGACGACGATGGCGACACCATCCCCGATTCTCTCGACAACTGCCCCCTCATACCCAACTCCGACCAGCTTGACTCCGATGGCGACGGCATCGGCGACCTGTGCGACGATGACGATGACGGCGACACCATCCCCGATTCTCTCGACAACTGCCCCCTCATACCCAACCCCGACCAGCTTGACTCCGACGGCGACGGCATCGGCGACCTGTGCGACGATGACGACGATGGCGACACCATCCCCGATTCTCTCGACAACTGCCCCCTCATCCCCAACCCCGACCAGACCGACTCCGACGGCGACGGCATCGGCGACGCCTGCGACGACTCCGACGGCGACGGCGTTGTGGATGCCGATGATAACTGCCCCCTCGTCGCCAACCCCGACCAGCTTGACTCCGACGGCGACGGCATCGGCGACGTATGCGACTCCGACGACGATGGCGACACCGTGGTCGACTCCCTAGACAACTGCCCCCTCATCGCCAACCCCGACCAGCTTGACTCCGACGGCGACGGCACCGGCGACGTCTGCGACTCCGACGACGATGGCGACACCATCCCCGATTCTCTCGACAACTGCCCCCTCATACCCAACCCCGACCAGACCGACTCCGACGGCGATGGCACCGGCGACGTCTGCGACTCCGACGATGACGGCGACACCGTGGTCGACTCCCTAGACAACTGCCCCCTCATACCCAACCCCGACCAGACCGACTCCGACGGCGACGGCATCGGCGACGTATGCGACTCCGACGATGACGGCGACACCATCCCCGATTCTCTCGACAACTGCCCCCTCACACCCAACCCCGACCAGACCGACTCCGACGGCGACGGCATCGGCGACGCCTGCGACGACTCCGACGGCGACGGCGTTGTCGATGCCGACGATAACTGCCCCCTCGTCGCCAACCCCGACCAGCTTGACTCCGACGGCGACGGCACCG
>Ga0209979_1001345_pt1 | contig 27359 bp, 27 predicted proteins | sample AnhtaG_FD_183114 | JGI IMG/M metagenome (GOLD analysis project Ga0209979, IMG submission 183114) | Deep subsurface microbial communities from Anholt, Denmark to uncover new lineages of life (NeLLi) - Anholt_01485 metaG (SPAdes) (version 2) | ecosystem: Environmental > Aquatic > Marine > Oceanic...
GGGCCGGCACGTAGACGATGGACGTGTTGGCACCCGTCGTCTTGACAGCTTCCTTGACTGTATTAAAGACAGGCACGTCGGCCACCTCCATCCCACCCTTGCCCGGCGTTACTCCAGCCACCACCTTTGTGCCGTAGTCCAGCATCTGGCGAGTGTGAAACTTTCCTTCCCGCCCAGTGATGCCTTGAACCAAGAGACGAGTACTTCTATCAACTAGTATGCTCATGTAGAGACACCTCCAAATCCGGAAGAGCACCGCCTTGACGTTCTCATCGGAGAGAATGATGCGCAGCCAGGCTGTCACATAGTACCCCCCGTGGGCGCTCTGTCTTAAACCGAGCTCAGCCGAGGTCATTGGGCCGAGGCTCGACGGCTTCAGCGACTGACGATGATAGAACGCACGGGTCTAGTGTGAGCGCCCTGGGCGAAAGACACCACACCCAGTTGCTACCTCGTGATGATCAAATAGACGCCGATGCAGGCAAGCAGCATGCCGATTACATAACGCCAAGTGAGCGGCTCCCGCAACAGCACCAAGCCAGCCAGGCTAGCTAGCAATAGCCCGCCCAGCCGAATGAAAGGTGAGGCGACTGAAATCGGCGCACCTGCCTCGAAGGTAGCATAGAGGCCCACTGTAACGCTGCTGAAGGCGACCCCCACCCCCAAAGCTGGTAAGACGCCTGACGTCTGGGCATATTGCGGTATACCATGGGCGCGTTGCCACAGCACCCAGACCAGCCCCGTCAGGAATGCGCAGCTTCCGTACAGTAACACCGCCACGCTGTTGGAGAGCTTGCCCGCTGCTAGTTTGACGAAAAAATCTGCCGCGGCCAATGCCAAGGCCGTGCCCAATGCATATAGAATCCAACTCATCAAATTACACTCCCGTCCGCTACTGTCAGCACCGTCGGCGGCAGTGGTCTGTGCAGATGGAGGCCATTGCCTGACTCACGCTGGCAGGATCCCTCCTTCGACCAGGATGGCCCGTAACGTGGCTTGTTGGGCCTCGTCCAGCGGGCCCAGGGGCGAGCGCACTGGCCCGCCGTAGTAGCCGATCCAATCCAGTGCCAGCTTCAATCCAGGGACGCCGAAGCGAGCCGTTACGGCGATGTTAGGGGGAATCATTCTCAACTGCAACTGCCGCGCCTCCTCGTGCCGCCCCTCCTGAGCATAGCTGTAGATGCCATAGCACTGCTCTGGGGCGATGTTGGCCAGGGCCATGACCCCGCCCACCGCGCCCAGGACAAGGGCCGGATAGAGAAAGCTGGCCGACCCAGCCATAACATTGAAGGTAGGAGGCGCAGCCCTGATGATGCCCCCTAACTTGACCACGTTCCCTGAGCTATCCTTGATGCCCACGATGTTGGGATGCTGCGCCAACTCCACTACGATTTCCGCAGAGAGGTCAATGCCTGTGTTGGCAGGCATATTGTAAAGGAGGATGGGCAAAGGGGAGCGTTCGGCCAGCTCCAGGAAGTGCCGCCGCATCGCCTGGGCATCCATTTTGGAGGTGTAATAGCTGGGTGTAAGGACGATAGCCGCGTCCGCCCCGACGGCTGCAGCCTGCTCCGTTAGCTCCAGGGTGCATATGGTTGACTCACAGGCTGTGCCGGCGACGAACAGCTTGTCTTTTGGGATGGCCTGGCGAGCAGTTTTCAGCACCTCGACCTTCTCCTCATCGCTCAGATAGGTGAATTCCCCATTGGAGCCCAGGACGAGTAGGCCGGCCAGGGATGTTTGGCTCCACCTGGCGATGTTCCCGGCCAACTGGTCGTGGGCAACCGCCCCGTCGGCGTCAAAGGGGGTGGGGATGGGGGCGTATGCTCCCGATAACGATAGCTTTTCCATAATCGCTTCTCTCCTTTGGATTCTTATTTCAATTCGTTTCTGTGGATGATGGCAGCGGCAAGAACTACGGACCCAAGGGTTCATACCCCAGTTCCCGATGGAGGTCAGCAATCAGGGCCGCTCCCACCGAGTTGGTGTGCCACAAATCACTCATGTAGCCTTTGTCTGCAGGATCCTCATCACCATTTGGACCATTGAACGCCAGATACACCTGCGCAACAGGAATGTTGTGCTCAGAAGCAACCTGGACAACGTACTCGTTTAAGGCCTGAAAGTAGGGGTTCAAGTCCTCGAAAATGCCGAGCTCTTTGTGGTAATTGACCAAGGAGTTGTAATAGGTCATTGCGCGGATGAGCGTGTCAGAGGTGCTCGTCAGCCAAAGGATCTCAGCAATGATAGCGTCGACGTCTGCTTTGTATAACGTGAGGCCCTCCCGAAAGCAATCCTGGTTGTCTTCACCGCCGCAAGATCCGTCCATATAGGAGTAAAGCGCCGTTCTCAGATGCTCCGGTGGGATGTAGAAGGTGACGACCTCGGCTTCACGGATGTCGCTCCGCAACTCCTGATTGTTGCGAAGGGCGCGCAGTAATGCCACACTATGCTGATCACCCACGGTCCAATCGTGCACCGTGACCTTAACACCCAAGTCAGCCTCTATATGAGCGGCGTATTTGCGAGGAAAGCCCCATACTGCAGAAGCACCAAGCACTACATAATCCCATGACGCGCTTACTTCGGTCACCGCTGCGGTGGCCGTGGGGGGTAACGGAGTGTTGCTAGGTATCGGTGTAGGCGCTACCGCTGTCGGTGTCGGCGGCACTGGTGTTGGCGTGGGCGGCATCGGTGTGGGAGTAGGCCGCACAGGCGTTGGCGTAGGTGGTATCGGCGTTGGTGTCGGCGGCACTGGTGTTGGCCTGGGCGGTATCGGCGTGGGGGTCGGCGGCACAGGTGTCGGCGTGGCTGTCGGCGACACCGGCGTGGGAGTGGGGGATGGAGCTTGGCCACAGCCACTCATAACGAGGGTAAGGAAAGTCGCCAAGAGTAACAAACTCAGCTCTTTCATTTTTCACCACCTCATTTTCCTTCCTTGAATGTTCACTTCTGCAGCTGGCATCCGGCGGCCGTATGTCGGCTAACGTGTTGTAGATAGTTTGGCGGCAAACTAAGACGGCCTGAGCGGAATATTTTAACGTGAGATGGCTATTCGCATGATTACCTTCTTTCGGTCAATCTCGCCGTTTGCGCAGGCTTGCGCCTGCATCCCAACTCTAGGGAACAGAGTGCGGACGCGAGTCCGCAAAAGCTACACAGGGATTTCCGTCCCCTTAATGCTTACGTTGGTCGCCCTGGCTTCCTCGATGAGGGCCACCAGGTTCTCAACTAGCGCCCGATGATACCTCTCGCCCTTCTCCCTGGTGGCGAGGGTGGGGTCGCCGGAGACGCCGGTGGGGGCTGTCTTTCTCTTAAACTCCTCGGCCGTACTGGACAAGAACACGCTGTCGGCCTCGATCAGGGGGTCGTGGAGATGGAAGTAGCAGAACCTGCCCACCGCGCCGATGCGCTTCCGGGCCTTGCTCATATCGGCCAGTTCGCCCGTGAAGTACAGAAGATGGGATGTCTCCAACTCATCGGCGTGGCCCAGCCCGCCTGGCTCCGATTCCCTCACCTCGCGGCCGATCCTGTCTCCGATGAAGAAGGGATCCGCCACCGCCACGTAAGCGCCGGTCTGCTCCGCTCCCTCAGCCTGGTGGCGGCGATACAAGGGGGCCATGTTGGCGACGCGGTGGCCGTTAAGGATGATCAGGCGGTGAAAACCGTGGTAGATCAGGCTGCGGCAAACGTCCATAATCAGCTCGATAAGCGTCTCCGGACGGATGGTGATCGTGCCCGGATAAGCCATGTGATGGGGACTCCAGCCAAACCAGATGGGCGGAGCGACGAGGGCGCCGGCCTCCTTGGCCGCATCCTCGGCCAAGGCGATGGCGACCATGCTGTCCGTGCCGAGGGGGAGGTGGGTGCCGTGCTGTTCGGTGCTCCCGACGGGGATGATGACCACATCGTCTTTCTGCAAATGGTCTCGAACCTCCTCCCACCTCATCTCCTGTACCCATACCTTCATCGCAATGCCTCCTTGATAAACTCTCCCTCCCGCAAGACAGTTACGCCGTCCACGGTCAGTGTGGGCTTCAGTATGACGGCGTCGAGGTGCATCGGCGCCTTCGTGACACCTCCCAGCGAACGATTGTCACCGAAGCCGAAGTGGACCGAACCGTATACCCCTTCGTCCTCCAGCATCCTCCCGCAGAGCCTCGCCTGAGGGTTCAGGCCGATGCCCAGCTCGGCCACCACGTAGACGCTGTCCTCACCTGCTCCATCGAGGAGCTTCCGGAGGGCTTGGGCCTGCTTGCCCCCCATTATCTCCACGATGCGGCCCTTGCTCACGCTGAGCTCGATGGGCTCCTCGATCACACCGATGTCAGGGTGGGGGATGCTGCCGTCAACGATGATGATGCCCTCGGCTGTGCCCTCCAAAGGCCCCACCGCCGTCTCAATGTCTGGCGGGGAGGAGGTTGTGCCCGGCTCGCGGCTCATCCCCAGCTGAGGGAAGCCGGAGCGCCCGGTTATGTCCATGACGACCCTCGTCCCCAGAGGCGACGTCACCTCAGCGCGCCGACCCTGGGTGAAGATCTCGCCGATCCTCTCGGCCACGGGCCTCATGGCGAAGAAGTCGGCCATCAACCCGCCAGCGACCAGCATTTGCTCGTCGTAATCCACCATGTTCAGGAACCGCGCCCCGGCCTCGACCGCCTCCCGGCGCGCATCGGTGTGGAAGATCGAATACGTGGTGGGGGCATAGATCACGTCGGCGCGAAGCATGGCCGCCGCAATGGGAGCCGGCGGCTCCTGGCCGTGGGCCGAACGAGGGGTCATCAGAGCCACCGTCATCTCGGCGCCCCTCTCTACGGCGGCCATGGCCACTACCTTCGCTAGCTTCAGCTTCTCGGTGTCGGCCACGATGAGCACATCCTCCCCGGCCTGGACATTGCCGCAGGTGTCAACCAGAACCTTTGCCCCTCGGATCAGGTTGATTTCCTCCACGGAGCCCTCCCCTACATTTTCCCCAGTGCCGTTTTGATCCTCTCCACGGCTTCCTGGATGTTCTCCAAGGGGTTGGAGTAGGCGATGCGCAGGTATCCCTCGCCGTATTGGCCGAAGGCGGAGCCGGGGATGAGGGCCACCTTGGCCTCCTCCAGCAGGAAGTCCGCTATCTCCGCCGAGCTTTTGCCGGTGGCCTTGATGGAAGGAAAGGCGTAGAAGGCTCCCTGAGGCCGCACGCAGGAGATGCCCTCTATCTCGTTCAGCGCCGGTATCAAATATTGCCGTCGCCGGTCGAACTCCGCCGCCATCTCCGCCACGCAATCCTGAGGGCCGCGATAGGCGGCTACGGCTCCCATTTGGATGAAGGTGGTAGCGCACACGGTGGTGTATTGGTGCACGCGGATGAGCAGCGCAATCAGCGCCCTGGGAGCGGCCACGTAACCCAACCGCCAGCCGTCCATGGCGTAGGTTTTCGAAAAGCCGTTGACCGTCAGAGTTCGCTCCCTCATGCCTGGCAAGGTGGCGAAGCTGATGTGTCTAACGCCGTCGTAGATTATCTTATCGTAGATTTCGTCGGAGAGCACGAGGAGGTCGTATCTCTCGGCGATATCGGCCAGGGCCTGGAGTATCTCCTCATCGAGGACGCTTCCCGTGGGGTTGTGGGGGGTTGTGACCACCAGCATCCTCATCCTTGGGGTGATGGCCCGGGCCACGTCGTCGGGGTCAAGCTTGAATTCCTTCTCTTGGCGGAGGGGAACGGCGACGGGGACAGCCCCGACCAGGCGCGCGCAGTAGAAGTAGTGCAGCCAAGCGGGGTCGGGGATGATCACTTCGTCCCCGGGGTTGAGAGTGGCCGCCATGGACATCAAGACCGCCTCGTTGGCCCCTACGGTGACGATGATCTCGCCATTGGGGTCGTAGGTCAGGCCGTTATCCCGCTCGAGCCTGGCGGCGATGGCCTCCCGCAGCTCCGGCAGCCCGTAGTTCGAGGAATAATGCACCATGCCGGCATCCAGCGCCTCCTTGGCCGCCTGCTTGATGTGGGCCGGCGTGTCGAAATCCGGGCGTCCGATGCCCAGGTTGATCACCCTCTGCCCTTCCTCCTCCAGCCTCTTGGCTTTCTCGAAGACCTTCCTGATGCCGGAGAAGGGGATGTGCTTCATCCTTTCTGCTTCCCAGTTAGCCATTGTTATAACCTCCTGAAGATTTGCGGCTTCAATCCTCTTCTATGGCGATGACGCGAGCGGGAGAGGCGTCGGAACCCCTTATTTTGAGAGGCAGGGCTATGAAGAAGACGCGCTCCCTGGTCAGGCGGTCCAGGTTGGTCAGGTTCTCGATCAGGACCACGTCCCCGCTCATCAACAAAACGTGTGCAGGGGGCCAGGGGTACCCGGGGGGAGTTCCTCGGTGGGATTTTCCATGTCCGGTATGTCCATAGCCACGGCTCGCACCTGGTGGTCCAGCAGCCACCGGCAGGCGTCCTTTGTGAGGTGAGGGTGCGCGAAGTAGAAAGCTCTCGTTTCCCACTGCTTCCACCAGTCGGTGCGGAGGATGACTATGTCCCCCTTCTGGACAACGCCTCCTCTCGCCTCCAGGTCCTGGGCGGTGATGGCCGTTAGGGCACCCTTATCGGTCAGGTCAATGACCGCCGCCTCCCCGACAATTGTGTCCAAGGGGACCTCGTCTATGGACTGGCCGTCCTCGATGAAGTGCAGTGGCGCGTCCACATGGGTGCCGGTGTGGGTGCCCAGCACCAGCTTGCGGGTGGCCCGCCCCTCCAGGCGATGCCTCCCCAGGATGGTGACTTCCACCCGAGGGTGCCAGTGGGCAGGGAAAGTCAGCATGCCATCGTAGATGTCCAAGGTTAGGTCAATTATCTTGGTCAAGGTGCTCCCTCCTTTCGTTGAAACGTCTATCCGCCGCGATGGATGTTGATGAGGTCTTTGAGCATGGCTGCCGCCGCCCCCTTTGGGTCCGACTTGCCGCCGGTGACGGTGACCCTGTCCATCGAATCGGTGAAGAAAGTGAGGCCCTTCTCCGCCCCGTGTATGCTTGCCATAGGGTGCTCAGGCCCCAAGGCTCGAGGTGCCACGCTAGCCGCGACGCGTCCCTCTTTCTTGGCAGCCTGACCGATCAATTTGATGACCTTGCCCTGGGCCTTGGCCTCCTCGATCATCTGCCTCGATACCCCCGTGATGCCGCTGACCTCCACGTCGTTCAGTATAAGGGAAGCACCGAGCAGGTGACTGGCGATGATGACCAATTTGCTGGCCGTGTCCCACCCCTCCACATCGAGGGATGGATCGGGTTCGGCTATGCCCAGCGCCTGAGCTGCGGTCAAGGCTTCTTCGTAGTCAATGCCTTCCCGGTCCATGCGCGTGAGGATGTAATTGGTGGTGCCGTTGAGGATGCCCTCGATGCTCAGGATCTCCGCCCCTGCGAGACAGAATTCCCCCACGTCCACGGTGGGCAGGGCGGCTGCAGTGGCGGCGCTGAACTTAAGGCTGACCCCCTTCTGGTCTGCCAGGGCCTTGAGTTCGCCGAAGCGAAGCACCAGCGACCCTTTGGCGGCGGTGATAACGTGCATCCCCTTCCCCAGCGCGGTGCGGATGTGGGTCAGCCCCGGCTCGCCGTCCACAATGTTGGTGGGGGTGGTCTCGATGAGCACATCCAAGGCGCCTTCCTCGATGGCTTTCACTGCCGTCAGGCCCTCCCGGCCGAAGAGCGGGAACTGGTGAACCTGCCCGCCGCCCGAGACAAACGGCAACAGGTCCTCCAGGGGCAGCGGCTGGGACTCGTCGAGTTCCACGGATGCTCCAAGCAAGTCCACGACGGCGCCCACCGAGACATCGAGGCCGTATTTGTCTTGAAGTAGGGGGCGCTTCTGAAGGAACAACTCAGCAAAGGCCCGCCCTACCAGCCCGAAACCGCAGATCATCAGCTTCATTTGGCTCTACCCCTTTAGTAAAGCCATGACCGCGCCTCCAGCCACGACGGAGCCGATTTGGCCGGCCGTGTTGGAGCCCATGGCGTGCATCAGGATGAAGTTAGAGAAATCCTCGTCGTTGGCCACCTTTTGGACAACCCTGGCCGACATGGGGAAAGCCGACATCCCACAGCCCCCGATAAGCGGGTTCACCTTCCCACCGGAGAGGACGCACATCAGCTTGCCCAAAAGCAGGCCGGCGGCGGTGTCCAGGGCGAAGGCTAAAAGGCCCATGACGATGATCATCACCGTCCTGAGGTTCAGGAAGATCTCGGCGGTCATCGTCGAGCCGATGGTGATGCCCAGGAGGATGGTGACGAGGTTCGCCAGCTCGTTTTGGGCAGCCCGCGAGAGCCTGTCAACCACACCGGACTCCCGCATTAGGTTCCCGAACATCAACATGCTGATGAGGGGGGTAGCCATAGGTACGAGGAGCCCCATGAGTAGGGTGGTCACAATGGGGAAGAGGATGCGGGTCGTCTTGGAGACGGGGCGGGATGTGTAGGGCATCTTTATTCGCCGCTCGGCCTTGGTGGTCAGAAGCCTCATGATGGGCGGCTGAATGATGGGCACTAAGGACATGTACGAATAGGCAGCCACGGCGATAGGGGCCAGGAGGTGGGGGGCCAGAGCGGCGGAGACGTAAATCGAAGTCGGCCCGTCGGCTGAACCGATGATCCCGATGGAGGCTGCTTCCTTGATGTCGAAGCCCAAAAGCGTAGCCACGAGGAGCGTCCCGAAGATGCCGAATTGCCCCGCTGCTCCCAAGAGCACGGTGAAGGGATTCCCCAGCAGCGGCCCGAAGTCGGTCATTGCCCCAATGCCGATGAAAATGAGCAAAGGGAAAAGCTCGTTCTCGATGCCCGCCCGGTATAGGACATCGAACAGCCCGCCCACCTCGGTCATCCCCGTGAGGGGGAGGTTGGCCAAGATGGCCCCCAGGCCGATGGGCAATAGGAGCACCGGCTCGTACTCCTTGACGATGGCCAAATAGATGAGCAGGCCCCCTATCGTCATCATGACTATGTTGCCCAGGCTCAAATGCGAGATACCCCCAGCTAGTCCTTCGATCATCGCAATACGAACATCACCTCACCGTAAGAGACCCCCTGACCCTCCGTCACGTTCACGGCTGCGACGACGCCGGCCAGGGGGGCCCTTACCTCGTGCTCCATCTTCATCGCCTCCAGGGTGCAAAGCCCCTGCCCGTATTCCACCCGGTCGCCCGCCCCCACCTTGACCTTGATGATGGTGCCGGGCATAGGGGCGATGACCTCCTTCGCGACCGCCTCAGGAGGGGCGACCGCGACCACGGCCTCCCCGCTCTCTACCTCGACGTTGAACAACTCCCCATCAACGCGGACGGGGATGGGCAAGGAATCGAGGTCACCTACCTCCACCAGATACGACTTGCCGTTGACGGTTATCCTGAACTTCATCGCTTACCGCGTCCATCCTCCCCAGCCACGGAGGGCCCAGGGGCTGGTCTTCTCCCTCAGACCCGCTCCTAGCTCCGCCTCCTCGACCCGGACACGTTCCCCCTCGGTCAGCGCGCTGGCGATGGCCACGGCTATGGCCGCCACTTTCCCCTCTTCTGCCTTGCTGATCCCCTTCGGAGGAGGGGCCACCACGCCTGTTTCCTCAGGCCGAAAGAGCCTCTCCAGGGCGATCATGGCCAAAAGCAGGATGCCCAAGCAGAGGAAGACGAGCCCCATCCCGATTACGGTAACGTAAATCCCCTGCAATAACGTGCTGCCCAAATGCTCTCCTCCAAACTTACATCGGCATATTCCCATGCCTCTTGGGTAGGTTGAGCGCCCGTTTGTTCTTGAGCACCTCCAGGGCGGCGATCAAGCGGGGGCGCGTTCGATGGGGCTCGATGACCTCGTCAACGTATCCTTCGGCCGCCGCCTCATAGGAGGAGAGCTTCAGATCGGCGCTCGTCTTCTCGGGGCCCGACAGCGCTACCTCCGTCTTTGGCCACGCAAAAGCCATGTCCGCTTGAGGACATGTGGCGATAAAGGCGCTCCCATAGGCCCTGCGGACGATGACCGCTACTTTGGGAACCGTTGCCTCGGAACAGGCGTAGACCAGCTTCGCCCCGTGCCTGATGATGCCCCCGTGCTCCTGGGCCATATCTGTGGGGAAGCCGGTGGAGTCAACGAAGGCGATGAGCGGGAGGTTGAAACAATCGCAGGTACGCACGAAGCGGGCGATTTTGTCCGTGGCGTTGATGTCCAGTGCACCCATCGCCACCGCCCCCACCGCCAGGCCATGCAAGCGCGCGAGGCCGACGACGGCACTTTGGGCGAAGCGCTCGTGCACCTCAAGGAATGAGCCCCGGTCGAAGACCCGCCTGATGACTTCCCTCATGTCGCAGGGTTCTTCCAGGGCGATGGCATCCAGCTCGTCGTCCATGCGCCAGGGGTCATCCGTCGGCTCGAGGTAGGGTGGGTCCTCCACGTTGTTCTGGGGGAGGTAACCCAGGAGGCAGCGAACCAGGGAGATGGCCTCTTCGTCGTCCCCGGCCACGAGGTGGGCTACGCCGCTTACGGCGCTGTGAGTCGCGGCACCGCCCAGGACCTCTAAATCCACGCTCACCTTCGCCACCATCTCCGGGCCGAGGGCCTGGATGTGCATGTGGCTCGTCTCCTCGACCATGACGACGAAGTCGGCCAGGGCGGGGGATAGGGCGAGGTCGCCAGGGCAGGGCCCCATCACCGCCCAGACCTGGGGGATGACGCCCGAGGCGAGCGCCTGGCGATGGAGCAGCTCAGCACATCCGACCAGGCCCCCCGCTCCACCCTGGATTCCCACCGAGTCAACGAGTGCGACAACCGGCACCCCTCCCTCCAGCGCCAAGTCAAGGATCTTGCAGATCTTGTCGGCCTGGGCCGGGGAGAAAGCGGCTCCGAGGGCGGTGAACTCCTGCGCGAAGGCGTAGACCGGGCGGCCCTCGATCCTCCCGTAGCCGGTCACCACGCCCGCCCCCTCGACGAAGGCGTCCAGCTCGCGAAAGCTCTCCTCATCGAGCAGGAGGTCGAGCCGCTCGCGGGCGATGAACTTGGCCTTGGCGTGCTGTTGGGCTATGTATTTTGGCCCCTCGCCGAGCTGGGCTTGCGCTCTGCGCCTCTTCAATTCTTCCAGTATGCTCTCAATGGACATCGGCTACAACCACGCAAGTTCCTCATCGCGGACGTCAGTGATGAACATGTGGCCTGGGGCGTGGGTGATCATCACCTCCGGCTTGGCTTTCCTGGCAGCGACCTGGGGTGTCACGCCGCAGCCCCAGAAGATGGGCACCTCCCCCTCCTTGACGGTGACCGCATCGCCGAAGTCGGGCCTCGTCAGGTCCTCGATGCCTATGGCCATCGGGTCGCCGATGTGCACCGGCGCGCCGTGCGCTTTGGGGAAGCGGGCAGTCACCTCCACCGCCTTGACCACCTGACGCGAGGGGATGGGCCGCATGGAGACGACCATCGGCCCTCGGAAGCGCCCGGCCGGGGTGCACTCGATGTTGGTGATGTACATCGGCACGTTGCGCCCCTCCTTGATGTGCCGCACCGGGATGCCTGCCGCCAGCAGCGCCGCCTCGAAGGTGTAGCTGCAGCCCAGCAGGAAGGCGACCATGTCATCCTGCCAGAAGTCGGCGATCTGCGTCACCTCGGCGTCGAGTTTCCCGTAGCGGTAGATTCGATACTTGGGCAGGTCAGTTCGAAGGTCGGCTTCAAGGGCCACGCGGACGGGATGTGGGGAGCCCACGTCTGTGACGTCCAGCACAGGGCAGGGCTTGGGGTTGCGCTGGCAGAAGAGTAGGAATTCGAAGGCCCATTCTTTAGGTAGGATAACCAGGTTGGCCTGAGTGTAGCCAAGTGCCAGGCCCGCCGTCGGCTTGGTCCACTTCCCTTCCTTGATCGAGGCCCGAACCTCTTCCGGATCCATTTTTCCTCCTTCCAGTCACGAATCCTGAATCTACAAACCCTCTTTGGTCATTGGTCATTTGTCATTGGTCATTTCTAAAGCTTTCATCATCTCCCGGTAGCGGGCTTGGGCCTCCTCGACGGTTATCGCCTCGAAGGTGACGGTGCTGGCGCCCGGCATACACTGGGCCAGCAGAGGTATGCTGGCGCTGATGACGGTGGCGATCTTGGGATACCCGCCCGTCGTCTGGTGGTCAGCCATCATCACGATGGGCTGCCTATCGGCGGGGACCTGCACCGAGCCCAACGCGATCCCATCGGATATGATGTCCGCCCGCCTCTTGTGGGCTATCTCCGGCCCCTGGAGGCGATAGCCCATTCGGTCGGAGATAGGGCTGACCTTATGTTTGCTTGACAGGAAGCTTGCTATGCCCTCCTCGGTGAAATAGTCATCCTGAGGGCCGAGGATGACGTGCACCTCAGGTGCATCGCTGTATTTAGGGATGCGATCGGTGGGGAATTCCTTGCCCGCCAAGCTGGGCAGGTGGAAAGCCGGCTGGCCTATGGGGATGAGGTCGCCCTTTTTGAGGGCGCGACCCTCGAAGCCGCCAAAGCCGCCGCTCAGGTAGGTTGACTTGGAGCCCATGAGGGGGGGCACGTTAATCCCCCCCGCCACGGCCAGGTAGGCGCGGCAGCCCGTTTTTCGTCCGCCGAACTCGATGACCCACCCCTTGCGGACGAAGACCGCCATCCACATCGGGATCTCCTGGCCGTTAACGCGAGGGGAGAAGTCAGCGCCGCCAACAGCGATGAGGCAGCTCTCGGTCGCTCTGAGCGTCGGGCCGACGAGGGTTATCTCCAGGGCCGGTTCGCTAGGATCATTGCCCACCAGGATGTTGGCCGCCTGGAGGGCGAAGGGGTCCATCGCCCCCGCCACAGGGACGCCGAATCGCTCGTAGCCGTATCGTCCTAAGTCTTGAACGGTGGTGAGCAATCCTCCCTCTAGGACTTCGAGAGCCACTTTTCCCTCCAGAGTGGGTGGAAAATCGCGAATTGCAATTCGCCCCTCACTATCAACCATATGCTCTGAACTCCTCCTCCGAGATGGGCACGAAACAAAGCTTGTCCCCCGGCCTCAGGAGCACCGGGGGGTCGCGGGTGGGCTCGAAGAGCTTGAGAGGTGTCCTGCCGATAAGGCGCCATCCGCCGGGGGTGGTGATGGGGTAGACGCCGGTTTGTGTTCCGGCGATGCCCACCGCGCCCGCCGGCACCAGCTTGCGGGGCGTAGGGAGGCGCGGCGTGGCCAAAGCCTCCGGCAGCCCGCCCAGGTAGGTGAAACCGGGTGTAAAGCCCAGCATGTAGACGGTGTAGGTGACGCCGGAGTGGAGCCTTATCACTTCCTCGACCGAGAGGCCGTTGTGCTCGGCCACGAACTCAATGTCCGGCCCAAACTCCCTCCCATAGACCACCGGGACCTCGACTACCCTGGGCTCAGGCAAAAGGACCTCTTTGCACTTCTGGAGGACATTGGAGACAAATGCTTTGACCTCCTCGCAGGAGAGGCGGAGGGGGTCGTAGTGAATGAGGAGGGAGCGGTAAGTGGGAACGGCCTCGCCCAGGCCGGGGAGGGGGTTTTTCTCCATGGCGTTGGCGAGGGTATGAACCCTGCGGTTCACCTCCTCGCTTATCTCGTCGCCGAACTCAATCACCAAAGCCGAATCGCCGGCGAGGAGGAAACGGGGTTCGCTATAAAACGTCATTCGATCTTCCTGGTTTGAAACACCAGTTCTTGAAGTTGATGATTTCTCAGTTAGCTATCGCCTTCGGCAATTATCTTTCTCCCTGCGGGTTATCTTGTACACTTCTACTACTCTTGCCTCATCATCAACTCTGTACAATATACGGTAATCCTTGCACACTACAATTCGCCAGCAATCCTTTGTGCCTCTGATCTTTCTACAGCCTCGCGGCCGAGGGTCACCCCTCAAGGCGAGAAGGGCCTTGTCTATGCTCCTTGCTACGTCACGAGGGAAGCGAACGAGGTTCTCCTCGATGCGTTCATCAACGAAAACCTCGTATTTCATTCTAAAATCCCTTTGGCTACTAAGCGTGCCCTAACCTCGCTATAAGGGAGAAGCCTTTCTGAGGTTTCCATCGCTCTGAAAAGAGCGATGGAAACCTCCAAGTCCTCTATCATCTCCATTATCTCCCTGTATCTGGGAAGAGGCATGACGACAAGCTCTTGATCACCGAAGCTTTCTAGCAAGGCTTTAACGTTTGTAAGCACCACTTCCGAGGTCTTCATCTTACCCTCCCAAAGCAGACAGAAAAAGGATTTTGTACCTGTGGCCTATGTTTCTGTCAAATATCGAGGCTTTTCTTCCTTGTCTTTTCCTGCGACGGTCAAAGGGACGAGCTTGCCCACCCGAAGCTCCTAGACGAAGTTTCCCATCGGCAACACCTCGATCTCCGCCGCCTCCAACTCCCTCCGGATGGTTTTGGCGATTTCGACGGCGGTGGGGGTGTCGCCGTGGACGCAGATGGTGTCCACGCAGAGGGGTATCTCCTCACCCGTGTGGGCTATGACCACCCCATCGCGCACCATTCTGATCACCCGCTCCGCCGCTAGCTTGGAGTCTTCTATCAGAGCACCGGGAAGCCTGCGGGAACGCAGCGTCCCGTCGGGGTTATAGGCCCTATCGGCGAAGCCCTCCCTGGCAACACGAAGCCCTGCCTCCTCTGCCGCCTCAACCATGGCCGAGCCGGCCAGGCAGACCACGACGAGTCCTTTGCTGAAGCGCTCGATCCCCCGGACCGTGGCCCTGGCCAGTTCCATGTCTCTGGCAGCCATGTTGTAGAGAGCGCCGTGGGGCTTCACGTGGGCCAGCTCCTCACCAGCGGAGCGGGCGAAGGCTGCCAATGCGCCGACTTGGTAGAGGACGTAGTTCTCGATCTCCTCGGGCCCCAGTTGCATCTGGCGGCGGCCAAACCCCATCAGGTCAGGGAAGCCAGGATGAGCGCCGACGCCAACCCCATGTTTCACCGCCAGGCGTACTGTTCGGTCCATCACCAGGGGGTCGCCGGCGTGGTAGCCGCAGGCGATGTTGGCTGAAGTGATAAAAGGCATCAGCGCCTCATCGGCGCCGACGCGATACCTCCCGAAGCTCTCGCCCATGTCGCAGTTGAGATCTACAGTGACTGTTTGCATTTCGATTCCTCCATTTTCACATCACATCCCACATCTCACATCCCACATCTCACATCCCCAGATACGCCTTCCTCACCATGTCCGTCTCCAGCAGCTCCTCGCCCGTTCCCTCCAGCACGATGTTGCCGGTCATGAGCACGTACGCCCTATCGGCCAGCTCTAAAGCCTCGCGGACGTTCTGCTCCACCAGGAGGATGGTGATCCCCTCTTCGTTGATCCGCCTTATGGTCTCGAAGACCTTGGTCACCAGTGTGGGCATAAGGCCCAAAGATGGCTCGTCCAGCATGAGAAGCCTTGGCTTGGACATCAGCCCCCGTGCGATGGCCAGCATCTGCTGCTCACCGCCACTTAAGGTGCCAGCCTTTTGGTTGATTCGTTCCTTCAGCACAGGGAAGATCTCGAAGAGCTGCTTCAGGGTTTGCTCCCTTATCTCTTCGGACTTTTGGGTGTAGGCGCCGATGCGGAGGTTTCGCTGCACCGTCATATACCGAAAGATACGCCGCCCCTCGGGCACGTGGGAGATGCCCAGCTCCACAATGCGGTGAGGCGGCAGTTGATCTATCATCTGGCCCAGAAATTCTATCTTGCCCGGCTCAGGGTGTAATAGTCCAGAGATGGTCTTCAGCAGCGTGCTCTTCCCCGCCCCGTTGGCTCCCACTATGGAGACGATTTCTCCTTCCTCGATCCTGAAGGAGACATCGTGGATGGCTGGCATCTGGTCGTAGCAAACTCTGATGTTACTTATTTCGAGCATAGTACCTCTCCCCCAGATAGGCTTTGATCACCTCTTCGTTCACGGCGATGTTCTGCGGGACGTCTTCGGCGATCTTGCGGCCATAGTCCAGCACCACGATACGGTCCGAGATAGTCATGATCGCTTCCATCACGTGCTCCACCACGATCAAGGTGATGCCCTGAGCGTTTATCTCCCTGAGCAATTCGACCGCCTCATGGGTCTCCATGGGATTCAGGCCGGCCATAGCCTCGTCCAGCATTAGCAGTTTCGGCTGGGTGGCTAAGACCCTGGCCAGCTCAAGGCGTTTTTTCTCGGCAATGGTCAGGCTGCCACCGGGGATATCCCTTTTCTCTGCCAGGCCGACGAACTCTAACGTTTTGAGCGCTTCTTGCCGCGCCCTTTCGGGGCTCGCCGTTCGACAAAAAGCCCCGATCATCACATTCTCCAGGATGGTCATGTCCTTGAAGATTTTGACGATTTGGAACGTCCTGGCCATCCCTTCCCGACAGATCCGGTCCGCCGAAAAACGGGTGATATCCTTGCCCTCGAACACCACCGACCCGCCGTCGGGCCTGTAGAAACCGCTGATGCAGTTGAAGAGGGTGGTCTTGCCGGCCCCGTTAGGACCGATCAGGCCCACGATCTCCCCCTCGTTGACCTCCGCGCTTACACTGTCGTTGGCCACCAGGCCACCGAACCTCTTAGTCAGGTTATTGATTTCTAGTAAGGCCATGGTTCTAACCTCGCCTTCTGTATCTCTGGATCAGCCCCATCAACCCAGCGGGCTGGAACACAGCGAAGACTATGATCAACAAGCCGTACAAAAACAGGTGAAGGCCGCTCACCTTGCCGGCCAGATAGACCCGGGTATACTCCGCCATCGGTATCAGGATGCACGATCCGATGATAGGCCCGGCGATGGTGCCTGTTCCCCCCAAGACGGGGATCAGGCACATCTGGATGGAGAGCATGAGCGGCAGAACGGCGTGGGGGTCAATGAAGAGCACGTACTGGGCGTAGAAAGTGCCAGCCATGGCTGTGAGAGCGGCGCTGATGATCATGGCTATGAGCTTGTACCTGGTGAGGTCAATGCCTAAGCTCCTGGCCGCATCGGGGTCGTTCTTGATGGCCCGGAAGTAGAAGCCCAGCCTGGACCTCTCGACCTTGTAGGTAATGAAAACGGTAACCACCAACATGGCCAGGATGATGTAATAGTACGGGGCCTTGCTGGAATGGAACTGAAAGTTGAGGAGCGATTCATCCAGCAGAGGAAGGAATAGCCCTATCGCTCCTCCGACGAACTTCCAGTTGAGGAACACTATGGCCACGATTTCGCCCAGAGCAATGGTGGCGATGGCGAAATAGTGGCCTGCCAACCTGAAGCAGGGATAACCTACGATGATAGATACCACCACGGCGATGAAAATACCGGCAACCATTCCCAGCCAAGGAGTGAGGCCTAACTTCATGAGCAACGTGGTTGAAGTGTAGGCCCCTATGCCGAAAAACACGGCGTGACCCAGCGAGACCTGCCCCGCATAGCCCCCCAGGATGTTCCAGGCCTCTCCCAACAGAGCGTACATGAAAATCAGGATCATCATGCGCTGAGGGAATGGCTTCTTGAAGACCAAGGGAAAAGCCAGCAGCGCAATGGCCAGAACCACGCCCCCGAGAACCTTCAGCGCCAGGAGTTGTTTCTCTCTTGTCATATCCATTTACTCCTTCCAATGCCCGGGAGAATTCATGACTCGAAGCACTAGCGGGCTCCCAGCAGACCCTGCGGTCTGGCTATGACCACAATGAGGTAGATCAGGTAAACGAAGACGTATTTGAAGGCCGGAGCTACCAGGAAGCCGAACAGCACCTCCACCACCCCGACGATGATGCCCGCGATAAAAGCCCCGGTGATGCTGCCAAACCCCCCCAGGGCCACGATGATGTAGGCCAGCAAACCGAAGAGATAGCCCACTTCAGGGAAGATGTAGTAAAAGGTGGACAGAAGCGCTCCGGCCACCCCCACGCAGGCTGCTCCCAGCCCCCAGGAGAGGGCATACATGCGGTCGCTGTTGATGCCCATCAGCGAGGCCGCTTCCGCATCTTCGGCTGTGGCCATCAGGGCCATTCCCATCTCCGTCCTCTGCATGAACCAGTAGATTAAACCGAAGGTGATGATAGCGCCCACTGAGGCCACCAGTTGCGGAATGGGAATGAACACCCCCGAGATCCCAATCCGGCCGCTGATGAGGGTCTCCTTGATAGCCCTGTAGTCTGAGCTCCAGGCCAGCAAGGCCGCGTTCCGCAAAAAGATCATCAACCCGAAGGTAGAGAATATCTGGGCCAACATGGGCGCTTTGAGAACCCTTTTGATGATCAACTGGTAAGTAACCCAACCGATTACAAAGAGGAGCACAGCACAAACGGGCAAAGAGAAGAGGGGATCAACCCCCCACAAGGTGTACAACCAGAAAGCGGTGTACATGCTGAGCATCAGGTAATCGCCGTGGGCGAAATTGACGATGTCCATCACCCCGAAGATCAGGTTGAGGCCCACCGCAATTAAGGAGAAAAGAAACCCCATCAACAGCCCGCTGACGAGGGTCTGTATCAACATCTCGGCTTGCATCTGGACTGCCTCCCCTTCACTAGAAAGCCAGCGCTTCTGAACACAGAGGGGGGCCCTTGCCCCGGCTGGCCAGAGCAAGGGCCCCCGGTTAGTCACCGATTGGACGGCTTGAGCCGATTTGAGGATCTGTTCAATTCGGCCCTGGTTAGGGGGTTATCTCTCGTCCCACTTCGGCATAGGCCAGATGAGCTCTGCCGATGCCAGGTCGAAGGGCCAGACCGTCTTGTACTCCCCATCCTGGATCTGGACGATGACCCCGGCTCCCAGGATATTCTGATGGGTCGTCGGGTCGAACTTGACCCCTTTCCAGGGCATGATGAGCTTATCGGCGGGGATGTCCGTCTCCAGAAGGGCCTTGCGGATGGCCATCGGCTCCACTGACCCAGCCCTGTTGATGGCCTCGCACAGCGTCAGCACCCCGGTGAAGGCGCGGGCGGAGTTTCCGTCCATGTTCCTGCCGTAGCGCTCTTTGTACATGTCGTTGACGGTGGCGATCAGGGGCTTACCCTCTGCCAGGTCCAGGGCCCACACCTCGCGGCTCAAGCAGTAGTTGGCGTCGTCCCCCAGCGTCTCAATGAACTCCGAGACGATGAAGCCGGCATCCATGGCCAGGATAGCCGGAGGGTTGAAGTCCAGGTCCTTGTACGTCTTCATGGACAGAATGGCGTCCGAGACGTACGAGGACTGCATCACCACATCGGGTTCGGCGGCCTTGAGGGTCATCACCTCACTGGTCATGTCGGTGGCTTCCTTGGCATAGGGGATGCTGGCTACGACCTCGTAACCATACTCCTGGGCATACCGCTCCTCAAGCGTAGCCACGTCGGTACCCCAAAGAGTGTTCTCATTGAGGATAGCCACCTTCTTCACCTCGATGCCCTTCTCCCTGACCGAGTCGAGGAACTCGTAGAAGTTTTCGGTGAACAGCTTATCGTAGGGCGTGGTGCGGAAGAACCACTCAAAACCGCGTGCGGTGAGCAGAGGCGAGGTTGACTCCGGGTTCAGGAAAGGTATCCTCAGCCTTTCCGCAGCATGGCTGGCCGTGGCTGTGACCGAGCTGTTGTAGCAGCCTACCAGGGCCACTACCCCTTCTTCGGTGATCAATCTCTCAGCCTCGGACATCCCCTTCTCGGCAGAGGCTTCGTGGTCGCCGAAGATGATCCTGACCTGCGCCCCACCAAGGTTGGGCAGGCCCGCCTCTGCGGCCAGCGGCAGGTTGAGATCGGGGAACTCACCGTTGATGATCTCCACCGCCAGCCCAACGCCAGCCTTAAGGTCCTCACCTGTGGCCGCCAAACCGCCTGTCAGGGGGTAGATGGCTCCGATGAGCACCTCTTCTGGCGGCGGCAGGGGGGTGGGCGTCACCACAACCTCGATGGTGACCGGAACCTCTTTCTCGACCACCACTTCCTTCTCGATCACCTGAGGGGTGGGCGGTGCACAGGCGGCCAAGAAGCTGGCCAGAACCACCAAAACCAGTAACACTCTTACTAACCTTTTCATTGTCTTTCTCCTCCTAGCATAGGTGATCACATCTGGGTGCCAATACCAAGTTTCTGTCCTTAGTCCACCTCCTTTCTTCCCGAAAAGGTAGGGAACCCATCCCCTGGCAATTACTTAGGCTGCTTAAGAGATTTAATAACCGTCCAGGTAGCCGAATCTCCAGTGAAGGTTACTACGCAAGAACAACAAAAGCCGACCTCCTCCTGATCTAAGAAAGAAAATCGGCCCTCGATGTCGAGTACTCACCTCCATTGGCTAACGGCTGCGATGAGAGTAACAATGGCAAAGTGTTGGTTAATGCTTGGTTAATTATATTACAAACCAGTTCAAATGTCAAGTCTTTTTTCAGGTCCAGAAGGTATACCTGCTATTAGATGCTGCAGCCACTATCACTTCTTGCCACAACATATATCAGTATAAGCTGCTGCGATGGTTCGAACCTTCGCCACCTCGCGGCGGATCCTGGCCGCCGCCTCCTTGATGGGCATGGTTCTTCTCACCTCCGGTGGCCGGGCCAGGCGGAGCCCGTCGCCATACCACCGAGGGATGATGTGCATGTGGAAGTGGAAGACATCCTGGCCCCCTGCACGCTCGTTGCTCTGGACCAAGTTCATGCCCTCGGGCTGCAGTGCCCTCTTGATCGCCCCTGCCACCCGTACGACCGTCCCCATAACCGCTGCCGCTGTGTCCTCATCCATCGCATAGATGTCCTGGATGTGTCTCTTGGGGATCACCAAGGTATGGCCGGGATTGGCCGGGTTGATGTCCATGAAGGCCAGCGTGTCCCCATCCTCGAAGACCACCTCGGCGGGAGCGTGGCCCTCAATGATAGCGCAGAAGATGCACTCCCTATCGCTCATCCTGCCCTGGTCCGTATGTCCGCTCTCCATACGTGGACGCAGCAGCTACCGCTTTTTGGGCTGCCTCCTCCAAAGTAACAGCGGTGATCATCCTGGCTTCAGCTAAGATTTCCCGGCCCTCCTGCTCGTTTGTGCCAACCAGGCGGACAACCATGGGCACATCGGTCTCGACCTCTTGCAGAGCGGTCAGAATGCCCCTGGCTACCTCATCGCAACGGGTAATGCCCCCGAAGATGTTGAAGAGCACGGCTTTGACGTTTTCGTCCGAAAGGATGAGGCGCAAGGCGGCAGCCACTCTATCAGCTTTGGCTCCGCCTCCAATGTCCAGGAAGTTAGCCGGCACGCCGCCGTAGAGCTTAGTGAGGTCCATAGTTGCCATAGCCAGCCCAGCTCCGTTAACCATGCAGCCGGTTGTCCCGTCGAGCTGGACATAGCTGATACCGTAGCCACGCGCCTCGCGCTCCGCCGGCGTCTCCTGTTCCAGCTCGCGCATCTCGGCGAGCTCTGGGTGACGAAAGAGGGCATTATCGTCCAAAAGCATCTTGGCATCTACTGCCAGCAACGTCCCGTCACCAGTGACGACCAGAGGATTGATCTCAGCCAGAGAGGCATCACATTTCGTAAAAGCAGTATATAGCCCTCTAGCCACCGCCAGAAAGCCTCGTATCAGGTCGCTGCCCAGATCGATTCCGTAGGCCATTTCCCGGACCTGGTAATCCTGCAAGCCCAAGAAGGGATCAAGGGTGAGCTTGATGATCTTCTCTGGAGTCCTGCGGGCCACCTCCTCGATCTCCACACCCCCCTCGGATGAAGCCATCATCACCGGCGTCTTCGCAGCGCGGTCAATGACCATCCCCAGGTAGATCTCGCTGGCAATGTCGGCGGCCTCCTCGACGAGGACACTTCTAACGGGCAACCCCCTTATGTCCATGTCAAGGATTTGAGCAGCGATGGCCTCCGCTGCCTCAGGCGTCTCAGCTAACTTGATGCCACCCGCCTTTCCCCGGCCACCTACCAGGACCTGGGCCTTCACGGCCACCGGCTTGCCCAGTCGCTCAGCGATCTCTCGTGCCTCTTGGCGAGTGGTAGCTACTCCACCCTCAGGGACAGGCACACCGTACTGGGCGAAGATGCGCTTAGACTGATGCTCCTGAAGCTTCAATTGCCCTCCTCAAAGTAAAGCCCCGCCACCGGCAGGACCTAAGATCAATCTAATTATACCACACTCGCCAGATTCTTCAAACCGAGCGCCCTTCGTCGCTTCCACCCTGACAAAGGGCAGATGGCCGGCGCGCCAGCCCACTGAGCGAGCTATCGGCTCCAATACCTGCACCCGATTATTGCCGCTATCGAGCACGTAGATCTGACCAGCCTCACTCACAGCCAATCAGCAGGGACAGAGAAAACCAGCCTCAGGGCCACCAGACTCTCCCAGGGAACGCCCATCATCCGTGAAGCGGCGGATCCACCCTGTGCCAGAATCCAACACCAGGACATATCCCTTCTCGCCCCAAGCCACGGCTGAAGGCCTCACGAACCTCTCATCTCCGCCCTGCCAGGAGGCAACGAAGCGGCCAGCAGCGTCAAACACTTGCACTCGGCGGTTGCCGCCATCGGCCACATACACGTTGCCCTAGGCATCAACGGCCATGTCTTGAGGATTATTGCACTGCCTAGCAGCGAACCCGTGGCTTCCCCAGGCAAAGCCTTTAGCCGCTGGAACTTGCGTCTCCGTACCGGGAGCCAGAACGGTTTCCTTCCTGGGGAGGAAAACCTCGGCTGGAACCAACTCCCTCCGGCCATCTGGCCTAATCCAATAGAGTTCCAACAGCCGCCAACCGGAGAGGTAGCGATAGCGAAGCTCCAGCTTATGCAAGCCAGCGACCAGGTCTGCTTCTGCCCTATGCCATCTCTCCACCACCGGTTGATCGTCATGGAGGACCAATTGGCCACCGATGGAGAGCCAAACCTTGCCATTGGAGAAGGTCTCGAAGGTATAGCGGCCGCACTCAGGCACGCGAATCCAGCCTTCCCAGTGAACGGAAAAGGGGGATACCGCTGGCTGATGAAACCATCGGAAGGAAATAAGAGGATCAATGCGCCGCAAGACCGCCTCGCCTGACCAATCGGCATTCGAGTAATAACTCCCCAGCAAGCCGTTGGCCTCCGAGTTGGGCGTCAGCACATGGCGAGGAACCTCCCTCTCGCCCTGGCCTGGGGGTCGCCAATAGAGGGCAATCTCATCTTCGCTGCTTGCAGCTATGCCCATCACCGTGATGGCATGAGGCCCAGCGGCTAAAGTCACCTCCGACGCCTGTCGTCCACCGGGATTATCAATCAGCAGCGAGCCGTCAATGAAAAGGCGAGAGGATTGGGTCGAATCCAATCCCATCGGGTATTTACCGTAGGCGGGAAGATATATTGTCCCCTCCCATTGAACACTGTAAGGTGGGGGCTTTGTTTCCTCGCTTTGGTCAAAGGAGATCGCTACTCCTTCCCTGGTTACTTCTGGTTCCCCCTCCCAGCCCGCACCTCGGTAGTAGCGGGCCACCAAACCCTGCTTGCTGGCTACTTCCTGCTGCGTAACCAGATAGGCAGCGAACAACGACCTACCTTTCGGATCCTTAAACTCGCGCAAGACACTACCGGGATAGTAACCCTCGATGATGGGGAATGTCTGGAGATGGCTACCCATTAGTACAAAGGCCACATCCCGGTCAACCTCCTGCCGGACAGGCACAACATCGGCTACATTCGCTACGTCCACACCTTCTACACCGTGAGCGATGAAGCGTATGGTGCCATGCTTGATATAGGTGTGAGGCGTCCCAAAGAAATAGATCCTGTAATCTTGGCCTAGCTCACGGATATACTTGGCCATGGTCGTAATGTCCAACCAGGGCCACCTCTCGGCATAGCGGACGAAGTAGGCATCTATATTCACGTAGGCTACGATGCCCAAGAACAAGGCCAGGAGCAAAGCCGGGTAAAGGCCCTTTCGCCAGCCTGCCACCTTGACCAGCTCCCCCCGGAACTGCTCAACAGCGATCCCTGAAAAGACAAAGGGTACTGGGATCATCGCCACTATGCGATGGACTTGGGGAGGATCAATGGACAACAAGCTTCCCTGCAGGGTCAAGATATACCAGCAGAGGAGGAGGGCGTATCTCGTGTCCTTCCAGTGATATGCGCTGTATGCGAACCCCAGCACATAGAGCGCTGCGGTGAAGAAATCCAACACTGGCTCCTGGGTGAAGCCGTAGAAGGTGCCGGCATCTTTATAGTAGTTAAACACCAACGCAGTTCGCTCCGTCTGTATCCGCAGCACTTCCCACACTTTCGTGGTGCCGTACGCTCTATAGAGGCGGTCCCAGTTTTTGAAGATAGATCTCTCTTGCGCCCGAGCCAACAGATACTTCTCCCAGCCATTGCGGGCATAGAACAGCCCCAAGGGGGCGAAGACAAAAAGCACAGCAAGGACCAAAACGAAGATGTTGCGCCACTGACGCCGGAGAAAGCCCCGTTTGACGATGACCAGGTATAAGAGCGCGGAGGCAATGAACGGCGGAAGTAAACGTGACTTGTAGCCGAAATAGCAACTTAGACCTATACTCATCCCCGCCAGACAATAGTCGAGGGGGCGCCGCGACCTCACACCTCGATACAGAAAATAGATAGCAAGAATGGTAAACAGAACAACCTCAATGTTGTTCGAGACCAGGCGGCTGTGATGGATGTGCCAGTGGGAGACCGCCAACAGGAAAGCAGCCACCAGGGCCGTCCAACTACCGAACATCCGCCTGACCAGCAGATACGAGCCGAGCAAGGTCAGTGTGCCCACTATGGCCGAGAGCATGCGCACGCCTGTGACGTTCATGCCAAAAGCCATCATTGACAGAGCCTGGAGGTAGAAGAACAAATTAGGGTGCCTATCCCAACCGGTGCCAAAGGGTGGAACTGGGCTGCCCTCCAAAATGGCGACGGCCTCCATCGCGAATTCACCTTCGTCGCCGTGAAAACCGCCGGGGATGGAATCCAGGTTATAGGCTCGCAGGGCAAAGCCAAACGCAAGGACCAGCATCACCAGGCATACTTCGACCCAATGGGACTTCAGCCTGCGCCAGAAGGCAGTCCCTCCTCGCGTACCGTAGGGCCAGCAAGCAGCTACCAGGAGGACCATGCTCCCGAGCCAGCCGATGATCTGCCCTAGATAAGTGATATCCCTTCGCTGGAGCATCAAGGACAAGGCCAAGGCCGCTAGGGAGGCGAGAAACAAGACGACCCTACGCTGTGTGAAATTGGGGCGCTCATTGTCGGGCGCCGCTGGAGCGAGCTCGCCTTCCTCCGATTGAGGCGAACCCGACCAGCGCCCCTCCAACAAAGCGTAGACCCAGACCACTACGATGCCCACGCCGTAGAGGATCAGCGCCTGTCGGTAATGGCTTCTATCCTCGGCGAAGAAATACTGAGCGGCAAAGGCCAGCGCCAGAGCAAGTGTAAAAAGAATAAAAGTTGCTCGCTCCCTCACTGAAGTCTCCTGCTCTCGAACTTCTGCACCCGATGGTTTAAAGTATCGGTCACGTAGAGGTTGCCAGCCTCATCCAATGTGAGGCCCACGGGGATGCGGAACTGCTCCGGGCCACCCCACCGGCCCAAAAGCTCGCCCCCACGGGAATAGCGCCGCACCCCGTGCTGCTCAGGAGTGGTGACAAAGAAACTGCCATCGGCAGCCAGGGCCAGGTGAGGACCGTTGTAGGCGTTGGCCAGAGGAATAGCCCACTCAGCCTGATAGCGGCCAAAGAGGTCCCAACGCTGCACCCGTAGGTTGGCCGTGTCAGCCACGTAGAGGTCGCCCCCTGGGCCGATGGCCACGTCAGAGGGCTCCAGGAGCTGGCCGGGACCGTTCCCTCTCTCCCCGAACTGGGTCAACAGGTTGCCCTCGGTATCATATTTGACCAGCCGACAGCCACCCGTGTCGGCGATGTAGATGTTGTCCTGAGCGTCAATGGCCATTCCTCGGGGATGGAAGAACTGGCCCTCCGGACCGCCGAAGCGGCCCAGGGGCTGGCCCTCAGCCGTGAAGCGATAGATCCATCCCGGCTCGGAGTCGAGGACAAACACCTGGCCCTGATTGGTCACGACGACAGCCAGGGGCTCGACGAAGTTCTCCTCCCCGCCGTTCCAGGCCAGGAGGAATTCGCCTCGGCTATCGAACTTTTGGATGCGGCGGTTGCCGGTGTCGGCCACGTAGATGTTCCCCTCTTTGTCAACGGCAATGTCCCGGGGCTCGTTGAACAACCCCTCGTCCGTTCCTGGGCCACCCCAGACCTCAGGCTGGCCCAGGGCCATCTCCTGGGGCTTCGTGGGCACAGGAGGTGGCGTCGGCGCGTGTAACACCACCTCAGGGTAAGCCCCTTGAGGTGGAAGAAGCCGCTCCGGGGGCACGATCTCCTGTCCTCCACCGGGGGGCCTCCAATAGAGATTGATATGGGAATGGCTGGTCCTGTCTACGTACCGCACGCTGATATCGTGCCACCCCGCTGTCAAGCTAGTCTGCCCCTCGCGGTACTGGTTGGGCACGTGAGTTTCCACTATCAGCCGCCCGTCAATGTAGACCCAGGAGTCGTCAATGGACTCCAGCCCGAAGCCATAGCTTCCAGTTGTAGGGGCTTCCAGTTTGCCCGTCCACTCTACAGTGTAGGGCCTGGGCAGGAGAGTGATGTGAAAATAGAGGGCCAAAGAGAGGTCAATCTGTTCCAGCGCCGGCTCTCCCGCCCACTCCAGGCCCCGGTAGTAGCGGCCCAGGAGGCCGTTGTTGGTTACCGGCGGGGTGGTATAGAGAAACCGCTGGGGAACAGGATTGGGTGGCTCTCCCGGTGGCTGCCAATAGAGATCCACTCGTCCATCCCCACCTTCGGCTTCCACTCGCAGGGCGTGGTTCCCCTTGGCCAGGAGAAGCTTGGCCTCCCCAGGCTCATCCAGCAGGAGGTTCTCGTCCAGATGAACTCGGCCCTCGGCGGGGGCGATGAGGCCCAGGTTGTAGTACCCATATCGCGGGACGTAGAGTATCCCCTCCCAGCGGGCACTGAACGGCACGGGCAGTGGGGATTCGGACCCCCAATCGAAGCTGATCTGGGCCTCCTTGCGTTCCAGGACGGGCTTGCCTCCTTCGGCAGGCTCAGGACACTGTTCCCACTCGCTTCCCTTGTAATAACGGCCCACCAGCCCCTGGATGTCCCTGATCTGCTTAGGCGTGAGTTGGCAGTAGTAGAGCACAGCAGGGCCATCGAAGGGGGGCTGGAACTCCTCAAAGGTGCCTCCAGGATAGTACCGCTTGGCGTCCACGAACAGGGGACGCCTCTCAGGGTCGATGAAGAGCACCACCTCCCGCTCCCCTCTTTCTCGCAGGGGCATGGTGTCGGTGGTCTCCAGACGCTCGTACTGGTTTGTGTTCCTGGCCAGAAAGCGCAGGACGGGATGGTTATGATAGAGGGAGATGACGTGGAAATCGTAATCAGAACCCATGGCGGCCATGCGGCGGGCGGTGAGGGTCTCGGCGGTGGAGAAAGCGTTCCA
>Ga0209979_1001346_pt1 | contig 27341 bp, 19 predicted proteins | sample AnhtaG_FD_183114 | JGI IMG/M metagenome (GOLD analysis project Ga0209979, IMG submission 183114) | Deep subsurface microbial communities from Anholt, Denmark to uncover new lineages of life (NeLLi) - Anholt_01485 metaG (SPAdes) (version 2) | ecosystem: Environmental > Aquatic > Marine > Oceanic...
AAAGTGACACGTAAGTGTCATTCTGAGCGAAGCGAAGAATCTGGCCAACGAAAAAGAGATTCTTCACTTCGCTGCGCTGCGTTCAGAATGACAGCAAAGCTGTCACTTTAGGCACTTTCCTGATAACTACTCACCAATTAACCATTTAACCAATTACCATATTGGGGACAGATTATGCCAGAGCAAGCTGCCGAAAGGACGGAACAACCAACAGCCAGGAGATTGTCGAAAGCCAGAGGGAAAGGGCGGGTACCACAGAGTCAGGAGTTGACATCGATTGTAACACTTCTGGTGTTGGTGGCAATGGTTACTCTGTTGGCACCGAACTTGCTGCAATGGTTCATGATACAAATTAGGCAGGGAATGTCGTGCGAAAATGGCGTTTTTGCTGACAGCAGTGGATTTTTGGATTTCGTCAGTAGAAAAACTATCAATTTGATACTTGTTATCTGCCCCATTCTCGCGGCACTTTGTGCGGGTTCTTTTATAGCCAGCATCGCTGTCAGCGGACTGCATTATACGCCGGGGGCTTTAGAGCTTAAATTCGACCAGTTCAATCCGGTTGCAGGTTTACTGAAACTGGTAAACGCTCGTTCTCTGGTGAAGCTCTTATTATCTACGCTAAAACTACTTTTTATCTCACTCATCGTTTGGTTCTATCTTCGGAGCAAGCTCGATATGCTTGCTGGGCTTCGATGGGCCTGGTCAACACAAATACTTGTAGTTATCGCAAAGATAATACTTGGCCTGATGATACGCATTGGCGTTGTACTGTTGGTTATGGGTATTGCTGATGCCTTCTATCAGAAATGGAAATACATCCAGGAACTGAAGATGACGAAGCAGGAAGTAAAACAGGAGCTCAGGGATACAATAGGTTCGCCTGAGGTCAAAAGTCGAATCCGGCAAATCCAGTTCCAAGCGGCCTTGAGGCGTATGTTGCAGGAAGTGCCCAAGGCCAGTGTGGTTCTTGTCAACCCAACACATGTAGCTGTTGCGCTGCGTTATGATGCCAAGACGATGGAATCGCCCGTGATGGTGGCCAAAGGGGCAGACCATTTGGCGGAAAAAATCAGGGAAATTGCACGGGCTTACGGTGTGCCCATTATAAGAAGGCCGGAGTTGGCCAGAACAATATATTCAACGGTCAAACTTGGCAATCCTATACCTGAGACTTTGTACGTGGCGGTAGCAGAAGTGTTAGCTATGATTTATCGTTTACGTCATAGAAAAGCACACCCCCAGGTGTAAAAGACACAAGACTCAAGACACAAGACAAACGACTTTGGTCTGTGGTCTTGAGTTTGAAGTTTGTGGTGTTCCCTCCAATAACTAACCGGATGAAAATCCACACTACGTTCTTGCCTTTATGTCATAGAACGAAACCTAATGCACCCATCTGTTGTTGTATCAAAGCTATATTTCTCTCAAGACGAGCAAATCGACCTATCAATCTTTCTTCTCTTTTAGTAAGGCGGTTTTCTTCGTATTCAATCTTATCCTGTAGATATTCTATTTGTTTGTCCACATGTTTCTGGTCGATTTGGATGGAGCCGGTGGTTACCTTGAGCATATTATCCAGCGCATCCTCTATTGTGCCGGTAAAGCCCTGTTTTACCCTGACAGTGGCGTTGAAGGTGCCGTCCTGACTTAAGTCAACGCTGAGTTGAAGGGCATTCTCGGGGTACATAGGATTACCGTTATCGTCGAAGGTGCTGTCGCCGGTAACGATATTGCCGCTGTATGTTGCATCGCGGTAGGTTGATTCAGTTGAGAGTTTGATTTTGGCGCTGGTGATTGCTCCGCCGCTTACCACCACCTCAACGTCGTAGCTGCCCGCTGTGGTGTAATCGCTGCTGGCGCCGTAAAATTCAATAGTATTACTGTCGCTGCTGCCGGTCTTGTCTGCTCCGATTATGGCCAGTACACTCATATAATCTTCAGCTATTGCTTCATCAAAGACATTTGTGTCAAGACTCAATACCCCTTCCCTGTCAAGCTCAAAGCCGAGATGTCCCGGCGTCAGGAACGTGTCGATATCCTCTATAAATCCATTGGTCTGGGTGATAAAGGGTGTGCGAATCTGCTGCCTTATGGTCGAAACGACATAATCTCCCATCAAGAGACCGGCGGTTTTTAGAACGTCATTGTAGCCGGTCTTTTCCTTAATATACTCGACGGCAAAGTTATAGGCGTCAACCATTTTAGTTAGTTTGTCTTTTACCGATTGGATATCTCTGGTCAGAGTTAGCTCCTCTCCGTTGGCATCAGTCGTGTCGTGTAGATGCAGAGTCACGCCGTAAATAACATCGTCCACCGTATTGGAGCTTCTGCTGATGTAGTCCAGAACGCCTTCTGTAGTCTCCGTGATTGTCACAGTTGGGGTGCCGGGGCCGGTAAGACTGCTGTCCACCAAAAGCATAGGCACGTCACCTAAGGTATCGCTGAACGTAAATGTCATAGGTACAGGAGGATTACTATTTATAGGACCATCACTATAGACCGTTATATCGCCGGCGTTGACATTTGACAGCAGCTCAAGCGCATTTTGAACATCGGTATAAGTTGCATTATAAGGAATGTCTGCCGTTGTTTGGCCTTTATACGTCAACTTGAAGGACCCACCGGTCGTTTCCGAACTTAGAGTCAGCGTTTGAACTTCGGAAACCGCCGAAGCTGAGGGATATCCGTCCACCTTAATCCTTGAATCCTGAGCGGCCTGGCTCAGGGTAAAGTCTGAAGCGGTAAAACCTGACAGAACTCCCGGTGTGCCACCCGCTGTTGAAACGGCCATAGTAGGAAGAGTAAGGATTGAGCTGCTGTCACCCCCATCGTTGTATTCCAAAATAACAGAAAGGCTACTTTCACCGGCGGCCTTATCCGTTACAATAATTTCGCCGTTTTCAAGGGTAGCTTTGACATTTCCGTCGAAGGCATCCTCTATCTCAGCGATGAGGTGTTCGAGTCTGGTATTGTCGGTAACGCTAAGATCCACCTGAGTTATAACATGACCGTAGCGGTCAGTACCGTTTATTTCAATAACGTCGTCATCATCAGCAGTTCCACTGAACTGGTCAAGTGCTGTGATTTTTGAGTTCAGCGTGGCATTGCCGCCAACCGTAAACGCACTATCAGCTTGCAATACTTCCGTGCTGCTTGCGTTGATGGAGATACCATAATCTGTTCCTGCTTCGTTGCCATTTAGTACCAGATGATAAGCATCGTTATAATATAGCAGACTGGCTGTAACCCCGGGATTGTTCGCATCGTTATTGATTAAGCCGACCAGCTCTGTCAGTGTTGTAGTCTCTGTGGTCGTTATGCTTGTTTCCTTATTGTTGTATGAATAAGTAAAAGTGCCGGCTCCTACGTAATCCTCGGCGTATTCTTTGCCGGCCGTATGGACCCAGCGCTCGGCATTAGCCAACTGGTTGATTACGAGTGTGTGATTGCCTTCAAAAGCGTTATAGGATGCTTCAGCAGTCAATTTGTCGGTGTCGCTGGAGGCGACTGAAAAAGCGCGAAGTTCGTTAGCGTCGGAAAGAGCCCGAACGGAGCTTCTTAAGTTACTGAGTTTGGTTTCCAAAGTGCTCAGGGCGTCTTGTCTCTCCTCCCACATACTTTTGCGTCCTTCGTACACATTGAGTGCACGGCGCTCGATAGCCATCAGTTGGGCGATGAGTTTGGATGTATCTATCCCCGTTATGAGCCCTGGAAGACGTAAAGTTGACATTTTTATCTGCCTTTTTGGTTTAAGTTTTCATACCTTCACGAAAATCTACAAGCATGGCTAACGCCCGCACCTACGTGATTTATTATCGTTCAAAAACACTTTTTGCTTAACTATTTATTGTATATTTGCTTACTATATTTACATTCGTTTAGAAACAATTTGCTGTGGTGCTTCGGTATATCTGGCTCGTATTAGATTAGACTTTTGCAATAACTGCCGCAGGCCCTGGTTTTCCGGGTCCATTTTTAGGCAATCATTTAGCTCTGAACAGGCCCGGTCGAAAGCTGTTCTTGAATACTCAGTAGCATTTGTCTTTACATACTCTTGTCCTATTGCAAGGTAAGTCCCAGCAGTTAGGCATTTGGCATGCAATTGCCTCATCTCGGGGGCTATCTCGTCCCACGCAACATCCGGAAACAGTTCGTCGCAGGTGAAAGTGTTGGTGAAGCGTCTGACGACGTCAAAATGAAATTTCGCATTTTGAGAAGTGAAATTTCTTGAAAGACTATTGGGTGTCATTCTGCGTAGGTACAGGGCACCCGGTAAGTGTTGTATTTTCAGCCCCATTTTAACAAATCGCCTCATCATATCATAGTCTTCGGCCATCCGTAAGTTTTCATCAAAAAACCCGATTTTGTCGAAGACGCTTCTTCTGATACAGGTTCTAAAGGGTACTACTGGAAAACCGCAGCGGAAGAGGTCCCTGATGAGCGTTTTTCGGTCTGTGTATTCCGGCCTTTTAATCACTCGAATCGGTTTGGAGTTCTCATCAATAAGACAATCGTCACAATAAACCAGGTCAGCGTCGGGATGCTTCTTGAATTCCTGCAGATGTTTGGCGATGAAGTCCGGCGTCATCATATCGTCGCAGTCGAGCTTAATGATGAATTCGCCTTTGGATTGTTTTATGCCGATATTGTGAGTTGCTGCAAGGCCGCGATTTTCCTGACGAAAGTATCTAATTCTCTCATCTTTAAAGCCGAGTACTACTTCTTCAGTATTGTCGGTGGAGCCATCGTTTATAATCACAAGTTCGAAATTTCTGTAATTTTGAATCAGAACGCTTTCGATGGCTTCCGTTATATAGTCAACCGCATTATAAGCGGGCATTATCACCGAAACCAATGGATTGTCCTTGCTCTTGTACAGAGGTTTGCAGTGAAAAACCTGACACTTTTTTACCGCCGAATCATCTCTGTCTTTAACCAGGAGCGATTCGAGAATATTAAATCCATACTCGGAAATATACTTATGAAATTCCGCCATGTTCCATTCTCTTACATGAGTTTTGTTGGCGGGGGGGCCGAAGCTATTTTTGCCCTGTATTATATCCCTTTCCGGAGTTGAAAGAATGATGTTTGTTTCTGGGTGGGAATGTAACTTAATGTATTCAAGCAATGTGTCTGGATTCACCAGATGTTCAATAACATCTGCGGAGATAATAAGGTCGAATTTGCTGCCTAAGTACAAACTTGGTTTTTCAATATTATCCGTAAACCATTTTCCAAAATTATGTTCCCTTATGCAGAACTCTATCGCATGCTCAAAATCTATGCCTGTTATGTCACCACACACAGGGTAAATATATTTGGCTAATTTTATTCCAAATCCACAGCCGATATCTAATACATTGGTTAATCCGTTTTCTTTTATTAGCTCAGCAGCAAATCTATACACGGCAGCTTGATAAGAAGATGCGTGCGGGACATCATCAAGATAAGGATTAGCGCTACCGTTTGAGTCCAGATTGCATCGATATCCGCTTTTGATAAAGCACGACTTCTTTCTTGTCGAATTCCTGAATTCAAAATGGCTGAATTTCTCACTTTGTGTCGCAGTTCTGCAATCGGCAGACTTATTCTGAGTATGTCTTTGTCCTTTAGCATCGTAAACATTTGCTTCAACCAATAGAGTTTGCCGGTTATCTCGCCTCAATTCTATGTTTTCGTCTGCTTCGCCAAAGGTAGGTTCCTTTCCTGTTTTAATCCAGTCCAGAACTTGTTGGATACGCTTTTCAATCGTATGAAATCTACCGACTTTTCGTAGTGCGTTCTCAGCCATCTGGCGCGCAAAATCGGGATCGTTTTGAATGTGCCGTATGTGATTGGCTAGCTGCTCCGGTTTCGATTTATCAAAAAGTAGTATCTCATTGCCGTTTTCAAAAAGTGCCCTGTTACGAGGTCTGTTTGGAATCTCCCATGAAATTACGGGACGACCCACTGACATCGCCTCTACCACACGTCCTGCATAAAATTTACACAAGTGCGGTAGATTGACCACTGCACATCCTGTTTGAAGTCCGTTTAGCCACAGCTTAAAACATTCTTGACGAATATTGCGAAGGATATTTAGATAATCCATCAAGAGTGCTTCATCTGCCATTCTGTTTTGCTGTAGAAAATTCATCACCTTGCAGTTAAGCTCCTCAAAAAGTCTGGGATATTCTGTAGAATTCTCCAGGGATGTTGTGGGAACAAGCAAGCCTTTTAGTGTATGGTGTTTGAGCCATTCACCTCGCCGTCCATACAGAGCACCACAGAAAGTAGCTTGCTCATTACGGACCACAGCAGATATAGCCAGAAACCTTTTCGGCACTGCAGAATGATACCACAGTGCTTTACATAATCCCTGTTTGTTTGTTCGCTCAGCATCCGCTTCGTCACAAGCTAAAATATGCGTCATATAACGCATCTGATTCTCGACTATCTCTTTTCGCTCTCTCAAGGATGGGTTGACTTTGAATTCATCTTCATCATATCTCATCGATTCCATTAAAAATCCCACGCGAATTGGAGCAATATCTTTCACCCACTCCCAAAATGCTTCGTCATAGTGAGGGTGAACCAGCCAAACCCAAACCTGGTCAAACTTCTTGTCTTTGCACAACTGCCGAGCGTAATAAAGCCACGATGCAGGAGAGGATGACCGAACTTCTTGAAGTACAGGAATCGTGAAAAATTCTACATTGTTAGATATAAAACCTTCCTCGAATCCCAATTGGGTCGCGTATGACCAATTTTTAGCTCTTCGCCATCTTGCAAATTCAAGAGGAACCAAAAGCACAGTAGGCTTCGAAGATTTAGAATGACTTTTACGGCGGTGCTCCATCAGGGTTTTCCTTACAAGCCGTCAAGAAAATTCGTTGTGAAGTCATTACCATTGAGCCAGGTGTTATGTACGAAATAGTTGAACGAATAGTTAAACACCTTTGCAGCCAGCTCTTCAAATTTTGGACTTATATATAGCTGTTTTTCTTGAAGCTGTTTTAGCAGGCAAAATGCTTCGACAAAAAGGATAGAGTTTTCGGCTAATTGCGTCAGCAATATACCAGCTTGTGTATAATCCTCCGGCTGACCGCGCTGTATTAATATTTTGGCATAATAAAACCGATAGAAGGGAAACTCTGGGTCGAGAGTAACTGCCTGCTTAAAGTGGTCAAGGTTGTTGGAATAGCGACCCAGGTAGTAATATAATGCGGCAAGAATTAGCTGCGTGAGAGCCGAATTAACCGGCGTTCCTCGCATCAGATGTTCTGTGATTAAATCGAAGTATTTACGATAATTGAAAGTAGCGCTATTAAAATCCCAGGAGAAAACATCTTCCATAACATCGATTTTCCAGTTTGATGCTGGTGTATTCAAGGTTTCTTTTGTAAGCTGGATTGCTTTTTCAATCTCTTGCGTCTGGCCAAACTGCATTGCTACACGAATGAAATTTAAACGTAGCACTAAAGACTGTGGAAAGTTGGCTATGCCCATACGATAGAGACGAAGGGGTTCGATCAGCCATTTAGCTGTGTTGGACATTGCCTCAGTATTACGGCAACAGAGCACAATTTCCCGTGCCGCATCGATCAGCAAACAACTTGAAAGGCCTTCTGTTCGAATGTGGGTACGCAGCCTTACCAGTGAGCTTTCTGCCGTCTTAGCCAGGATTGGATTGTCCTTGTTGCTACCTGGTGGTGGGAAATATCCTTTTCTAAAAACGCTGCGTTTCTGAACCAGGTGTTCCGCCGGTTGCCTCTGACGCTGTCCCCGCGGTTTGGCCGCCAGGAATGTCAAAAAACGCAGATACTGTGAGGCTACACGTGGCAGAGCAAATTCACGGCGGACGGTTGCTGACCCATGCCTTGCCCGCTGCTCGAATTCAGGCCAATGGTCAAGAATATGGCGTATGGTTGGAGCAAGATTCTCTGATTCAAGCTCATAAGTTAATACTCCATGCTCTTCTCCCAGATACAGTCCCAATACGCTGCCTTTCTGTATCACCACGGCACATCCCATACTCAGCGCGTCAAGCGCTCGCGTTGGCATACTGGCTGTAAAGCGGACATAAGCGTAGCAGACTTTCGAATTACACAGGAAGTCCATGTAACTCTGCGGATGCAAATGCTTATTGATAATCAGACTCTTAATATCCGGCCTGCTCAGAATTTGGTGAAGTAGTTGAGACTTGTCAGGATGATACGGATGTAACACTGTACCGGAAAGAAAAACATCTATCTCTCTCGGTCCGGTAGGTGCAGGTGGTAGGCGAGCTGGTAAACTATAAAACTTTGGGAAAGTGGAGACCGGGACCTGTACCAATTTATGCACACCTTCCCACACTGAAGGATCGGGGACCGTCAGTTCATCAAAAAGCCGCAGCCAGGGATACACAGTCTGAACATGGATATCGTAATCTACTGTTGCCCCGAAAATAGGGCAGGGCAGTTCCTGAATATTAGGTGGAATCTGGAGCCATTCCACCACTTTACAAATGTAAAAGTCCGGCGGATTGTGAAAATCATAAAACTTATGAATATCTGCGTGGGGTTCGTTCGGTAAGTCCTGGGGGAAAAAACCAAGGTTCCTGACCTGGAATTTTCTGTCTTCCATGGATTCTGTTAGAAAATATTCTCTCGTGGGAAATTGAGACAGAACCTGGATTTGGGGTTTACGGATTAGAGTCAGCAGATTTTGCGCATGGAGGGTGGGTATTTTCCCCAAAATGCTTGTTGCTGTTATCTCGTCACCGTCTATCCAACTTGCCACCGCCGAATAGAAACGAGCTTCGGGGTGGTCAAAGCGACTCAAGCCTTCAATAGCTTCCTGGGCCTTACCAACTAACCCCATGGCCGCATAAGTTTGCCACTGGCCTGAGCTGCCTCCCATAGCGACTGCAGCGTAGTTACCTTTCGTGAATAGTTGACTCTCTGAATCTGTTTCCTCGTGTTCTACATGACTTATTGGAACAAGACTTTCGGGACGATTTATCTTCTCCAATAAGTATATCGCATACCATTCTTCGCCCTTGTCATTTTTGGGACAAGATGATGTGATAACTTTGTATCCAAATTTTAGTAATTGGTCATCCCACCATTTCTTAGGCTTAACGGTAAGATGTAATCTTTCGGCTATTGTTTTCCCGAAGCGGTCTTCAAAAAGTGCAATCTGTAAAAACACATATCTGTTGGCCCAGTAATATATATTTTGCAGAACTTCCTCCACGAATTGTGGAGGAATATGTTCTAAAACATCGGTACAAACTACAGCGTCAAACTGATTTTCACTGAATAATTCCTTACGCCATAGAAGCCCGACCTTTAATAGCTGGTCTTGTAGAGGTTTCAAATCCGGCTCGAGACAATTTTCAGCAATGTCAGTTCCCCGACACTCGAACCCCATATCAAGCATTCTTTTTAACAATTTCCCTGATCCGCAACCAGCGTCAAGGATTGTTCTGACATTGTTTTGCTTAAAATAATCTAAAAACTTTAGTGAATTTGAAAGTTTAAATCCGGGTGAGCAGTCAGCATAACTTCTATTATCAAACTCCCACGCCTTCAAATATTTAAGCTTCTCTGATTTTTCAAGAGTACCGGATAAATTACTCTTTTCGCGTATTAATAATTCATCATAAGATACTTTTTTAAAAGGAGTTAGATAACTATTAATCGAGCAGTTGATAATTTCAATTGGCTCGACATTGTATTTCTCGTAAACATGATTTAGATAGTCTAAGAATGTGTTATTAAATCTAATGGTATCGTTTACCAGGTTACATGACCTATTTTCTTTTATAAGCTTCTCTTTTCCGAAATATGTATCAATGGCATTACTTTGGCTTCCTAATAAGCCGTCCGCTCCAAAAAGTATTATTTTGGAGGTGCTATGGGATGCCACGGTTGCAAGCATCAATGCGGTCAAGGAATTGGGCATTTTTTCCTCGGGCAGTTTGGGATTATTTACAAATAGTATTTTATCCCTGTACTTATCTGTGAATCCCGTCAATCCTTGCATTGCATCGACTGTCGTTATGAACATTTTACCATTCGGCCTGTTTAGGAATTCTTCTATGTCACCAATTCGTTTTGGAATTTCCTCCTTAGAGCTACAATAAACAAAAGATAATTCCTTATCAATTTTCTTTAATATCTTGTATTCCATGACCCGAAAATAATTTAAACTGCAATAACAGAAGTCAAAGTGTCTGAATTTGTCAATCCTGTGCTCCAGTTCGTTGATAGAACTCCCATGAAGCATTATTGCGACGGTTCGACCGCCAATTATATTTCCAAGCCGCTGCATAGACCTTTGACCCTTATCAGTGTAGTGTTCCGAGACTGTCGTAGTTACTGACATTATTTATATGATCCGATTTGATCGCCTGGAGGCGTTCCAGAATTATGCTTGTATATCAACCGTCCAGACCTAACTTTTCTGTTTTATTACCAGTACTTTAAGAATTTGTTTGCTTAAGCCATGGTTTTTCATACGATTCTACTCTTGTTAAAACTCGTCTCTTTAATCAAATATTGTTGTGGTATACCTCGACAGTTTTCTTGCCCTTGCGGACCCGGCTTAGCTCTTTGGCAATTTCAGCCTTCTGGGCTGTCAGAGCAAGGCATAGGTCCTGGTATAATTTTCGCAACTGCTCGCGCCGACTTCTAAATTCAGCCGATTCAAGAATCCCCGACCTGGCGATTTCCCCCACAAGAGAACTGGCTTGTTTGCTTAAGACCTCAACTTCATTGATGTTGCCCTGTCGAGCGAGCCTTATCTGCTTTTCTAACAGACTCTGTAGGTCATACAATCTCGATGAAGACAGGGATATCTGTTTATCTGTACTCATCTAATCCGGACTCCTGCCTGTTTTTTTTGAGCTAAACTGTGTTCGACTTCTTCCAGAAGATTAGCTGCATCTTTGTGGTTCTCGTCCAGGCTTAACATGTCCAGGAGAATTTTTTTAGACTCCTCGAACCTGCCATCTTTCATATATAGCGCTGCCAGAGGGAACATAACTGAAGTATCGCCCGGGTGCATATCTAAATACACCTCCAGATAGTGAATGACCTTTGCGAATGAACCCATCTGGCAGGAGGCTTGAAACAGGCCCAGAAGAGCTATCAGATTGTCAGTGTCCAGTTCCAGACTTTTTAGATACATCTCAAAGGCCCGCTTGTAATCGGCTTTTTGCTGTGCGATCATAGCGAAGCCGGCATAGGCCTTGGCGCAATTGGCGTCCAGCCGACAGGCGACCCTGAACGCTATTTCAGCGTCATCAAGAAGATTCTTTTGCAGGGCCACTACTCCAAGCCCAACATAAGGGCCCGGCTCATCAGGTGATAAGACAGCAGCTTTTTCGTAGTATTGTTGTGCCTGTTTATAGTTGCCGACAGAAGTGTAACAGTCCCCCAGTTCCTGCAATACTTCGTAATGCTGTGTCGAGTCGTGCTGTTCATCGACACGCCTGTTAGAAGCGTGCGTTTCCGCATTATTTTGTGTTATGTCCATAGTAATTCTTTTCCTTCGAGTATTTGTTCCGCTTTTTCGAGTAATTTAATTGCCGAGTTAAAATCCTTTTTTTCGTGTTCGACCTTTGCCTCCAACAAGAGCGTATCCACTGTTGGCCGTTGCCGGTTGACTTCACGGCTGAGTTCGGCTGCTCGGATGTGGCCGCCGGCCTTGAAAGATGCCTTTGCAGCTAACGTTTTCATCCACAGTTCGTTTTGATGATGCTCGGTGATATATTCGAACATTTCAGCAGCCTTTGACCAATTACCGTTTTTTTCTGCCGACCGGGCTTCTGCAAGCAATTGGTCAAATTGAAACGGTATTTCTTCTGGTTGCAGGCGCCTTATCGCAATGCCGGCCGCATTCAGAGATTCACGCACCGATAAATGTGGAAAGCTTCTCCGGGCATATTGTAAGTCATTTTTTTTGACCACTACCGCCCAGAGTCTATCTGTTGAATCTTCTAACTCAAATCCCTCGTTGTTGACTGAACTGTTGACCAAAGCATGGAGCGAATCCTCTACCCAGAATTCTCTCATGGGAAATCCGCTTGGTACTATGGCAATATATACACCCTCACATCTGGCTAAAGCTGCGTCTATTCGCTCGGCCTGAGAAGACAATGGATTAACAAGCACAGGAATTATGTTAGGCATATCAGTGTCGAGTTTTTCGAAATCCGCTGTTGATAGCGGCAGATAAACCTCGTATGGATAGAAGGTACGCTGCCAGATGGAACTGATGGTTGCGCCCGCCTGATTGTTAAGCCTCTCTGTAATAAAAATGATGGACATATCTCCGAGTTTAGTCCAGGGTTTGGCGGGCCTGGTGGTTCGTATCGTTAGGATGTTTCTTGTATATTCCTTTTCGTTCTTGCGCCACTGTACTGATATTCTGTCACAGTCATCGGCAGGCTGATAAAATTCACCGGTAATTTCGGGGACATGGTGAAAATCTGAGAAGAAAACCAACCGCCGCGTCATATCCCAGTCTATTAAAACGTTAATGTCCTCATTATATAGACCCGTTTTTTCAAGCAAATCCCTCCGATGCATAAGGCTTACATGCAGGACATGATTATAGTACAACATAAAAAAGCGGTCGAAATCTCTGCTGATTTCAACGACTTTGCTTAAGGCTTTTCGGCTGCCGTCAGGGCAAGCCTTACAATACACTTTATACAAATCACTGTACGCAACCTGGCAGTCGCTTTTGTTTTCAAGAGCATCGACCAGTGTTTCGATGTGATTAGGATAATATAGGTCATCATCGTCGAGGTAGGCAACGTATTTGCCTTCGGCCCGAGCTAATGCTTCATTAAGCGAATGGGCCTTGCCGCAATTCTCCTTTCTGTCGATAAATATTAACCGCGGGTCCCCAAATGAATTAACTATATCGCTTACGTCTTCACCGCCGTCATTTATTACGATTATCTGAAGATTTCGATAACTCTGGCGCACAACGCTGGCCAGGGCCCCAGCTAAATATCGGAGCCGATTAAAAGTCGGGATGAGTACACTAACGATCGGCCCAAGTTTTCCTTCATTTTTTTTGGTCACTCTAAAACCATCCCTTCATAACCAGCGCTGTGATAAATCGTGGACCGAGTGGTGTCCCTCAACAGTATTATTGTGTGCTGCGTTCATTATAATTCTTTTCTTTCAAGTATTTGTTCTGCTCGTTTAAGTAATTCAATCGCCGAATTCAAATTTTTTTTTTCTCGTTTTATCTTTGCCTCTACTAAAAGTGTATCCACCGTTGGCCATTGCTGGTTGACCTCGCAAGTGAGTTCGGCCGCTCTGGTGTGCCCGCCGGCATTAAAAAAAGCCTTTGCAGCCAGTGCCTTCATCCACAGTTCGTTTTGGTGATGTTCAACGATATATTCAAACATCTGAGACGCTTGTGCCCAGTTTCCGGTTTTTTCTGCGAGCTGGGCTTCCTGGAATAGATCGTCAAACTGGAAAGGTCGCTCTTCAAAAGCTGGCTGTCTTAGCACAATGCCAGCGGCCTTTAGAGACTGCCGTACCGGCAAGTTTGGAAAGCTCCTGCGAGCATATTGCAGCTTATCTTTTCTGACCACCGCTGCCCAGAATGTGTCCGTTGAAGCTTCGAGTTCAAATCCCTCGCAGCTAACTGGGCCGTTGACCAAGGCATGGAGCGAATCCTCTACCCAGAATTCTCTGATGGGAAATCCGCTTGGTACTATGGCAATATATTTACCCTCACATCTGGCTAAGGCTGCGTCTATTCGCTGGTCATGGGAAGACAACGCATTAACGGGCACAGGGATTATATTGGGCATCTTAGTGTCGAGTCTTTCGAAGTTTGCTGCCGACAGAGGCAGATAAACCTCGTATGGATAGAAAGTATGCTGCCAGATAGAACCGAGGGTTGCGCCCGCCTGCTTGTTAATCTGGTCTGTAATAAAAATGATGGACATATCTCCGAGTTTAGTCCAGGGTTTGGCGGGCCTGGTGGTTCGTATCGTCAGAAAATTCTTTAGGAACTCGCTCTTGTCTTTGCGTCCCAGTACTGATATCCTATCGCATTTACCAACAGGTCTATAAAATTCTCCTGTGATTCTGTGGGCATGATAGAAATCCGAGAAGAAGACAAGCCGCCGGGTCATATCCCAGTCAATTAAAATGTTGAGGTCCTCGTTATAGGGCCCAGTTTTTTCAAGCAAATCTCTACGGTGCATCAGGCTTTGGTGCACGGTTTGATTGAAGTAGAGCATAACAAATCGGTCGAAGTCCCGGCAGAATTCAACAACCTTGCTTAAAACCTGCTGGCTGCCGTCCGGGGAAATCTTACAATATACTTTGTACAAATCGCTGTATGCGACCTGGCAGTCGGTTTGATTTTCCAGAGCATCGACTAATGTTTCGATATGGTTGGGATAATATAAATCGTCATCGTCGAGATAGGCGATGTACTTGCCCTCGGCTCCGGTTATAGCTTCGTTGAGCGAAAAAGCTTTGCCGTAGTTTTCCTTTCTGTTGATAAATATCAGCCGCGGGTCGCCAAATGAATTAACTATATCGCTTACGTCTTCACCGCCGTCATTTATTACGATTATCTGAAGATTTCGATAACTCTGGCGCACAACGCTGGCCAGGGCCCTATCTAAATATCGGCACCGATTAAAAGTTGGTACAATCACCGTAACAATCGGCCCGACCTTTTTCTTAGACCCTAAGGGTGCATCATTGCGTTTTGGGGCTCGATCGTAGTTTTCTGACATTCCAGTAGTATCTGACATTTCTTAAGGACTTAAAAATTACACAATATGATTGTTTTCAAACGCCTGAGTGTGAAATCTTGGGAATATTTCAACCTCTTCAACGTTCCAATCTTGTGAGTTATCCCCAAACTCAGGCCCGGCTTGTTCCAAATCTATCTCGGCTTCAAGTTGGGTGAAAATGCCATTGAGCTCACTCAACTGTTTCTGCAACGGATAATTTTCTTCAATAAATTTGCGATACCTTTGGGGTTCATAAGTATCGGAAAGAATCTGCTCGCAGAATTCTTCTGATATGTTGAATAAGAACTCTGACGGAAATATCTCCTCTGCACCTGGGAAATTATGGATAACCGGTTTCAACCCGCAAGCCATACCTTCCATCAATCCCATACCCTGACTTTCACCAATGCTGCCCGAGACAATATAATGTTTGTCCTTCAGCCAGGAATTTATGTCTTCCTGCCAGCCGTCAAAAAACACAACATCCGTTAGTTCAAGTCTTTGAACTATGTGTTTTATATACTGTTCGAGCATTGGGTTTTGAAAAACTCCGGCAAAAAACAGTTTATATTCCGCATCAATGTAATGCAGTTTCTGCATACATTGCAGAAGGAACATCGGATTCTTTCTCATATTCAGATAACCGGCACAGGCAATATTCTTGCCGCGCTGTCTATCGACGAACTTGAATTTATCGAAGTTAACACCATTTGGAATTGTAACAAGCCGTGTTCGATTTCTAATATCTGGAACATGCTTAAGTAGGGTTTCTTTGACAAATGAGTTGCCAACGGTGATGAGTGTATCGATATTTTCCCATTGGACTTGGCCCGGCCAGTCACCATAAGCTTCAAAACGGTGAAGCCGTACAATGTTCTTGCAGACCTTCGGTAATTTTGACGCTTCCACTGCTATATTGGTACACCACTCAAACCAGGAGATATCGCTCCATTTCATTAATTCATACATCTGGTCAATGTCCTCTCCCTCAAAGAATTTCACAGGGAAACGGCGTTCAGTAGATGTGTAAATATCCGTTAGGAATTTTGTATCACCTCTTAATCCACAGAAAAAAGCTATCTTCGGCCTTTTAGAGCGAATCACTTTAATCATCGGCTTGAGAATCTCCTGGTTGGGCCAGGTTCGTAGTGAGCGGAGCAGTATTTCGATGGCGTCGGCCTTATTATTCTGCTCCAGGAATATGTTGGCAGCTCTGTTAATTACGTCCACATTCAGTATGCCCAGCCGCTCCATATCGTCGAAAAGCTGCATAGCTTCGTTTGCTTTACCGACAGCAAGATATGCTTCTACGAGGTTCCACACTATTTCAGTGGAGTCCCCTTGGTGGCTCAGGGCTTTGACAAAATGCTCGATGGCTTCATCCGAGCGGCCGAGGCAATGCAGGATTGCTCCTGTATCATTCAGTACTTGTGCGTTGCCGCTGATTGTGCGAAGATGTTCTTGCATACAGGCAAGTGCTTCCTGGTGCTTACCGGATTCAGCTAATTCCAAACCTTTCTCGTAATAATTGGGCTTACCAAACGCATTATTTTGCCTTTGCCCACTACTACTCTGTGAAGCAGCGCTTCGCTGCGAAGCACGAGCGGGCGGCTTCGGATTCATCCTTATTGCCATCTGTTTTGCTCCTAATTCTTAGAAACTGACCATTCCACGGTCATAACCTTGGTAAAAATGACGCAAATTCCGTGCCGTTAACCTGTACCGGCGTATATTTGCAATTTCGCAGCCCCATGCGTAACACTTGTATAAATATCAAACATATATGTTGTCAAATTACCCAGAAGTCAGAAGTCAGCTCTGTCCTCTGTTCTCTGTCCTCTGTCCTCTGTCCTATCAGATGAAATCCAGCAGCGACATAGACATAAGTTTTGCAGCCACTGCTAACGACATTTGATATAGAACCTCACGGCGAGAGAGGTCTATAGCTACTTGGGTGATGTCTGCTTCCTGCAGGCGGGTCGCCTCATCCTCGGTATCGTATTGTAGGTCCTTTAGACTATGTTTGAGGTCGTCCAGAAAGCCGATTTTAGACCCAATAGAGACCTGGGCTTGAACCAGAACTTTGCTTATCTCTTCTAATGAACTTGGTGAGTTAATTAGCAGCTCTCGAACTTGAGCCTCGGAAAGCCCTCTTTCATTTTCCAATACGTCCCGAACAATAATAAGTGTGTTGAATATATCATAAGTTCCGGGTACGCTTACCAGTTCAACTCCGGTGCTGGTTATTCCCGTGGTGTCAACGTATAAAACTTGTCCGGTTAGCGAATTCGTCACTGCTGTGTTGATACCTCCAGCGGCTACCCAGGTGGCCCCATCGTCAATAGAGAGTTCATAGCCACCATTGTCCCTTACTGTCAGCCATACTCCACTGCGAACACTTGATGTTCCCGTGCCGGCTTTGGCTCCGGTGTCACCAATAAAAACCGGGGCGCTGCGGTCGTTGGAGCGAAAGATATTATCACCTATGTGGAAGGCCGATGATTCCACACCGGGAGCTACTTCTATATCTCTATTCTCAAAACTACCTTGATAAGTTACTCTGGAGATTTTTCCGCTTGTACGTTCTACCGTATATGGCGCAGAGCCCGTATTGGTTCCACCAAAGAGGTATTGGTCCATATGTTTAGTGTTGGCCAATGAGACCATCTGCTCTAATATATCGTCGATTCCTTCTGCTGTCCTTTTTCTTGCTGCTTCGTCGTAGATGCCACTGGTAATTTGAGTTATACGTTTTTGGGTCTCTACAAAACCTGACGTTATATTCTCGAAAATGGTGGAGGAAAGCTCCAGGATGCTAACGACTTCCGAGAGGTTGTTTATATAATTTTCCAGGGACTTTTCATTGGTATTGAGCCCTAAAACCCGATAGGCGGCAGTAGGGTCATCAGAGATTCGATTTATCCGTGAGCCTGTAGATGCCTGTTCCTGTAGTTTAGCCATTGCATCGGTATGAAGGCGCAATGCAAAGCCGACATTATTATAAATATTGTTCAGTGTTCCGCTCATTTCTCGTATCTCGTATTTTGCTTAGCGCTTCACGCTTCTCATACTATTTCCATAATAGATATCAACAACGATTGAATTGTGCTCATATATTTGCTCATTGCCTTGAACATCTGTTCGAAGACCAACATCTGGGCAGCTTCATCGTTGATGTTGACGCCGCTTATCTCGCCTTGTTGATTGCCCAGGTTTTGAACCATAGATTCGATATTGTCTTTGCGTGCCTGTTTAACAAAAAGCTGTTGACCGATGTCAGTAACCATCTGGCGATAAAACTCTCCAGGTGTCATAGAGTTCAGACTGGTTACGGTCTGGTCCCTCAAGCCTACCATCCGCAAAGCGTTGGTGTTGTCGGTCATATCTGCACCCAGGGCCGCCGCTACACGGCCCGGCGTAGTATTTATATCTGAACAAACCGCTATATCCGAAGCGCTGCTGCCGGAAAAAAAGGTGTTGATTCCGACCGCTGCGAGCAGTCCCGAAGTATCGGTATCGCCAAACGCATCAACATCGAAGTAGTTGTTTACAGCAAAGTCGCCGGTACTCAGGGATACTTTAATTCCATTACCTATATCAAGCAGGTCCCCTGCAGCATAACCATCACCAATATTGAGAGTAGCAATCACACTGCCGGTACCACCGCCGTCTTTCACTACAAGCTGCAAGGTGCCATTGCCCACCGAACCTGCACCAGAGACCGTAAATCTAAAAGTGTCGTTCGCCGTGCCTGTGTAAATACCCGATACTGATATAGTTGGGGGCAACGTTGCTCCAGTGAAATCACTGTTGGTAGGCTCAGGAAGAACGGCGGGAATAAAATCAAATTTATAGTTTGTGTCGGCCAAGATGTGAAGCTTAGAAGAAACCACCGAAGCAGTTAGGCCGGTAATGTTGTTAGTAATATAATCTGCCAAGTCAGATAGCGTAGGGTCAGCCGGAAGGTCATTGGCAATGTCAATTTCATGTCGAGTTATTGTGGTTGTTCCGGGAACTGTTGTATCCGTGACTCTGATAAATACCGACCCACTGGTTATGGGGGGATTAAAATCGGCCAAATTTTCGCTCGTCACCGGCCAGCCGGTCAATTCTGTAAACGACCCGGTTGAGCCGACTCCCTGGACATGGTATTGATTGATCTGCTGTATCATTGCAGTTGCTAAATCGTCCAGGTCATCGTGAATATCAGAGACCAGTTCGTTTCTTAACGACAATAATCCACCTAACCGTCCGCCTTGCGCGTTTATGTTAAAATTGTTCGCGCCGGCAACGGAAATACCCAGTTTGCCCTCTTCTTTCAAACCTGCCTCCAGGTCGATAGAAGAAGCACTTATCACCACAGGGGTTCCAGCTACATAGACATCTATCACACCATGCTGTCGAGTCTTGGTCTCTATATCAACCAATTCGGACAGCTCTGTTATGCACTGGTCCCTTTGGTCCCGTAAATTGTTGGCCTGGCCACCGCCTATTTCCTGCTTTTCTATGTTGTCGTTGAGTTCAGCTATTCTGTTTGTCAGGATATTAAGCTGTTCGATGGTGTTCGTAGCTTCCAGTTCTATTTGGTTTTTCAATGATGTCAGGAATTCTCCTAATGTTCTGAATTGACCGGCCATAGTCTTAGCGACGGTTACAATCTGGTTTTGCCAGATGATTTCTGTCGGATGAGCGGAAAGGTCCTGTAGCGCGTTGAAAAAATTGTCCATAGCTGCGCTCAAACCGGTCCCCTCCAAAAATTCTCCAAATGCATTTTCGACCGTCCGCAGCGTGGTAAATTCCTGCGAGACCTGACCTAATAACGACTGCTGCCGGAGAATCTCCTGCTCCAGAAGACCATCAATTAATCTGGTAACACCGACGATATCGACACCTCCTCCCAAAAGAACCGGACCGACTTGCCCCGAATAAGCAGGACGCAGTTCTATTCTCTGGCAGTGGTAGCCGTTGGTAGCCGCATTGGCAACATTATTGCCGATTATTTCAAAGGCCCTCTGGGCTGCTTTAAGGCCGCTAATACCTATGGAGAAACTATCCATTTCTTAACTCCATTTAGAACACAGTTCCCGTTCCGCACCTGGTGGGCATTAGCCTAAGCTCAACAGGTCTGGACGACGTTCCTCAAAACTGCAGCCCGTAGCCCCACCGAAATCTTGCCTCTTAATTCCTTTCGGTGGGCTAAAGCCCACCCTACAACTGCAGGTTTACAAAAGCCATATCAGTTTGCTGTTTGGCTGCACCATTGGAGTTGTAGTAAACCGCCCCTGTCTTGCCGAGGTCGAAGATACTCTTCAAAAGCAGGTTGTTGAATCTGGCGCATTCAGACAAAAGCAAAGCCGTGCTCAAATATTCTTTCTTAAGTTCTTTAATCAATGATATTAGCTTTGCTTTCTTCTTGGTTACCTGAGCTTTTTTCCCTTTTGGCAGACTTGCTTCCAGCGCCGACAAAGTCATTTGCTCTGTGTTACAGCCAAGAGCATTCGCCAATTCTTTTCGTATCGTTTGCCGTTTTGATTCGTGGTTTCTGTAGTTGTCCGACTCGGCCTGGATAATCTTAAGTAGTGTGCCCAAGCTGGCATCGTCACGCTTGATAACTAAGCTGCGCAATTTATTCAGTTGCGACAAACTCTCCTGTATATGTTGGGTGTCTTTATCGAGACAAGCCAACAGCTCATCAACTTTATCTTCTATTTCAGTTGCCGTCGATTTCATACATGCCCATCTTTAGTCAGAAGTCAGAAAACGGAGGACGGAAGACATCTCTGTTATCTGTCTTCTGTCATCTGTTATCTGTTATCTGTCTTCTGTTTTCTGTTATATGTTTTCTGTCTTCTGTCTTCTGTTTTCTGTTATCTGTTTTCTGTCTTCTGTCATCTGTCTTCTGTTTTCTGTCTTCTGTTTTCTGTCATCTGTCATCTGTTTTCTGTCATCTGTTTTCTGTTTTCTGTACTGTGTTGGCCTGCTCAGCATTGGTTAAAAATTGATATATATCCTTCCACAATCCAAGACCGCCGTTGTTTGCAACATCACGGGCAAGGTATAGCCAGAATATTCCCTGAATCTGTTTGGAAGCCGCGTCTTTTTCAAGGCCCCAGTCCACAATACTATTTTTCATTTCGTCCAGCAGCTTAGTCAGTAGAACTGATTCAAAATCCTTGGCTACTTGCTCCTTTTTCTCTTCCGAAATGCTGTTGAGTCTCGATTTGTCGAGTTGCTCTAACAGAGTCGGCGGTGAGACTGGTTCGGTTAATATCAATTTAACGCTGTCCATTAAATTACTCCTACATTATCACCAGCTTGGCTTGAAGGGCACCGGCCTTTTTCAAGGCGTTAAATATCGCTATCAGGTCTGTTGGTGTTGCCCCTATGCCGTTAAGGCTTTTGGCTAATTCTGAGACGGTAACCGACCGAGACATAGGAATCAGATGTCCGCTCTCTTCGATTCCTATCAACGTGTCTTGAACAACTTTAGTTTCCCCTGCGTCGGAGAAAGGCGCGGTTGGTTGTGAAATGATTGGCTTTTCTTTGATTTTTACAACAAGGCTGCCTTGTGAAATCGCCACCGCCGATATACCGACGTTTTCGCCGACAACGATAGTGCCGGTGCGCTCGTTGATAACCACCACTGCGGGAACATCAACCTTCACTTCGTGCTTTCTAATATCGACAATAAAGCCGGCTATATCTTCCTGGCTAATTTCGCTTGGAATTTTGACGGTAACTGTACCGGCGTCAACTACTATTGCGCTGTTCGCGTAATCCCGGTTAATGGCTTTGCTGATTTGCTCTGCGGTTGAAAAATCGCTGTTTCTAAGATTAAGCGTGATAAGTCTATAGCCTCCAATGTATTCGACAAATGTAGCTATTTCTTCCTTTTCAACTACCGCACCGTCGGGAATTCGACCGACCGTCTGGTGGTTCTTTGTAATCGAAGCCTTATCGCCTGCTGCCGTCCAGCCTCCGATTGAAACTCCACCATCCGCTACGGCGTAAACCTGACCATCAAGACCTTTCAGTGGTGTCGGCAACAGCTTTCCGCCCTGAAGGCTTTTGGCATCTCCTATAGCAGAGACGTCAACATCGATCCGTGAGCCTTCACGGGCAAAGGGGCCTAATTCCGCTGTAACCCAAACCACCGCAATATTACCGCCGGTCAAATCGGAAGGATTAAGAACTAATCCCGATTCCCTTAGCATGTTTGTAAGCATTTGTCGCGATAGCACACCGCTATCACCGGTGCTGGCCAGACCAATAATTAAGCCAACACCTGTCAGTGGGTTGCTGCGAAGCCCCTGAATATCAACAATGTCCTTTATTCGCTCGCATTGCCCAACGCCGGGCATAAGCACACATGCCAAAAGTACACACGTCATAAGAGCCAATATGCTCTTTTGCTCTTTTGCTCGTATTATTGATTTCATAAGCTATTACTCTCAAAAAAAAAACTGTGCAAACGGTACAATCAAAACGGCCAAATAATGTCAAATATCTTGCCGAGCCAGCCCGGCTTTGTGTACGGTGCCGAGACGCCTGAATTTTTAGTAACAATACGAAAATCCGCCACCTGTTCACTCTTGACCGTGTTATCAAACGCAATATCGCTTGGCCTGACTATACCGCTTACCTCGATGGTTTGTATATCACCTGCGATATTACGGCTGCGAGTCCCCATAACCACAAGGTTGTGATTAGGCAGGATATCCATAACTACTACACTGACCTGGTCCACATACTTGCGTTCGTCTTTGTAATCAGCCTTACTTTTCATCTCATTACTGGATTCAGCTTCCATCGTGAAGCCAGGTATGCTGGGCAAAATGTGGTCGATATTCAGTTCGCCGTTAAAGCTATTTGAACGGTCGGTTTCTTTTTTCATATCCCTTTTTGCTTTGTTATCGACCTTGCTGTTTTCAGTGATACTAATGGTCAGGATATCACCTATCTGGCGGGCCACATCGTCGGCGTATAAATCCTTCATATTCTTATCTCTCTTGGCCCAGATAGAACCTGCTTGCAGGCAGGTAGCCGGCAAGAGCATAAGAACTATCAAGACAACCGTAGGGTGGGCTTTAGCCCACCGAGTCGTAGTTGGTGGGGCAAGCCCCACCCTACTTTTTCTGTTATTCATTATTTCTCCTTCTAAAAAACAGGTTCCACGCTTCCGTCTTCGTTGACTTTGACTAAGATTATTCGTTGTGAGTCCACGTTTCGAACTTTTATATATTCACCGGCTCGGCCATCCTGCATAGCTTTTCCAAAAGCCGTAATCAGAAACCCCGGCCTGTCAATTCGAATAACAACCTTTTGATTTCGCTTGGCAATGATTGGAGACTTGACGGGGCCTAACATATTTGCACGAAGCACGGTCTTTGCCGGTATCCGACGTTTGGCAATGAGGCCATAAGGAAGCCTCCAATCAGCAGGCTCCGGATAGTTCGATGTCCTCTTTTCTATCTTGACATTCTCAGGACTGATAACCGCACCTGCAGGGATATCAACCTTTGTTACTGCTTGCCGGAAATCGTATTTCAAACCGAAAATAACCTCACACACCCCGATTTTTTTGCCGTCTGAAAATATGGTAATCTCAACCCTTGTCTGGTTTTTTGCTTTGCTTTGGACTAATCGAGGAGAAAATCTTATATCTTTGACCGTCCCGGTGATGATGAAATCTTTGGGCCTCCGTATTGGATAGAATCCACAAACTGAAACGCTGGGAGGCTTTTTTTCCAGAAAGGAGCTTGCCAGCTTAACTAATTCACTACTACGGATGGTTTGCTCTTGCTGTTTGACTGTTATTTTTTCTGCACCGGTTAATGTTACTTTCGATGCAGGGATGCCGTTGCAGGCCAATCTGCTTAAAACCATTGCCCTGTCGATAACAATCTTCTGCCCCGGCACTGAAATCCGCCCTAATGCGATTTCACTCGCCCTGGCTACAAGAGATTCTTTACCTCGGATTATACTGACCCGGCCAAGGCTTAAGTTACTGTCTTTGATTGTAACTTCTCTCGGCAGGTAAACTTGGAGGCCAGAATCTTTCTCCGTGTTGTCGGCTTTGCTGTTCACTGATACTAACAGACACATAAATAAGATAATGTTAACCTTTTTATTACTCATAATGGTCTTTCGATTAGAACCTTGCTATTTGATTTGCCTGCCTTAGCATTTCGTCTCCCGCTCTAATCGCACGGGAGTTTGTCTCGTATGATCGTTGGGCGGTGATAAGGTTGACAAGTTCGGTTATCATTTGAACATTGGATTTTTCCAGAAATCCCGACTGGATAGTACCGAAACCACTTTCTCCTGCTGTGCCGGTCGTAGCCGTGCCGCTTGCTTCTGTCCCTGCGAACAGATTATTACCTTCAGCGGAAAGACCCGAGGGATTCGGAAAACGTGCTAACTCGATGGTTCCTACAACTGATTGTGTTCCCGCAGCATCGGTAACATTGACGCCTCCATCCTTGCCGATATCAACAGAGGCGGCATCCGTTGGAACGCTGATAGCTGGCTCTATGCGGTATCCGGTGGTGGTAACTAATTCGCCATCGGCATTTAGTAGCAGCGAGCCGTCGCGCGTGTATCTTATATCACCATTTGGCATACTTACCTGAAGGAAGCCATCCCCTGCAATAGCTATATTGAGAGGGTTGTTAGTACTCACAAGCTCACCGCCGCTAAAAACTCTTACGGTAGCTGCAATCTGGACTCCACTACCTACTTCCAGACCGGTGGGGGATTTTAGTCCTGAAGCCACTTCTGAGCCTGCATCTTTAAGCTTGATATAAAGCAAATCCTGAAAAGCGACCTGGCTCCGCTTAAAGCCCGTCGTGTTGATGTTCGCAAGATTATTAGCAATCACGTCCACCAATGTCTGCTGGGCCGCCATACCCGTTGCTGAAGTGGAAAATGCTCTTAACATAATATTGTTCTCCTTATCCTCGATTCTCGATTCTCGATTCTCGATTCTTGATTCTCGACGAGTATCGAGTATCCAGTATCTAGTATCTATCAGGCCATAGCTGCACTTGTAATGCTGCTGGCCACTTCCCTTCTGGCTCCAATGAACTTCATATTCGCTTCGTAGAGTCTGGACACCATTATCATATCCACTAACTCGTCTATGATCTTAACGTTGGATACCTCTTGACAGCCTTGTCTTACAACTATATTTTCTGCTGCAACCGGCTGGATTTTCTCATCCGGCATCCGGTAACAGCTCTCACCGGTTGGCACAAGTTTGGCTTCGTTATCTTCGAAATCAACCAATTGAAATGTTCCGATAGTTGTGCCGTCGGCGCTGATATTTCCGTCACTTGAGACACTCACTTGCGGGATTCCCACATCGCTCGGTATCGTGATTGGGCCTGCCTGGCCTGCTACAATTCGTCCCTGAGAATCTATTATTTGACCATTTTGGTTTGTGTGGAATACGCCGTTGCGGGTGTAAAGCGGCCCTTTGGGTGTTTCTATCACGAAAAATCCCTTACCGAACAAGGCAAAATCTAACGGTCGGCCGGTCTCAGTAATATTGCCCTGGGAAAAATCAAGTGCCGACTTCAGTTCAATATTCCCGGGTGAATATGTCTCTTTCCCTGCCTTCTGTGCCTCAAGGGATTTCGAAAATGCGTTGCATCTGCGCTTGTACCCGACTGTGCTTACGTTGGCCAGATTGTGCGTAATTGTCTCAAATTCCCGCATTAGTGCATTAATGCTTGAACTAACCTGGGGCATAATCTCTGACATTTCAGTCTCCTTGTACGACCACCGGCTCCGAAACTTTTTCTTCTGTCTCTACGGAATCCGGATTAGCTTGACGGTTGCCATTGGTTCTTATAGAAGCTGCGTTGGTAGCGCGAATTAGCTCGCTGACGTTTGAGTCGCTTAAGCCCGTCAATTCGACTGCTATTGAAAAACCATCTTGTATAGCTTTGGTATGCCTGACCTCGCCAATATCTTCTACTATTTTTGACGGTGTTGTTCTACTGTCCTGCACCATAACGGAGGGCGGCGAAGTGCTTTTTTGGTGCGGGATTAAGTCCTGGCCCTTTTCTTCACTCAGATTAACTATTACCAATACTCTGTCGCCTGCTTTTAATTCCAGCGGGGCCTCTATGCGCAGGCCGGGGCCGCCCAGCTCAGTAACAGTCGCAGGCATAAATTCCGGCGGCCCCCAGGTGTTGCCGGGCTTATTTACCGAACCTCGCTTCGACCAATGACCCTTTTTGCTGCTGACACTGTTTGGCGGCAGCGTTCTTGAGAATGGAAAGCGTGCAATGAAGGCCGGCTTGTTTACTCGAACGCGCAAGAAACGCCGGCGATTAATGAACCGCACATCATCACTATGATTCAAAACCAGAATGTCACCATTACAGCGAACTACAGAAGTGTCAAACTCCCAGACCGAGACACCGAAATAATAACGCGCACGCCAGAATTCGCCCAGCTTACTTTCCACCGGTGTTGTCAATTTGAGAGTAAGTTCCATATTGTCATTTTTTATAACGGTGGACTCAATATCGCCCAAGTCGGGGGGTTTACGGCGGGTTATATGAAGTTGTTTACCTGCGGGAATTTGTCTGCTGCTCGGCCTCTTCAATTTCGTTGGCGAGCCTATTGAGACTGAGGTTTTTTTCCGGAAGCCAAGCTTTTCTCGCAGGAAGGACAGTTCGGTTCTTAACCGTTGGCTTTCTTCTGCTCCCTGCCGGGCAAGGCTTTCTTCTATCATTTTACCTGCCCCGTGGTCAAAGGCACCGACCATACTAAAAATGGCCTGGCTTCTCTTAAGTCCTGCCTTATTTGCTATCTCAAGCAAAATTTCTCGCTCCCGTCCGCTTAGACCCCTTTTTTCGGCATAATCAACAAATAGCTGCCCACTAACCTTTCGTTCTTGTGCCACTCGCTTATAGCTGACCATCAACAGCAGCGCAGTCAATATGATTATGGCAGCCACCCCTGTTAGAATAAACCAGTGTTCGGTCATGCCGGTACCAAACCGCCCCGCGGCCTTCCACCGCTCCGTCGGTGTAAGTGCCAAAACAACCATATTAAATCCTGCTGTCATCACACCTGCTGTTGGCATCTTAATCTTCCAAACTTATTATCTGATAAGGTTGCTCAGTTCTCGCAGTATGTCGTTGGCAACTCTGATGGTCCTCGCATTGGCCTGAAAACCGTTTTGTGCCTGAATCATAGAAACAAACTGAGTCGCAACATCTGAGTTGGATTTTTCCAATGCTCCGCCATGGACGGAGCCGGCACCTCCGGACATCGCCTGGGTAGCGACCGGCACTCCTGAGTTGGCCGATGTGGTAAAGTACCCACTGCCAATACTTTCCAGACCCGATGTATTCTGGAACAACGATATCTGGATGGCACCGATGTCCTTTTTGATACCGTTGGAGAAAGCACCAATTACAATGCCTGTATTATCAACCGATACACTGGAAAGTTGACCAGCTTCGTAACCGTCCTGATCTTTTGCTACTGCCGTAGAGTTCCCGGCAAACTGTGTCAGGCCGTTCAATTCGCCTACGGTACCAAAGTCTAAAGCGATGGTTTGTGGATTCAA
>Ga0209979_1001347_pt1 | contig 27333 bp, 27 predicted proteins | sample AnhtaG_FD_183114 | JGI IMG/M metagenome (GOLD analysis project Ga0209979, IMG submission 183114) | Deep subsurface microbial communities from Anholt, Denmark to uncover new lineages of life (NeLLi) - Anholt_01485 metaG (SPAdes) (version 2) | ecosystem: Environmental > Aquatic > Marine > Oceanic...
CAGTGTAAATCCGTGTCTAACAAGAACCGTTCTTAGCCAGCTTCACAAATAGGGCATTGCAAAATGGCCCGGCGACTGCGGACGAAGCTTCTGTAGATGCTTGCATCGAACAAAGATTCGGACAAAGACGCCAAAGCTGGCTAAGGCAAAATCAGCGTCAATCAGCGTCTAAAAAATTCGTGAAATTCGTGGCCAAACAAAATCCGCGAAATCTGTGGCTATATTCCCTTGTGACTTTTGTGCCTTTTTGTGGCTCAATAAATTCGTGCCAATTCGTGTCAATTCGTGGCTAAATTTTTCTCTGCGCCCTCCGTGCCCTCTGTGGCTTACCAATTTTCAATCAAAAGTGCAGCTAACTGAGAACAAAAATCGAAAAATCTAAAAAAATTTTATCTCCTTTTCTCACATTGAGTTACGAGAATCAGGAATCGAGAATCGAGCACTATTTTCGACTCAAACGTGCATGTTCGCCCAATAGTAGAGAGACAGTACAATTTGAAATTTGAGATTTGAGATTTGAAATTCACGTCGCCAATTAACTACGAACAACGAACCACGCTATACGCTGTACGCTCTACGCTCTCGCAATACGCAATACTCAATACGCGCGACGAAATTGTCCTCTACATCTGTAGAGAACGCTCTACAAATCACCCCTTTTTATGCAAAACAAAGCCAATTTTCTGGATGCCCAAATGAATGTAAACTCATTTATAACAAAGGTTTACAGAAAAAAAGATGATTTCGCAGTCCAAAAAAACAAAGCCAATTCAAACCCAAACAAACCCAATTTGCCGGATGGTAAAATTGATGCAAAGTGTGTAGTTACAAAGGATTATGAAGAAAAATGCAGATAAGGGCTATGAAAAAACAAACCCAAAACAAACCCAATTTGCTGGATGCTCAAATGAACATAAGTTCTGTTTTAACAAAGGATTATGAAAGAAATGACATTTTCGCAGTCCCGGAAAACAAAGCCAATTCAAACCCAATACGAACCCAATCAAACCCAATCCCCCAGCGCGATACGCAATACGCAATACGAGATACGAGATACAAACCCAATCAAACCCAAGCACTGACCTGCTATCGCTTATTATTCTCGAAAACTGGCAAAACAAGTATAATTGTATCGTATTATAACTATTTCATTCTTCTGCCGTCACTTACATTTACCAATTCCAGTATCTGAGTCTTGGAGGAATTTCCTCCTAAGCATCTGGTGTTTTGCCCCATATCTCCTATATTATTTCATATCATTTTAAATTAACAACGATTCGCTCTTCGGGATTTATATTCCTTATATTCGTCCATTCTGCTTTGATCCCAGAGTCTTACCCCGAAAGTATGTGCGCCTCTTGCCAGGGCATGAGCTGCCGTTGGTGATGTCAGAAAAATAAATGGAATACAAATAAGAGATTTTACTCCCAAACTGTTAAATCCTGATAATACAAAAATGCCGAACATTATTCCACAGGTACCGAGCGTAACGCATTTGGTGGCAGCCTGGAGACGGTTATAAACATCGGGTAGACGAATTAACCCTATACAGCCAAACAGATCGAATGCAACTCCAATACAAATTATTATAATGCCGGCAATATCAATCATTTAAATTTCTCCCTTCAAGATACTTGGCTAATGCTATCGTTCCGACAAAACCGATAAATATCCAGGCGAGCGCAATATCAATAAAGAAATGAAGATTTGACGTATAACCTAATATCGCGCAGACTCCAACTACAAGTATTCCCAGAATATCTATTGCCACCATTCGGTCGGGAACGGTCGGGCCTTTCCCGGCACGATATAAACACAAAAAACATGAAATAATCAAAATAACCAATAAGATTATCATTCGAATATCCTCGCTAAAATATTCTCAAACCTATCTACAATTCTCTGGGGGGAAACTTCTGAATTTTCATCTCTGATACATATCCAGTGGATAAATATATGCTCGCCCGTAATATCAACACTCAAGGTTCCGGGAGTCATTGTAATAGAGTTTGCTAAAATAGTCCTGGCAATATCTGTTTTTAAATTAACTTTCGCCTTGACTATTCCCGGTTTGATTGGCAGGGCAGGGTGAAGTACCCTATAGGCAACATCAAAATTTGCCTTGAGACATTCCCATATAAAAATAATAAGATACCATAGAAACCAGAGATATCTTTTTATTTGGAAAACCTTATTCCAGCTCTTAAGAAACATATTCCCGAAGAGGAAAGCTGTCAACAGTGATACAATGACACCGGTAATAACAAATTGGATACGCAATGTTAACGTTAAGAGCAGCCATAAGGTAAAGGTCACTATGAATAATACTAACTTGCGCATAAAAATCTTTTTTTCCTCCTACTTGTTGAGCACAAGAGAAATATATTCTTTACCATTCAATAAAGCGTTTACCGCAGGGTCGATAAATAATTCCTTCGCCCCCGGTAAAAGCAGCGCTCCCATTGTAGTGCAAAGAAAAGCCAGGAGAATCATTGAAAAACACATGGTAAATGGAACTTCTTTTACGTCTTTTAATGCCTGCTTAAGCCCGCCAAAGAAAACATATCTCTGAACCTTTAAAAAAGAAACAAGGGTCATAATACTGACTAACACAGCTAATCCAGCCAGGAAAAAATGATGAGACTGAATGCAGGCCATAATAATTATCAGTTTACTCCAGAAACCGTTAAAGGGAGGGACACCTGCAATTGACATTGAAGCTACAAATGAAGTGCACCCGGTAACGGGCATTTTTTGATTGAGCCCGCCTAATCTTTTAAGCTGGCGCGACCCTGTTCCATAAACAACAGCTCCTGAATTTAAGAATAATAAAGACTTAAAAACAGAATGATTCAGCATGTGAAATAGACCGCCTAATATACCAAGAGGGGTCATAAGCCAGATGCCAAGCATCACATATCCCATCTGACTTATACTATGGTAGGCCAGAAGCCGTTTAAAATCCCATTGAGCGAAGGCGAGAAATACACCTGCGATCATTGAGATTGCTGAAATACATAACATCATATTAGAAAATATTGGAGTTACACCGATAACATTAAACATTATCCTGACCAAGGCGTAGATGCCTATTGCCTTTATTAATACTCCTGAAAGCATCGCTGAAATGGGGGCAGGCGCCGACGGATGGGCATCAGGAAGCCAGGCATGAAACGGCATCATCGCCCCTTTCAGCCCAAAACCGACTAAAAATAGTATCCCGGTTAGAATAATGGGAGCCTCTGTAACTTTATCTTTTAATACCCTTCCAATGTCTGCCAGGTTAAGCGTCCCTGTAACGCTGTAAATAATAATAATACCTAAAAGAATAAATGCCGATGCCGCTGTGCCCATTACCTGATACTTAAATGATGCCTCAAGTTCATCCGCTTCGGTGCCAAAAGCCACCAAAGAATAGGAGGCAATAGCGGCAACTTCTAAAAACACATACATATTAAACAGGTCCCCACTCATTACAACCCCGTTCATTCCGGCAATCATCAATAAAAAGAGAGTGTAGTATAAAGGCTTGTTCGTAAATCTCTTCATATAACTGATAGAAAAAAACAGCGAAACAAGAGCTATCGTATTAATGATAATCAACAACAGCATTGAAAGACCGTCCGATACAAGATATATTCCTATTGGTATGCCTTTAACAGGCATCCAGCCGCCAACTTTATATACTAACACCGGGCTGTTCAATAAACTGAATACCAGTACTACCAGCACCACAACGATAAAATTAGCTATAATATCTGAAATTAATCCTGAAATCTTCTTTGATAACTGAATCAAAAATGCTCCACCTAAAGGCAGCACGACAAGAAGAGGTAACAGGTACTGGGTAACGGAAGATGAATTCATCCGTATTATCCTTTCAATCTCCGGATTTTCCTAATATCAAACGTTCCGTATTTCTCATAGATACGCACCGCTAATGCCACCAGCAAAGCGGTAGTGGCTAATCCGATTACTATTGCTGTTAACACAAGTGCCTGCGGAAGCGGGTCAACATAATTAACTTCTTCAGTTACAGATTTTACAATTGGAGCAAGTGCATTTTGTTTGTATCCCACAAGGGCCAAAAACATAAACAAGGAGTATTCCATTATTGTCAGACTAATGACAATCTTAATCAGATTCCGTTTGAGCAAGATGCCCGAAAGTCCCACCAAAAACAATAAACTGCACAGGAAATATATCATTTCTTATCACCTTTCTTCACAAGTATGAGGGCTATGACTATGCAACACAGGGCGGCTGAAACTTCTATTCCAATGGCAATATTACATAAGGGAACGGTGCCGGCGCTGAATATGTTCAAAGGTCTCCCTTTGCCTAAAAAGTTTAAAAAGAAAAAGGTTCCCATACAAAGTCCGACAGTGGATATTATCCAGAACAGAAATATACCTGAACTTTCCAGAAAACCCACTTTCTCTTTTCCTCTACTTATCTTTTCTTCATCGATACCATTGGCAATAATCAGAAGTATAAAAGCGCCGGATATAATAACGCCGCCGGCAAAACCCCCACCGGGGGTCAGATGGCCGAACAGCACAATATAAATACCGTAGAAAAATATCAGTCCGGCTAATAATTTCGAAATCGTCTTTACTATCTCTGTCATACCCTTCATTCTTTTCTTCCTTTTCTTCTTAAAACGGCCAATATTCCCATTACTGCCGTGAATAGCACTGTTGCTTCGCCAAGGGTATCATAAGCCCTGAAATCGAGGATAACCGAAGCAACCAAATTTGCCGCTCCTGTCTTTTTAAGCCCCTGCTCAATGTAATATTCAGACATCCTTAAATCCGGGCAACCAAAATCGGGCAACCCTTTAAATGCATCCCCCAGAATAAATGCAAGTATTATTAAAAGAATGACCGTTGCTATCCCTGAATAAACTACAACCGCAGATTTTTTAACCTTACTCTCCTTCATGGTTGTTTTCAGAATAGCCGCAATCAAAATAATCAGGGTTAGCGTTTCCACTACAATCTGGACAATTGCCAGATCAGGGGCCTGTAATATTAAAAATACCAGTGTTAAACCGAACCCTACGATTCCCATACAGATTACCGCAGATAACAGATCCTTCGATTGAATAGCCACTACGGCTCCTGCAATCATCAGTATCATCAACAGTATTAAAATTACAAACAAGACACGTCTCCTTTCCAGTACCTAAAATCCGACATAATTAATCAACAGCAGAATAACCAGCCCTGCGAGTATCCACAGCAGATACGTTGAAAGTATTCCCGTATGGGTACTGCTTAGCGCATCAGAGACCTTAACGACGATATTCTTAGCGATATAATAAACATCAAACCTCTTTTTTTCCGCCTGATGATAAATCGCTTTAAAAATTTCCATATTTTTGATTGTATGATAAAATCCTTCGGGAGATACTCCCATTTCCGGTTCAAATTCCTCTCCCCCAACAAAGGGCGTACTCACAGCGGCCTTTTTCAACTGCCCGGCAACAAAAATAATTCCCCCAACAACGAAAGCAATGCTTAACAGCAACGTGGCAAGACCCGGCTGCCAATAGCCGGAAAATGACACTCCCGGCACCACCGGCAATACGAAGAATTTTAGCGGGATATCCCATGCCCCCACACCAAAGGTAATGCATAATCCCGCCATAATTACCATAGGTATCCACATCGAAGCAGAAACCTCTTTCACACTGTGCGGTTTTTCAGGCACTGTCAAAAATGTCGCATAGATAAGCTTTACAAAACTGGCAAGGGTAAGTGCGCTGCCAAACATCGCCGCTGTCAGCCATAGGATAGTAAATGGGGAACCGTCCATCGTAAAACTCTGAACGAGTCCCTGGTAAATCATCCACTTGGAGACAAAACCGTTAAACGGCGGGACGCCTGATATGGACAGGGCGGCGATGGAGCAGGTTACAAATGTAATTGGCATTGTCCGGGCAAGACCGCCGTAATCGGAAAGATTCCTGCTCCGAATACGATGAATTACCGCCCCGATTGAAAGGAACAGGAGTCCCTTAAACAGCGCATGGTTAAGTAGATGAAAGAGCCCCCCGGCAATACCAACGCTCACTCCGGTCCCGATACCGAGAACGATGTAACCTATCTGGCTTACGCTGTGGTAAGCAAGAAGTCTTTTGGCATCAGTCTGTTTTATTGCCATCATCACGCCAATAATTATGCTTGCCGAACCGACGGCGCAAAGAACAAACTGCCAGCTAAAGGCGGGAGAAAAGATATGGCAGAATATTCTTATCATCATATAGATACCCACTTTTATCATTACTCCGGAAAGCAGGGCAGATACCGGTGATGGCGCCGCCGGATGTGCATCAGGCAGCCAGGTATGTATTGGTATTATGCCTGCCTTGACTCCTGTCCCCAGTAAGAAAAACAGAAGCATGACGTGCATAAAGATTGAACTAACGGTTATTCCACGAGAGGCCAGTGTTGCCATATCAACCGTGCCTTCCTGAAAGTAAACGGCAATTATGGCAAACAGCATAAAGAGAGCGCCCATTTCGCTCATCACGAAGTATTTTATCCCTGCTTTTATTGATTCAACGGTATTATCAAATATCACGAGGAAAAACGCCGCCAGGGTCATCATCTCCCACATCAGAAACATACCAAACAGGTCTCCTGCCAGTACGGTTCCGTTCATAGAACCGATGAATAACAGCAGCAAAGGGTAATATCTTCTCAGGCCGCGCGATTGTGTCATATACCTCGTTGAGTATAGTGTGGCGAGAAAACCTGAAAATGATATCAGCGTAATAATTACCATTGCTAACAAATCAAGGTTTACTGTAATAACTATGTTATCCGTGATATTGAACAGGTCATAATGCAGGGCTTCCTTGGTGATCCCGGGGAACAAAATAACCGACAGTATAAGTACGCACAGTGTCACTACAACGGAAAACCATTCCCGCAGGCCCCTTTTGAGTAGCCAGGCAAGTGGCGCTGAAATCAGCGGTATAATTACCAGTAATACAGGTAAACTATTCATTTATTACACTCCAAGCACAGTCAATATCACACTGATTATTGCAAGGCCCGTAACCGGACCAAGAAAGAATTTTAACGCCTGGTCAATTCTAAGACGGGGATGAGTACTTTTTACCAGAATTACCAGCATCAGGATTATTAAGTACTTAACTACCAGCATAAAGATACCTTTAACGGAGCTAATATCAATCCCCCCTAAAAACAGCGTTATTAAAAACAGCGGCAGGGTAATCAGCATCATCGCATTTGTTAATTTAAATATTGCCAGCAGAGACCCCGAATACTCCGCCAGGGTTCCCCCGATAATCTCACTTTCCGCTTCAGGAATATCAAACGGCAGATAGCACAGTTTTGCCAGCATACAGATAAAAAAGACGATTACGGCAACTATTCCGGACGCGCTCCAGAACATAGCACCATTCTGAATCTCGTATGTTATGATGTCCCCGAGGATTATGGACCTGGTTTTAATTATTGTGGTAAAGATAACCAGTATAAACGGCAGCTCATACGCAAGTACCATCGTCATTTCCCGGCTGGCCCCGACACTGCTGAAAGGGTTTCTCGACGCCGCCCCCCCGATTATCAGGGCCAGAGAAGGCAGTACCAGTAGATACATAACCACGATTAAATCCCCGATAAAGTATACCTCCCTGTTAATATTCACCATCCAGATAATGACCCCTGCCAGACAAATCCCTGCCAGGCCGATGAGCGGCGCCGTTACGAAACTCAGACGGTTCGAACCGGCGGGTATTATGACCTGTTTATACAGCAGTTTACCTATGTCAGCGTAACACTGATACCAGGGCGGCCCCATACGGGACTGGATAAGGGCCGTTACCTTACGGTCGACCCACATAAAGAATAACCCCAGTACCCCGGTAAAAAGAAGACCGGGAAATATCAATAAATAAAATACGGGTTTCAGTATCTCCATCACTTCACTCATTAACTGTCGTCTGCTGCTCCTGCTTTATCAGCTCAGGAAAACCTTTTTCCTTCAGATATTCTGCCGCAACCTTTTTATCCACCAGCCCCAGCGCGACAGCCACGCCGAATAATATGGCTTCAGGTCTTGGGGGACAGCCCGGAATATAGAAATTCACCGGAATAACCTTGTCCACCCCGCCGACCATATTGTAGGAATCAAACCATATCCCGCCCCCCGTCGCGCACGACCCTATGGCAAAGACGACTTTAGGGTCCGGCACGGATTCATAAAGCGTCTTCAGCCGGGGACAAACCTGGCGGCTGACGGCCCCTGTCACCAGCAGAGCATCGGCGTGCCGCGGTGAACCGACTAATTTTATCCCGAACCGTTCCGCATCGTAGAACGGAGTCAGTGCGTTTATGATTTCTATATCACACCCGTTACAGGCGCTGGCATTGGTATGATAGACCCAGATGGATTTCTTGAAACATTTCTCTAATATCGAAAACACGGCTACCCCTTTATTATTTCTTCTTTTGTATAAACCTTCTCTGCCCCCGTTTTTACATCCACTATCGCCATTCGTTCCGTACAGGAGTAACAGGGGTCAAGGCTGCCGACGATAATCGGGACATCGGCTATCCGTTCCCCCTTGATGATATAAGGAACACACTGAAGATTCGCATAGGTGGGCGCCCGCACTTTCCATCGATACGGCCTGTTGTCCTCTCCGGTCTGCACATAATGTATTGCCTCGCCCCTCGGCGCCTCCACGCAGCATATAGCCTCCCGGCCGGAAGGTATCTCCTCCATTACCTCACCCATTATGGGGCCGTCAGGCATTTCAAGCAGGCACTGTTTGACAATCTTTATTGCCTCTATTGTCTCTTTCAGTCTCACAAGTGTCCGCGCCCATATGTCACAACCGGTTTCTACTGCAACTTCAAAATCTATCAGCTCGTAGGCCGCATAAGGGTGGTCAACACGGGAATCAATACCGATGCCGGAACCCCTTACTGTTGGCCCTACCGTACATATACTGCGGGCGACTTCTTCGGTCAGGATACCGACATCTTTCAACCTGAGGTGAAGGGAAGTATCCCCCACAACGGCGTCTATGACTTCTTTTGTTTCCCGCTCGATTTTTTCAATCACTCTTATTATCTCATCATGGATACCGGATGGTATATCACGCCGAACACCACCTATAAGGTTCATCCCGTACGTCTTGCGGTTGCCGCTTATCTTCTCGCACAGCCACATAACAGGTTCCCTTATCCGCCAGGACTGCATCAGCAGGGTGTCGAATCCAATAATGTGAGCGGCGATTCCAAGCCAGAGAAGGTGACTGTGGATTCTTTCAAGCTCAAGCATTATGGTGCGGATATAACGCGCACGAAGGGGAACCTCTATACCTGCTGCGCGCTCGACCGCCTCACAGTAGCACGTACTGTGGATGAATCCGCAGATACCGCAAATTCTTTCAGCGATGAAACATATTTGATTATACGTAAGCTTGCTCTCGGCAATCTTCTCAATCCCGCGATGGCTGTAAAATCCCCGATAGTCGCAATCAACAATCGTCTCTCCATCCACAAACAGCTTAAAATAAGCCGGCTCCTCCAGAACAGGGTAAAAGGGGCCTATAGGTATGACCTTCGTACCTTCAGGTGGTTTCTTGAGCGGCACTTTATTCTGGGGTTCTGAGGGTGGCTTATAGTCGTACGGAAAATCCTTCCGTAACGGATAAACCCCTTCAGGCCAGTCATCCGCCAAAACCAGACGGCGCGGGTCGGGATGATTCCTGAGATTTATTCCGAGCAGGTCACGGGTTTCTCTTTCTGACCAGTTGGCCCCCGCTATGATAGGTGTAATGGAATCTATACCCGGCTCCGCTGCATCTACTGCTACCTGGATACAGAGAAATATCTTTTCGCTGTCAAACGAAAATATGTAAGAGACTATGTATTTCCCATCCTGCCGAACCATATCTGTGGCCGAATTGATGAGGAACCTCGGCGAAAGTGTCTTGTTAAGAAAACAAATTACAGGGATAAGGGCATCGGGAACAACCCTGACGAATACCTGGTCTGACACCTTTTCCTCTGCTTTAAGAATTTGTTTATTGAACTTCGTTTTGAGCGTCTCGATTATTTCTCTGGTTGTTAGCATAATTACATTCTACTCCCTGAATCCTGTTATCATCATCTTGTCCAGGGGATGTTCCGGTTTGAAACACCTTGCACACCGCTGGCAGGTATCCATATAAACTTCTATTGTTACAGCAAGGTCCTCCTTGGTGTTGGTGGACAGTTCAAACTCATCTGTAAGTTTGACCGCTTCCTCCGGGCATACTTCCTCACACCTCCCACACGAGATACAGCGGGTAAGATGAAACTGTATCCTGCGCCAGCCCTTATCGAAATCGGTAACCTCAATGGCGCCTGACGGGCAGACATTGGCACAACCCGCACACCCTATGCACTTATCAATATCCACCTTGAGCTTTCCTCTGAAGCCCTCCGGGGGCGGGGATGGTTCATACGGGTACGGAAGTGTAACCCTGCCCGCCTTTAGACATATAAGAACCTGTTTTAATTTACTGATAAACATTTTGCCTCTTCACCTGCCATCATCGAGTACAATGTATCCGCCGTTTCCATTGCCCGAGCAAGCATGACAATGTTCCTGTTTTTTATCATCCGTTTACCTCCGCTTATTCCGTCATCGCCCTCATTTCACGGTACGAGAATACCGGTCCATCCAGACAGACATATTTATGCCCGATACAGCAGTGTCCGCACTTACCTACGCCGCATTTCATATGACGTTCCAGCGTAGAAATAATCGTATCCTCCGTGAATCCCAGTTTTAACAGGTCCTTAATAACAAATGGAATCATTACAGGCGGCCCACAGACAAAGGCAACGGTTTTCTGACTTTCAATTTTCACTTTCGGAAAAAGCGTGGTGACCACGCCGACATTGCCGGTCCATTTTTCATCACCACGGTCAACGGTTACGAGCATAGTCACATCAGGCTGGTCTTCCCACACCTTAAATTCATCCCTGAACACAAGGTCGCCAGGCGTCCGTGACCCGTAGAGGATGATGACACTGCCGAAATTATCATGGTTATCAAGGACGTTATTTATAAGCGACCGCAACGGGGCCAGGCCTATTCCGCCGCCGACGAAAAGCAGGTTTTTGCCGAAAACTCCCTCGTAAGGGAAGCCGTTACCGAATGGTCCCCTGATGCCGACCTCCGCGCCTGATGACAGACTGTGCAGCGCCCCTGAGACCAGTCCGACATTCTTAATACTCAACTCAAAGAAACCCTTGCGGCTCGGTGTGGAAGTAATGGAAATCGGCATCTCACCGATACCGAATATTGAAACCTCGAAAAACTGACCCGGACGGTAAGTGAGGTTCTCCTGGATACCAGGGTCTTTGAATCGCATCGTGAGCGTTTTTACATCGCCGGTTTCATTCCGGATGCCCTCTATTACGGCGATATCAGGATAATATACGTCTCTCATTAGTACATACTCCGCCACGCAGGCACAAAGGCATAAAATCTGCAGTATAATTCGCTTTCTGAAACTGCTTTATTCATCATATCTCTTCTTTGTGCCTTAGCGTCCTGGTCGCCTGAACAATTACTTCCTGCTTTCTGATTGCCTCGACAACAGAGGGCATACTGATATCAGCCAAACAGGTTGTAATGCAGCGACCACAGCCAACGCATCCGTGTCTCTTATTTTTTTCTATATATTGATAGGATAACTTATGAAAAAATCTTCGTTTCAATCTATCCTTTTTATCACTTCTTTGAATCTCGCCGCCCGCTATCCGGGTAAATCCGGAAAAGGCGCAACTGTCCCACGTCCTCGTTCTGATTCCGGATTTATCACTCAAGGGAATGTCAACAATGTTATAACAGCAGCAGGTCGGGCAGACATAGGAGCATCCTCCGCAATCAAGGCAACGCTCTCCAAGTTTTTCCCACAAGCAATCATCCACCTTACCTTCTGTGACCCTTCGGATGGCTTTACTTACATAGGCGCAGGTATCGGCGAACTTATTCAACGCATCTTTCTTTATCCTCCCGAGCGCCTCCACTTCACCGGTTGAGGCCATACGGAAGAAATGCTCATTGCCGTAAATAATTTTCAGGCCCCGGGCCGAGCCAACCTCCACGGCGTACTCTCCGTTCATAGAGGTTAGTTGCAGGTCATAATCTTCTTCGAGGAAAGGTCCGGCATCGCAGCAGACGCAGAAACAGTTCTCTCCGGGCTGATGACATCCGAAGGCGATAATGAAAGTATTGGCCCGTCTCCTGATGTAATGGCTGTCGGGAAAAAACGGCTCTTCATCGGGAGATTTCTTGCTCAGAGAACCGCCACCAAAGAATCTATCAAGGAAAATTAGTGCATTTACATCACAGGGACGTATGCCGAATATCATTCTTGCCCGGTCATCATAACGCGGCGTAATCTTAAAACCGTTATCATATCCGTATTCGAACATTACCTCCGTTTGTGGCAGGAAAAAGCGTTTCGGCGGAAGTATCGCATTGACATACTGCCAGTCCCATGCCACATCTTCTATGCTTTCAATCGGGTAAAATATCACCTCTCCACCATGGCCTTGGACCGGCGCTATAACCTCTCTGGTCTTTATAAATACGTCCATCAGGGCAAGGAGGTTATCTCTGGTGATTATCCACAAGTCCTCTTCGTATCTGCTCATCTTCACTCTCTCTTGAGGGTCTTGGTCAATTTAATCTGTATTCATAGTTTCACCACCGGCTCTACTCTAACAGCACAAAACATTTCAGGTGCCTTTCCGTTTGTAAAGTTGCTCGGGTTCAGCAGCACTTTACTTGCCGTATTTTTATAATGCTGTGGGATAAAGACGGTCTTTACCTGCACTCTATCGGTGATCATTGCCGCAGTTTCCATTTCGCCGCGTTTCGATATTATTCTTATCCGTTGATTTTTCCTGATACCCAACTGTTCAGCATCCTCCGGATTTATAGCCGCAAACACATCCGGATATTCCCGGCTGAGCGTGGCTGAACGTCTCGTCATTGTCCCGCTGTGCCAGTGCCAGTACAGGCTTCCCGTGGTCAGTGTGAAAGGATATTCCTCGTCGGCCGCTTCCACCAGCGGAATGTCTTCCACCGGAGTAAAATGTTCTTTTTCCTTCCCGTTTTGTTCGACAAGTGGAAAGATTAGCTTACCCCCTGCAGAAAAATCGCGGTGTACAACTGCTGTTCCCGGATGTCCCCTATCCGGGCAGGGCCACTGTAATCCCCATTCTTCATCCAGCCGTTCGTAACTGATGCCTGCATAAATCGGCGTAAGATGTGATATTTCTTCCATAACCTGGGCCGGAGAATCATAATCCATCTTGTATCCGATACGGTTTGACAGTTCAGTGATAATTTTCCAGTCAGGCAGTGCCTCTCCAGGAGGATTGACCCCGGCCCTTACTCTCTGGACTCTTCTTTCTATACTTGTAAATGTTCCATCCTTTTCCGCAAACGATGCTGCCGGCAGCACTATATCCGCAAACTCAGCCGTTTCTGTCCAGAAAATGTCCTGAACAACCAGAAACTCTAATCCCTTCAGCGTCTCTGTGCTCAGTCCAACATCCGGAGCCGTTATAAGCGGATTTTCACCCATTATATACAGGGCTTTCAATCTCCCCGGTGAAAGCATTTCCAGTATGGAAAGACCCGGCCTTGCAGGCAGCTTCGTATTCCATTCAGATTCAAATCTGGCTTTTTCCCTTTCGCCGTCCACACGTTGATATCCCGAATAAAACCCCGGCAATGCCCCCATATCCGCCGCCCCAAGGGCATTGTTCTGTTCCTGAAGGGCAACTATCCCGTTGTGTGCTCCACCCAGATGACCGCACAGAAGCCCAAGATTTGCCAGTGCGCACACATTATCCTTACCGGCTGCCTGCCCCGTGGCTCCCGTGGAGTAAACCGTCATCGCCTTACCGGCCCCCGCAAACAGCCGCGCTGCTTTCTTCAGCTCAGACCCTGAAACACCACATACCTCCGCCACATATTCAGGGCTGTATTTTTCAACCATTTTTTTTAATGAATCTAAATTGGAAGTGGTACGAAAGACATCTTCTTCATTTATCAGTCCATCCTTCAGGATGATATGAATCAGTCCGTTTATCAGACCAACATAAGTTCCCGGTTTCACACGCAGATGTACATTTGCAAAATTGGATATCTGGGTCTTCTGCGGATCTATTACTATCAGCTTTGTTCCCCGTGATACCGCCCTTGTTATCCGGGATGCCACCTGCGGGTGCGTCTGGGTGGTGTCGGTGCCGGCGGCCAGTATAACTTCAGTATCCTCAAGCTCGTTCAGGGAATTTGTCGATGCCGTGAAGCCGCACGATTGCATAAGGCCCGGCAGTGTTGCGGAATCGTAGAGTGAAGCACCATTGTCGATGTTGTTTGTTCCCAATGATGCCCGACAGAATTTCATCAGTACAAAGTTGTCTTCATTTGTACATTTAGCCGAAGCTATCACGCCTATGGAATCACTGCCATACTTATTTATAATTCCGATCAATTTTTTCGCTACAATGTTAAACGCTTCCCTCCAGCTTGCCTCTCGGAAAGTCCCGCCTTGGCGGATAAGCGGTTTCTTTAATCTGTCCGGGTGATGCACAAATTCGTAGACGTGCCATCCTCTCGCACACAACCTGCCCCGGCTCACAGGATGTCGCTGCGAAGGAGTTACTCCTGTAACATACCCTTTCTCAATCTGCAGGTATAGTCCACAACCGCACCCGCAGAAGGCACATGTTGTCAGTACATCTTTCATACTTACTCTTGTTTCCCGTACTTACCCTTTCAGCAATTTTTCAATCCTTTCCAGCAAGTCGGAAGGCTTTACCGGTTTTTCCACATAGTCGTCCGCCTCGAAATATTCACCATCTGTTGTGGGAGAAAACTTAAACCCTGTCTTCTCCATAATGGCTGAAATAGCAAGTATGGGAATCTTTTTCAGTTCTGAGTCGTGTTTCAGTCTGTAACATATAGTGAAACCATCATCCAGTCTGTCCATCATAATATCGAGGAGAATCAAATCAGGTTTTACCTCCTTAATTTTCTCCATTGCAGATTCCCTGTTATGAGCGCTATCGACTGTATATTCTTGGCTGTCGAGGATGGCTCTTATCGATTTGACGTAATCGATATCATCATCTACAATCAAGATTCTCGCTTTGTTACTCATTTTTTTTATCCTCATTCTGCCTTTGGCAAAAGAATGCTGAAGGTAGTCCCTTTACCAGGCTCGCTGGCCACCTTGATAGAACCGTTATGCGCCTCGATTATCCTCTTCGCTATCGGCAGTCCCAGTCCGCTGCCGGTAACACCTCGAGTCTCTTCAGTCTTCACCCTGAAAAACTCATCGAAGATAAAAGGCAGGTTCTCCTGAGAAATCCCTATTCCCGTATCAGAGACCTCCGCCACTAAATGCCCGCCTTCCTCTTTCGTGCTTACGGTCACCGTTCCTCCCTCGATATTGTAGTTTATTCCATTACTGACCAGGTTCGTGAACGCCTGTTTTAAGCTTTCTCCATTACCTTCAACTACGGCAAGGCTATCACGTAAATCCATCTCCAGAGCAACTTTCCTGTCCTCTGCCAGCGGTTTCAAAAGTTCCATGGTTTCGGAAAGAACAGAAGCTAAATCCACCGGCTCGAATTTCCCTATGAGCTTACCGGTTTCGATACGCGACATATTCAGCCAATCGTTAACAAGATTTAAGAGCGCATCAATACGCTTGCTTGCCTCTTCTATCATCTCCTTCTGCTTGCCGGCCACCTCACCGGCGAATCCCCCAAGCATTACCTCAAAATACTGCTGAACAGAGACAAGCGGTGACCGCAGTTGGTGCGAGACGAGCGTGACAAAGTTCTCTCGCATCTTCTCCTTTTCCTGCCGTAGGCGTGCAGACTCAAGAGTAAGTTTCCTCCGTTCCAAACCCCTTCTGGTAACAATCCTCAGTTGGTCTGGTGTGAATGGCTTGGGGAGGAAGTCATAGGCATTCCGTTTCATCGCATCCACAGCCGATTCTATGGTTGCATAGCCGGTGATAACTACAAAAACAATGTTCGGATCAATATCCCTCGTCTTCTCTAAAAGCTCCATTCCGCCCATTCCCGGCATCTTGAGGTCAACCAGGACTAAATCGGGCTTTATGTCCCTTATCTTTTGCAAACCACTATCCCCATCCTCAGCTGTTTCTGTCCTGTATCCATCTTTGCTCAATACCTGGTAGCAAGAATCCCGCATAGCTTCCTCATCATCAATGACTAAGATAGTGGCCTCTCCAGTCATCTTATGCCGTCCCTCTGATGTTTTGCAGATATCTCTCACCTCTTGCTCCTATTCTTTCAAAAGCTTCTCAACGCGCTCCAGAAGTTCAGCCGGTTTGACCGGCTTCTCCACATAGTCGTCCGCTTCAAAGTATTCTCCGTCTGTGGTGGGCAAGAATTTAAATCCGGTCTTTTCAGTAATAGCCGATACGGCCAATACAGGAATCTTTTTCATTTCAGCGTCATGCTTGAGCTTGTAACAGATGTCAAAGCCGTCGGTTAATTTCTCCATCATAATATCGAGCAGAATCAGATCCGGTTTCATTTCATAAATCTTCTCTATGGCCTCCGCTTTGTTGCCGACGGATTGCACCTCATAACCCTTTGGGGCCAGAATCATTTCCACCGCGCGGACAAAGGAAGGGTCATCATCAACAACGAGAATCTTAGCTGGTTTATCCATCTCTTTCACCTCCTTAACCTTTCCCAGTTTTTTGAACACATCTCGAACTGCTTCCCTCAGCTCTTCTCGGTCGAACGACTTTATATAGTAATAGAAGATGTCCTGCTTCCGCACTTTCACTTCTAATTCCGCGGTATTCTCAGCTGCTGTCATAATTATCTGGACTTTTGGGTCAATCGCTTTCAAAATTGAGACTGCCTTATAACCCTCCATATCAGGCAAATCGACATCCATAATGACGCAATCAAACTTTACATCCTTGATTTTTTCTACTGCTTGCCTAATACCTCCACTTATTTCTACATCATAACCTTCATCAACAAAAAGCGACGACAGCTCTCGAGCTACTCGACTATCCGGGTCCACTATCAAAATTCTCCTGCGTCCAACGCTCATTTGAAATCACCGCACCCTATCTAATTTCGCTCTCGTGTACGCGTTTTATAAAACCTCTTCTTATCTCCCACGGCCTTCCCTTTTATTTATTTCTATGTGCTAATTCTTCTAACCTATATTCTCTGAAATCTTCCCAGGGTGGCATCACATCATAGAAAAAGTGCTTTTCTAATTCGGGTTGTACCCTTTGAACTAAATTCAAGTATTCGTCTAAGATTTTTTCCTCTAATCTTTTCAACTCATTGTCCATTTGATGTCCCTCATAAAATCAAATCCCAACTGGATTTTCCAAGCCTCCACTGTGTTTTTTAAAAGCATGGCAGCAGTTACCGGCCCTACACCTCCGGGGACAGGTGTAATTAGAGAAGCTTTTTCTTTCGCTTCTTCAAAGACAACATCGCCAACGATCTTGCCTTCAACCCGATTTATTCCTACGTCAATAACTATTGCTCCTTCTTTAATCATATCTCCTTTGATTAAACCATGTTTACCTACAGCCACGATCAATATCTCAGCTCTTCTTGTATGCGAAGCCAAATCTCGAGTAGCAATGTGACAAACAGTCGTAGTAGCTGAGTCAAATGGGGAAGATAAAAGAAGAAGAGTTAAAGGCTTGCCCACAAGTGAACTATGACCTACAAGGGTTACCTGTTTTCCTTTGATGGAAGTACCGGTGCTTTTAATTAATTCCATCACCGCTAAAGCAGTACAAGGAACAAGTCCCGGCCAGCCGTAAAATAACAATCCCATATTTTGCGGGTTCACACCCTCCACATCTTTTGAAGGGTCAATTGCTTCCTGCACTTTTTCAGCATTTATTTGTTGAGGCAAAGGCATCTGAAGGATAATCCCAGTTATTTTTCCATCTTGATTTTTTTCTCTGATAAACTGAATAAGCTCCTTCTCACTAATTTCCCGAGGTAGCTGCTGCACTTGATAATCAATGCCAACTTCTTCACAACCTTTCTTCTGGCTTTTCAAATAAGACGCCGAAGCAGGATTTTCGCCCACCTGAACCGCTAAAAGAAAAGGAGAAGATTTATGTTCCTCTTTCAACTTGACTATTTCTTTCTTTAATTCTTCTTTCACCCTTTTTGCTACTGCTTTGCCATCGATTAACTGTGCCGCCATCTTCTTCTCATCGATTAATTGTGTTGCCATTTTTTTCTCATCCTTTAATTGTGCCAGCCCTCTTTTAATAACGATTCTTAATTGGTTCGGGGTAAATGGCTTGGGGAGATAGTCATAAGCATTGCGCCTCTTTGCCTCCACAGCCGACTCCCTGGTCGCATAGCCCGTGATGACTACAGAAACAATGTTTGGGTCGACATCCCCTATCTTCTCTAAAAGCTCCATACCGCTCATCCCCGGCATCTTGAGGTCAACCAGGACTAAATCAGGCTTGATATCCTTTATCTTCTGCAAACCAATATTTCCATCCTCGGCTGTTTCCATTAGGTATCCATCTTTGCTCAATATCTGACAGCAGGAATCTCGCATAGTTTCCTCATCATCAACGACCAAGATGGTAGCCTGCCCCGGCATCTTATGCCCTTCCTCCGACGATCTCGTATAGACGTCTCCCTCTTCTTGATTTTTCTCATTGATTGATTGTGGTGCCATTTTTTGTCTCCTTGTATTTATTTTTTTTCCCATTTCAAAAGTTCAGTTACTTTTCCCAATGTCCCTCCTTCTTTGACCTCTTTCCTTATACGGTTTTCTCTCTCCAACACATCCATTGCACGGTTAGTAAACTCTATTGCTTTTTTATCAGGTATAATTATCACTCCATCGTCATCGCCAATAACCCAATCCCGGGGGAAGACTTTTGTACCACTAATATTCACCGGTACACCAATCTCTCCAAATCCTTTAGGTTCACCAGCGGCAGGTGTAATCATTTTTGCAAAGGCAGGAAACTTCATCCGACGAATTTCTGTTACATCCCGAACCGCTCCATCTATCACCACGCCAGCCAAATTTTTTTCTTGTGCACTATGGCTGGCTAATTCTCCCCATACCGCAGGACCTACTCCGCCGGCATCAATCACAATTACATCTCCTCCTTTGGCTTGATCGATTGCCTCTACTGGTTTAGCCCAATCACCCGGATAAGTTCTCACAGTAACCGCTTGGCCAACCATTTTTGTTCCTGATGTAATAGAAAAAATTTCTCGTAACGCTTCTTGACGGTGTATAGCATCAGATATATTTGCTGTTGAAACCTTCTCTAATATCTCTCGAATATTTTCATAAGTAACCCTTTTGAAAAGTTCAGTCTTTATACTGATTTTTTGGTCTATAGCTTTTTTTATTTCTCGAGTCGCTTTCTGCGCATTTTCAGACTTGGTTATTGCTCCACCAACGATAACTATAGTTGCTCCTGCTTTTACAGCCATACATGCATTTTCCGAATTTATTCCACCAGCCACAGCAACAGGGATATTCACTTCTTGAGTAAGCCGGCTAACTTTCTCAAAAGATATTTTCCCCTGCATTTGCTCATCAATTGAAGTATGCAGGCCTAAATAATCAGTTCCCATCGGTTCGATTTCTTTGGCTCTTTTTAAGAATTCAGGCACTTGCAAAAGATCAACCATTATTTTTGCACCATAGTGTCCACCGGCTTGAATACACTCTCTAATAGTAGAGTTGGAAGCTACGCCTAATACAGCAACGATGTCCGCTCCTGCTTTGGCGGCTGATTCTACTTCGATCCTTCCCACATCCATTGTTTTCATATCAGCTACAATAGTATGACGAGGGAATTTTTTTCTTAATGCTCGTACACAATCCAGTCCAACACTTTTGATTAAAGGTGTGCCTGCCTCCAACCAATCTGCTCCACCATCAACTGCTTCTTCAGCTAACTTGAGTGCACGAATCAACTCGACAAAGTCTAAAGCTATTTGTAATATTGGTTTCATCTTTCGCTTATTATTTGTAAGAGAACTTTTCTTTGCCGAGGACGATTATCAAAATCGATGAAAACGATTTGTTGCCATTTACCTAACTGTAAAGTAGCCTTTTCAAACGGAATACTTAAGGAAGGGCCTATTAAAGAAGCTCGAATATGAGAATGGGCATTCCTGTCTTTATGAGTCAGGTTATGCAGATATTTTGTTTTCTCGGGGACAATGCGTTGAAAAGTCTTCCGGAGATCGTCGATTAAGCCGGGTTCGTATTCCATGGTGGTTAACCCACCAGTAGCTCCCGGAATAAATAAATTTACTAAACCTGAATTTAAATTGGTACCTTTGAGGTATTTCTTCACTCTATTAGTTAAGTTAATAATTTCGCTATTTCCTTGAGTAGAAAAATGCATTTCTCTGGTAACAAGTTTCATTATTTTTCTATCTTTCTAACCGGCTCTCCGTGTAATCATCTACTGGAAGGCAATCTTCATCACCGATATCCCGATGACGCGGGTCAGCATGAACGTTTAACTGCGCTCTACGGTGTGACTACGCAACTTTTGTGCCAGATAATAAAAAAGCCACTCAGGATTTCTCCTAAGTGGCTGATTATCAAGAAGTTATCTATGCTTCTATAAGTATTCTTGGCTCTCTACATATCTTCCAGCACAGTCTTAATATGGGGCATTTCTCCCCAATAATGGGGAGGGTTGCGCCATTGAGTTCTATTCTATTCCATATCTCCTGAGCTTTGAGCGGAGAGTTTTGCGGTCTATTCCCAATGATTCAGCCGTCTTACCTTTGTGTCCGTCGAACATCTTAAGCGTCTTCGTGATATGCTCTCTTTCCACATCGATAAGGCGCTGAGCTTCACTAACATCTGACCTCAAAGACCTCTCAACGGTTAGTCCATAATATAATAGGTCAGAGGGCTTAACTACATCGTTTTCGGCTAATACAACGGCTCGCTCAATGGCATTCTCCAGCTCCCTCACGTTTCCCGGCCAATCGTATTCAACCAGCGCCTCCATGGCTCGCTCAGAAATAGCCCTTATGTTCTTCCTTCTCTTTTTGTTATACTTGCTCAAGAAATGAGTGGCCAGCAGCGAAATATCATCTCTTCGTTCACGTAAAGCAGGAAGCGTAATCGGAACGACGCTCAAGCGATAAAACAGCTCCTCGCGAAATGTCTCCGCTTTTACAGCTTTCTGCAAATCTTTGTTGGTAGCGGCAACTATTCGCACATCCACTTTGATAACCTGTGAACTTCCAACTTTTGTGACCTCCCTTTCCTGGAGTACCCGAAGTAATTTTGTCTGAATATTTATGCTGATGTTTCCAATCTCATCGAAGAAAAGTGTTCCGCCATTTGCCAGCTCAAACCGACCATATTTGGTTGCCGTGGCCCCCGTGAACGAACCTTTAACGTGTCCGAACAATTCACTTTCAAAGAGATTTTCCACCAAGCTTCCACAGTCTACCGCCACGAATGGCTTGTCCCTCCTGCTGCTGTGGCGATGTATCGCCCTGGCTACGAGCTCCTTGCCCGTGCCGCTCTCCCCGGAAATCAGAACAGTAGTGTCGGTTGGACCTACTTTACGCACCAACTCCTCAACCTTCTTCATCAATTTGCTCTGACCGACGATTACATCGGGGCCAAAGCTTGCTTTCAACTCACCTCGCAGTAGAACATTCTCAAGCGCAAGTTCCCTCTTATCTAATGCTCGCTTGACTATCGCTCTCAGACTCTCAGGCGTGAAAGGTTTAGGAATAAAATCGTAGGCTCCGATTTTCATAGCTTCGACCGCCGACTCTACGGTCGCATACCCGGTAATGACGACTACCACAACTTCCGGGTCCTCTTCTTTTATCTTCTTCAATACCTCCATACCGCTCAAGCCGGGCATCTTTAAATCAAGGATGACAAGGTCGAAGGATTCTTTCTTAAGCATTGCTAACCCCCTCGAACCATCCTCGGCTACTGCCACTCTGCTTCCATCTCGAGAGAGCGTCTGCCGGCACGAATCTCGCATGGTTTCTTCATCATCGATGACCAGAATGTTAGCCTGCCCGGACACTTAGTCCTCCTTCCGCTTTAGAGGTAATCTGACAATAAAGCTGGTTCCCTTGCCCGGTTCACTTTTCACTTCTATGGTACCTTTGTGCCTGGCAATGATTCCGTGGCTTACAGCCAAGCCCAGCCCGGTTCCCCGGCCTACTTCTTTGGTGGTGAAGAATGGATCAAATATTTTCTCGCGATTCTCGGGCGGGATGCCGCAACCTGTATCGGTGAACTCAATTTCGATATATTCACTATCAGGGGCCATTCTGGTTGTAACTGTCAGCCCCCCCTTTCCTTCCATGGCCTCGGCAGCATTTAGCACGATATTCGTGAACACCTGTCGCATCTGATTAATATCCATCAATACCTTTGGCAGAGAAGCACAAATGACTTTGGTTATTTTAACATTTTGGAATAATGCCTGATTTTCCACCATGCCTAATGTACGCTCTAAAGTCTCATTTATATCTGACTCCTCAACCTTTGGTTCAGTTTGACGGGCAAAATCCAGCAAGCCCTTCACGATGTCCTTGCACCGTGAAGCTTCCGTGACGGCTTTTTCCAGATTCTTATGCGGGACATCCTTTTCTTCCAAATCCTCTAACGCCAGATGAGTGTACATCAAAACAGCTCCAAGCGGATTATTGATTTCATGGGCAACTCCGGCAGCCAGTTGGCCCAGCGTCGCCAGCCTCTCCGATTTCATTATTTGTTGACTGGTATATTCCTTTAACTTCTCGTCTCTTTTCTTTAGTGAAGAAGCCATAAGGTTGAATGTCTCTGCGAGTTCCGCTATCTCATCTTTCCGAGTAGTCTTAACCCGGTAATCAAGGTTGCCATTTGCCCACTGATGGGATGCAGATACTAAATCTCTAATCGGCCGCAATACCCCGTTAGACAGAAAACTGGAAACAATCAGAGCGATAATCATCCCCGCAAGCGTTATCCCCAAGAACATTGCGATAGCTCTCTTTCGCATATCCATAAATTTCTCTTCTAAAATTCCAACATAGAGCACACCAATTACCTTTGCTTCTATATTCTTTATAGGTTCATAGGCGGCGATATACCAGTTATTCACCACAAATGCCCTGTCTATCCAGGGCAGCCCTTTTACCAGAACCTGCTCGTAAACCTCTTCAGATACACGCGTTCCAATTGCCCGGCTCCCGTCTTCTCCCTCAACATTGGTTGAGATGCGCAGGTCGCCTTGAAAGATGGTCGCTGTGCCGATATCCTTTCCCTTATATTTGACTCCCAGATATACTGTGTCTTTTACCCTGTCAACAATCTCGTAGTTTCGATTAAGTAAATTGCCGCCGTATAGTACACCAACCACGCTGCCATCATAGAAAACAGGTGCGGCAGCTTTTATCATCATTCCTGAAGTCTGTTCAGTTTCCAGGCTCGGCTTTGCTTTTGGAGTAGGGATAAATTCTATATGCGCTTGGTCGGCAAGATCCAACCCTTCTTTTATGAGCTCTTCCCTCGGAACTATCATCGTCCCGGCAACTACTTCCTCGCCCGAAAATACTCGGCTCACCAGCTCATCGTGTGCTTGATTGTCACCGCTGACTGATGGATTTCGCGACCGCACAATGACCTGCCCAATTTTGTCCGTAAGAGTTAATACATCCAGAGACTCCCCCTTTCTTATTTCGTCCAGCTCCTTTTGGAGCGTTTCTACATCGTTGTCTAAAATAGCGTCTTTTATGAAAAACCTCAAAGCAGTGAAACGAACTATGTCTTTGATGTTCTCGGTTTCTTCCCGATATATCTCCCGCGCAGAGTTCAGGTCGTTTTTCACCTTATCCTGAGCCTGACCGATTATGCCTGTACCGATTAAGCGCATGCCTACCAGCGTAGCAACAACGCCGCATATAATAATTACTGCCAGAAAACTTATAATTAACTTTGTCCTTAGCGAGATTTTCATAATTTTTCCTGCCTGCACTTGTGTAACCGCAGGTACAAGTGAAAAACTGCGGAATTTCTCTAAAATACAAATCTCTTTGAAAGAGGTTCCAAACGCCAAAATCCCATTCTTTTCGTCCAGCTTAATATCTTACCAAAATTGCAACAGCATGCAAGCTGATATGTAACGAACACCGCTCGACAGATAAAATGAATCAAATCTCCTTATGCCTTGTTAAATACGAGCGAGTTGTTTTTGTTCGATTCCTTTACCGTAATGCGGAACCGGAGCGATAACATACCGACTGGATGTGAGCACAAGCCGTTCGTATCGCCTATTCTCAGCGAGTTCAGACCAAAACATAGCAATGCCATTTTCTACCTGATATTAGGAGATTTTCCCCTATCTACGTAGGTCGGCTCCTTCACGAGCTTTTATAACTCTTTGTACGTGCAACACTTGCGATTTCTACAGATTTTGGCACATGTTTTGCTATCATTTATCGTAGGGTTGAACGCCCACCATACGTCCAAAAAGGTGGGGCTAAATCGTAGATTTTTAAGCAGGTAGTATTTCTGTCGCAAATTTAGGAGAAGCAAAATTAAAACGTCGGTAGAAAAATATAAAATTGCTGCAATGGCCGTGCTCTTGGCAGGCGCTTGCTTTATCACCTACTATTGTCACGTGGTGCTTAAAACCAGCATTATTTTCACACATTTGTTCTATATTCCGATTGTTTTAGCTTCAATTTGGTGGAAAAGAAAAGGTTTGCTTGTGGCTGTGTTCTTAGCTGCTCTGCTGATTTTAAGCCATAATTTCCTTAAGTTAGATGACGATGGTATCGATGAGTACCTTCGAGCTTCTATGTTTGTAGTTATCGGGTTAGTAGTCGCTTTGTTGAGCGAGCAGACCGCCAAGGCGAGAAAAAATCTTGTTGCTCATCAACAGAAGCTGCGGTCTTTAGCTTCGGAGCTGTCTCTGGCCGAGGAACGCCAGAGGCACTGCATTGCTTCCGGGCTGCATGATGATGTTGGTCAAAATCTGGTTCTATTCAAGATGAAGCTGGCAGACATGCGTAAAAAGGAAACATATACCGAATCCATAGATGAAATCTACAACCAAATTGACCAGATAATTCAGAATACACGAACCTTGACATTTGATTTGAGCTCTCCTGTTTTGTATGACCTGGGTCTGGAAGCCGCAGTTCGGCAGTGGCTCACGACCCAACTTCAGGAAAAACATGGTCTTGAATGCGTTTTTGAAGACGACAAACAGCCCAAACCTTTAGAAGAAGACATCTGTGTTTTGGTATTCCAGGCCGTAAAAGAACTGCTGATTAACGTTGTCAAGCACTCGCGGGCATCCCATGTCGAAGTTTCTATAAAAAAGAAAGGCAATAAAATACAAATCAGCGTTGAGGATGACGGCGTGGGTTTTGCCTATACCGAAAGTAACGTGGCTAAGTCACAGGGATTTGGACTTTTTAATATTTGCCAGCGACTGGACTATATTGGTGGAAGTGTTAAAATAGACTCGCCGCCAGGACACGGCAGCAGGATTACATTGGAAGCGCCTTTGAAAAGTGAGGGTTAATTTTCTTTGGGGACTTGATATGAGTATAAAAGTTTTATTGGTGGATGACCACGCTATTTTACGAGATGGCCTGCGGCTCCTGATTGAAAGTCAGCTCGACATGAAAGTGGTCGGTGAAGCTGAAAACGGGCAAACTGCCATTGACAATGCCCTAAAACTGCGACCCGATGTAATTATTATGGACGTCGCTATGCCCGATATGAACGGCATCGAAGCTTCCTCTCAAATCCTCGCAGAAATGCCTGATGTTAAGATATTGGCACTGTCGATGCACTCCGACAGAGAATACGTGATGGACATGATCAAGGTGGGTGTATCAGGTTATATGGAGAAGGAATGCATAGCTGACGAATTAATCCGGGCTATTCATACCGTAGCCGCAAATGAAACCTATTTAACTCCAAAGATAGCGACTATTGTCGTTGCTGAACATGTTGATGACCACTCGCTCAATGCGCTTACCGATAAGGAGATTAAGGTCCTTCGATTACTGGCGGACGGCAGCTCTACCAGAACAATCTCTGACCAGTTTGATGTGAACATTAAAACCATTGAGGCACACAGGCGCCGAATCATGCAGAAGCTGCAAATCGACAATTTTGCAGAACTCTTAAAATATGCTATCCGAAACGGGTTGACTTCCTATTAAGAATTCTGAAAAATAATGATTACACTATTTCAGCTCGAAGTAAAAATTCACACGTTACGTCCGTATAATTAATCTTGTATTGATAAGACAGAGCGAGCGAAAAAATAATATCAAAATTCTCAACAGCTTTTCCACAACTTGTCTTCTTGCTAAGTGAAGCAGATGGAAATTTTGCCTGTTACCAACTACGCTATTAAGGTGCTCCCTTCGGTGCCGAGCAGACCTTCCAGAAGGCATATTCCGAAAAGGCATTAGGCATCTTTGCACAATGTCACCTTCTATCCGCAAGACCTGAACTTAAATGCCGATGTTAAAAATCTGGTTCTCTTGCTATCGCGGAATTTTACTTGCCGTCTTGAGCGGAGCTTTCACGTTCTTTGTCGCTAAGGTTTTTCCACATTCCTTTTGAACTATCTCAACCTGATATAACCGCAGAAGAACAAAAAAAGCACATTAAGGCAAACATTTCTCACGCCGATACGGAAGCCGATTGTTGGCAAACTTGAGTTATGATTGAGACAACAGTGTAAGACTTACAACCAACTGAAATGAAACATTCACAATTAATGGGGGCAGCTATGGACGGGCCTGATGAATACCTGACTTTTATGTTCTTGGAATAGCTCACGGCTCGGAAACTTTTATTAAAGGGAGTGTTTCAACGGGGAGTAACTAAATTGGGGGACCAGCATAATTGGGGTCGTAGGTTTTGACAATTTTTTGGGGGGGGCCTGTTGTCCGGGAAAACTCTAAAGGCCCTGTCAGACCTAAACGGCAGCGGACAGTGGGTCCTGGTTGTTAACGAGTCAACGAGTCAATGTAAAAAGTTTAAGGAGATTTTATTATGGCTGAAACAATAGCTCAAACCGAGCAATTAAACAAAGCCCTGTTGGACAAGGAAGGCAAATACTTAACCTTTGCCCTGGCCAATGAGGAGTACGGCCTGGAGATCCTGAAGGTCCGTGAGATTTTCGGCTATATGGACATAACCGCTGTCCCGCAGACGCCTCACTACGTAAAAGGCGTA
>Ga0209979_1001348_pt1 | contig 27322 bp, 27 predicted proteins | sample AnhtaG_FD_183114 | JGI IMG/M metagenome (GOLD analysis project Ga0209979, IMG submission 183114) | Deep subsurface microbial communities from Anholt, Denmark to uncover new lineages of life (NeLLi) - Anholt_01485 metaG (SPAdes) (version 2) | ecosystem: Environmental > Aquatic > Marine > Oceanic...
CGGTGTACTCAATGTCGGCGAGACCTGGACCTGGAACATCAGTTCCGGCCCTATCACTGTCGATCCTACCAGCTTCGTTGCGACCGGCAGCGGCGTTGACCCGCTGGGCAACGTGGTTACCTTCCCCGTTGATGAGGATGAGCAGGATGATGTGTCGGTTGAGATCATCGAGCCCACCACTATAACGACTATCACTGCTTCGGCGACTACGGTCTACATGGGTGACTCGGTAACCCTGACGGTAACCGAGCAGAACGACGGCGACGTCGACCTGACCAGCCCGCAGGTAGTGGTCACGAAGGACGGTGCGCCCCTTGCCACCCTGGTAGCCCCTCCCGGCAGCGGTGATGTGGCTGATCCCGGTGTACTCAATGTCGGCGAGACCTGGACCTGGAACATCAGTTCCGGCCCTATCACTGTCGATCCTACCAGCTTCGTTGCGACCGGCAGCGGCGTTGACCCGCTGGGCAACGTGGTTACCTTCCCCATTGATGAGGATGAGCAGGATGATGTGTCGGTGGAAGTTGCCGGGGAACAAGGCTGCACCCCGGGGTTCTGGAAGCCCCAGCCCAACTTTGACCCACCCCACTGCTGGTGTGAGGAATACGATCCAGGTGACCGGGTCGATTCGGTGTTCACCATACCCACAGAGCTAAGTAGCCTTGCCGACGACACGCTCGATGAGGCGCTGAGATACAAGGGCGGCAAAGGCGTTGAGGGTGCTGCGCGCAACCTGCTGCGGCAGGCCGTTGCAGCTCTATTGAACGCCTGTCATGACAACGTTGCCTACCCCATGGCGGAGGCTAGCGTCATTAGTGAGGTTAATGCGGCTCTGGCAACTCTGGACAGGGGAGATATCCTGGGACTCAAGGACATGTTTGATATGTACAACAACCTTGGGTGCCCTATCGATAACCACTGCATCCCTTGTGATGGAGAGTGCGACTAGGCGAGGCCCTGATAACCGCTAGGCCACAGGAGGGCCGGTGCAAACCGGCCCTCCTCCCTTTAAGAACCGCTGACCCAAGATTTTCCATTGATACGTAGCTTATACTCCGCTCGCTATCCGATACTTTCGCAGGATGTGACCTGCCCCCCAGGCATCTGTCCAGGTAAAATGTTAGATCTTCAACAGGTACAGGAAGGCTTTGAGGGCGGTATCTACACCCTTGACGAGGCCAAGAGGCGAATTGCTGACCACCAAGCAGCCATAGCTACGGGACAAAGCGAGATTCAACGGCTCCAAGAAAACGTGAGACCCTCGACTTATGGCAAGGCCTACATCGATGCCATGAGGGAGGAGTTGAAGGCCATTCGTGCTAGGAATCTGGACGAGGCCACCTTTGAGGAGAAACTGGAGATTGTCTCGAAGCTCGGCATTAAGGTTTACCCCTCGGAAGACCTGAAGTCAATGAGGGTAGTCTGCCAGCTAAATCTTGAGCGGGTGCAATCAGCCGGCGGTGGCAAAATAGAGGATGATATGTATTTAATCAACTCAGAAGCCGACAGGGAGTGTGAGTCGGCGACCGGGTGTCGAAAAGTCCACTTAGGCCCACCAAAGGGGACGAAAGGTAAAACTTTCGAAAAAACGTTCGCTCTAATGTACTATAGCGAGCTAATGTCTCGCCCACAACAAATAGGCCGAGCTATGTATCCGGCCTATTCTACATCTGGGGCCAGACAACCCACAAATCGATGAAACGTTCAAGAAGCGAAGCATCCTTTTGTTTATAGTTGAATATTCTGGACTTTTGTTACTTGGCTACACAATCCAAGCAATTGTAATTTCCCTAGTCTAAGATTATGACTGGACCGATTTTCGGGGGGCAGGTCACCAAGTATTCAGCTAAGTTCGGGTCGCGTGGTGTGCAATTAGTGTGAATACAAAGCGATAATTGGTAATTAGTTTATAGAAAGCCCTGTGTATTCCTTATCTATGTTTTGAACTCTTGGAGTTAAACAAAAGAGATTGGGATCGTTGTTTACCCCTAATGTATCACCGTTGATTCAAGAAAAATTACCAATAATTGATAGCAAGATAAATTGTCAAGACAAATAGCAAAACACTAATGAGTGGGACTATTACCTCATCGTACTTGGTCGTAAAATTCATCCTCTGTAATCTAGGCGACCTTTTGGTAATGAACCAGACAAGGGGCACAATTAGCACTTCGCTGTAAGTACCAAAATATATTTTGTAGAATTCACCTATAGGTTCACCACGCCAGATTATCCAGAAAAAGAAATCGCATAGCGCGATAACGACGAAGAATATCAGTGCTGTAAGCCAGGCTTCCCTTTTCCACTTGATATCTGGCACGTGTTTAAGGCAGAAAAATGCAGCTAAAACCATAACAAGTGGAGCAAGTATGAGCATTGTTATAATTCCCACTACAGTTGATACGGACCACGGAATCCAGACGATGGATGCTATAAACCAATACAGAGCAAAAGCAACCGATGAGAATAAGAAAATACGTCTATTCCTTGAACCAATAATATTTCTATTCATTATTCTACGATCAAGTTTATTTAATACTGGCTATTTATTAATTTCTATTTCTTATATCTAACTACGGTACTTAACTTTCTTCCTTTCTTATCTTCTCGGCCTCTTTTTCTATTGCTCGTCTATCCGATTTCCGTCCAAAGACAAAGACACGCAAAAAGTGGGGCAACATGATAAGAATACCCCAAGGGCCTAGGACCCATAGGAACCAAGGATACCCTCGGTCACCTAGCACCCAGACTAAAAAGCATATGATGTTCACCACCGCGTAGAAGACAAAGTGGCCCCAGAAGTCTCTCTTAGCCTTAACTCTTTCCTTAGCCTCCTCATAGATTTGCTCTTCAGATAGCTGTTTTGACATTCCTTCACCCCTTCGATTCTTGATTCTGTCAGTATATAGCTTGAATTGCCAGATACTAGCAGATATATGAAGATGTTGTCAAGATCGCTTCCGTATCTTTCTTCAGTGCACTGCCTGGCGAGCCGGGTGACACCGTACCTTCGAATAGGGAAACCACACCGGCATGGTCATCTATCGGTAATTATTCAAACTCATCCTTGGACATTGCTACAAATATAGTAGCTAATATTCCTAAAATTGTTGATGCCAAGATAGCAGCGATTGAGCCAGCAAGTGCCCACCCCCACTTCTTCCTTTGCACTGCAAATATCCCACCTATTAGAGCTAGTACCGCGAGGATAATTGTTGGAAAAGACAAACCCCAGAGAATACCTGGTACAAACTCAGGTACATCCGGTTGACTACCAACAACACCGATAGCGATAAACATACCAATAGCCCCAATCAAGCCAAGAACCCCAGAAATAATGTCCAGAATCCCTGCAGTTATAGGCTTCCATGTCTTTTCCATTTGCTGCCTCCAGCTGTCTAATATGGGGCGAGTTTATCACAATAAAGTATCGTTTGTCCAGTTGTCTAATCCATTTTCAAGACTAAATAGGCTGTTCCACCAAGAGCCAATAGGAATGATTTGCTTCTTCTCGAAGAAAAGTTCGAAATACTCTTGTCCATTTGCACGCTTAAACTCCCTACCACCGTTACTGGCCGAACATCCCCATCAGGGATATGTCACCCTCCGCTTTGTATTTACCTTCCAGGAACATCTGCGTGCCGTCAGTCTTGCCGGTGAGGATGCCCATCCACACTTCGAAGGGAGCCTCTATGGCCAGGTCGGGTTTGTCGGCGCATAGGTGCGCATTAGGGCGGTTTGTTGGATTTCCGCCCATGGTCAAGATAATCCCAATTATGTGGAAATCTGCCCTTCTACCTGATTCATGGCAACGAGTTGAGTGATCTCGATCAGCGTCCCCTTAAAGGCCCACTGTCTTCAGTGCCTTGGGCAACCCCTTCGCTTGTCATGCCTCCACCGTCGCCTCTTGACAGCTAGCGAATAGGGAACTAGTATAGCTACACCATTTGACAAATGGAATCCGGAACCTAGAGAGGACACATGGCAAAAGAGTCCCGCTCTGACCCCCTACTCGTCGCACTGATGAAGCGGTCTCGACTACCCTGGTACTGGACGACCGCCACGGTTGCCGCTGTGATACTCTTATTTTTAATCTTGGCGGGATTCCTGAATGGCGTCCCCACCGACCTGTTAGGCTTCTGGCGGTCTCACCTAGATGAGCCGGTCATGATCACCTACATCCTGGTGGTGTACCCGTTTATGTGGCGGCTGCATGGTCGGGCCATCCAGGCCTTCAGGCCGCTATTGCCCGTAGAGGAGGGCGCTTTCAACCGGCTAACGGCGGAGGTTTCCGCACCGAACCGCCGCTGGGAATGGGTAGCCGTGCTCATGGGGGCAACCTTTTCGGTAGCCTTAGGCCAGCCTTGGAGTTGGCCTTGGAGTGGGGGCAACTGGCTGTACGGGCTGTATATGCTGGTTACTGCACTGCTGTTGTTTGGCTTGTTGGCCTGGATGATCTATGATACGTTATTCCGCACCCTGCGACTCGCTCGGCTGAGCCGGCAGGGCCTGAAACTGGACATATTTGACACTGGGTTACTGGCACCCATCTCCCAGTGGGGTCTAGGCATCTCGCTTCTTTGGGTCGGTGGCGTCAGCTTGAGCCTAGTTTTCCAAACTTGGGAGGGCATGCAGAGTTGGCAAACCATTACCATATACGCAATTCTGGTTTTGGCAACGGTGCTAATATTCTTTTTGTCTATGTGGAGCACTCACCGCGCTATGGCTGCGGGAAAGAAGGGTGAGTTGGCCATAGCGCAGAAACATCTGGCGGAGGCCTATCACGAACTGAAGAACCGGGCAACACAAAGCCAACTGGAAGGGATGGAGGAGCTCTCCTCCGCTATCACCGCGTGGGCAACGACCCTTAGGCAAATCCGAGAGGCCCCAGTGTGGCCATTCAATCCAGGCACCATCCTCAGGCTAGTGTTGTCAATACTGGCCGCCGGCATCATCTTTGTGATAAGGGTCATCCCTCACCTGCTGGGGTTCTAGTAGACTGGCTAGCTCTAGCGGCGACTGGGGGAAAGTCTACTGAAGTATAAGTGGGTTCATTACGAAGAGAATTCTGGCTCACCGAGCAGGATTCGAACTGTGAGCTGGCATAAACCACAATGTTATGCTGCGTCCCAGCCCCCCGACATCGTCGCTTCTTGACACCCAGCGAGCGGGGGTATTAACATCGCTACAGCAGTTGATATGGGAAATCATAGGTAGAAAGCCCCTCACGATGTCTTGACAGCCAAATACAACTAGTATATTGTCGGCACTTGAGCCACGAGGAAAGGAGGCATTGACAATGCAAAACAAACAGCTTTGGGCGGGTCAGATTCTATAAATATGGTATTAGTGACTACCTTCGAAATACTCTCGTACCTCGGGTCTTAGCAGGTAAATGAGCGTCAACACGCCGATTACGGTACCGATGGGGATGTTAAACAAATCCAGAACAGCGTTAACCAGGGCCAAAATGCGCCCCCAAGATTTCCCCTTAAGCAGCCCGATACCAGCTACCACTGACAGGCCAATAAGCACAAGCAGTACTATTATGGCTATGCTCAAACCGAAGAGCCCACCAGTGTCCCAATAGTAAATAGCCTCGGGTAAAGCAAACACAGATATGGCGATGACACCGATAGCTAACATAAACGCAGCTATAAATCTCCAGATAGCTATTAGTATGAGCAAGTCAGGCCTTTTCATTGTTCTTACCTCCCTCACGCAATTGTTGTTATTATGGGTTGTGTATTATATCCTGTCAGTGGTTTTAGGTTGTTTGTGCTGATTGAACATTCCATCAGAATGTGTAACAAGTGGCCAATAGTCGGACCGAACTAGTGCCAATTTTGGGAAGGTCTTTACAAAGTCGATAGTCCCAGATATGCTAATCCACAGCATTAACAAGTGCTATCTTCCAGCTTTCCATCACGCAGGAGGTTATTCCAGTATGAATTACATTCGCGTTTACGCAGACCCAGCTGGCGAGTCCCATTTTGAGGATGTAGAAGTCGAACTTGCACAAGTAAACTTTGCTCCGCCAGCACCACCCTTGAATCTCTCATCATTTAGCCCGGCCTCGCAATATGCCTTTTGCTCTTTCCCTGCAGGCTGGCGGGGTGATTGGCATCATACACCACAGCGACAAATTTTCTTCGTTCTCTCAGGTGAGACCGCAGCCCAGGTGAGTGATGGTGAGAGCTGGCCAGCGGCAAACGATTCGTTGATGACAGTATGCTGCTTCAACACCGGGATGAGGGCTAGCCTAAACCTCACCCAGGGACATAGCCCCTGAGACCATGAAGTAGACCCCCAGGCCGACAAGGGCCACGCCACAGACTGCAAGTAGCCCCCGGTATATCCTGGGGCTCATCAGCCGTCTCCCCCGAGAGACAACCAGAGATACCAGACTATACCATCCCAGATCGGACAGGATGTGGCCTATATAGAAGGCGACTACCCCAATGGTCCCCACGGCTAGGGACCACAATACCCAGGTAGTCCCAATCGTGGCCCACCATATCAGCCAGAACGGGTTGGCCACGCTTAATAACGCACCGGTTACAAGCAGCCACCGCCCGTGCCTTGCTGGCTGGGGGTTGACCTGCAACGGGGCCACGGCTTTGCGAGCCTGGCGCAGCAGGGCAAACGCCATCACAAGCAGGAAGAGGCCGCCGACGACCCCGATGATCCCGGTCACTAGGCTTTGACCCAAAACCTCGCTCAGACCCCAGGCCAGGGCCACCACCAGCACCAGTTCGACTATGGCGTGGCCCAGAACCAAGAGCGGGCCGGCACGAAACCCCCGCCTCGCCGCCTCGCTAATGCTGACGGCCAGTAGAGGCCCGGGCATCATGGCCCCTGAAAGGCCGACGACGAAGGCGGTGCCCAAGATGAGAAAAAGACTGGCGGCCATTATTTCAGTTTGGCAGCTATTGGGGATAAAGTCAATTGGCCTGCGGGATGCCTGTGGTGAGGCCAGGGAGCCTTCGGCCGATCTTTATACCCATTTTGAGGAAAGTGACCACGATACCGATTCTCCTCTCGCCCAACAGAACGCCTTAATGTATAACCAATGAGGATTGACAGAAGAAGCTCAGTGGCCTGGCGGCGAGGACGACTGAGCGCTTCCAATACTCTTCGGGCTTCTCGAAGGCCCGCGCCAAACGGCACCAGGCACTATGCTCCTGTCATTTGCCTCTCTACTTCCGTCTCCCAGCTCTCGTCGCCATCTTCCCACCGGTAGGGTAAGTCTATAATTGTGCCTGGCTCATTGATAGACCTCAAGGCATCGAAAGCATCCTTAATAATCTTCATCTGGAGCTCACGGTCAAATGCTTTTCCTGTTGTATGCCCCAGGGGGAAGTTAACGAAAACCGATCTGGGTGGCTTCACCGACTCGGTGACGTCTCTCGCCGAGCTCACTGAGATGGTTGGCATCCCAGCTTCCTCCACTATCCTGGCGATCAGTCCCACGGACTGATGGCAAATCGGTCAGGCGGGAACAAGGAAAAAGACATCCACACCGGCCTCCTTCAGCCTCCTCAATATCTCCGGGGCCATTTCATTCTGGAGGGCAGTGCGGCGGAAGATGCGCCCCATGATGGTGTAGTTGACCGGGGCAAGCTCGCCTATATATCCCTCAGCTTCCAGCTCCCTGAACCGCTCTATGGGGAAGACACAGTTTGGGTCCTTATCGGCATCGGTGTGATCGTAGTTGTTGTGGCTTATGGCCAGTTCTGTGACATCGATTTCTTTAGGGATTTCTCGGAAGGTCAAGTCGTTCCTATCCGGATCGAAGGGGGGCTGCTTATCCCTGATGTATAGTCCTCCGGTACTGAGAAGCGCCACCCGGCACTCCTCCAGTTTCTTTTCAAAAGGGGTGAAGGGGGCGGTCTCATTTACCGTCCACTCATAAGGTGGAAATCCCTGGGCCGAAAAAAGGGCTCTGGTAAGATCGATATATTTCACCGGGCACATGTGACTCCTCCTGTTGTCTGATACAGTAGAACCTACCTAAGACTATGATAGCAGCTTTCCAGAACAGGGTAAAGGGTAGTGCTCATGCGGCCACGTGAGACTGTGACTACCGCTCATAGTTATATTGGTTTGGCTACCTCTGCCAATCGAGGAATTTGGGGCATATACCCTATGGCGATGGTTGAGGAATCACGCGCAGAAGTTCTGGCGTGACTTGCCCTTCAGTTAAATCAAGGATGATCGTTCCGCGTCTTGCCAGTTTATTTGATCTAAATCGTCCGCGGCAGTCCCAACCCGACCCAGGCGATAAGGTTTCTCTGGATCTCTGAGGTGCCAGCAGCGATGTTCATTCCCATGCAAAGTTGGCTGGAGCTCTCAAACCTACCCCTCAATGGTGACCATTTAGAGCCTTTCTTCACCTGGCCATGGAGGCCCATGATATCGTAGCCGGTATAAGCGAAGCGCTGAGCCAGCTCGCTGCCGTAGACCTTTGCTGCTGAGGCAGAATGGGCCGTCATCAGAAGGCCACTCTTCTCCTGCATCCAGGCTATGCGGTAGGACATGGCGCGCCCGGCCTCGATCTCGATGGCTAGCTGGGCCAGCTTATGGCGAACAAAGGGGTTTTGGGCCAGGGTTTGTCCGTTCCACTTGGTCTCCCTGCAAAAATTGACCAGGTCTTCCAAATCCCGTTTCAGCCCGGACATCATCCCCACATTGGAGCGCTCAAAGTTCATCGTCGCCCGGGTGATGGCCCAGCCTTCATTCTCAGCGCCGACCATATTCCTTGCCGGAACCCGCACATCATCGAAGAAGACCTCATTAAAGGCGTAAGACCCTTCCATGCTATATAGTGGGCGGACAGTAACACCAGGGCTACTCATGTCTACCATGAAGTAGCTGATCCCCCGGCTCCTCTTCTCTTCGGGATTTGTTCTGGCCAGTGTGAAAGTCCAACCAGCGCGATGGGCTCCTGTGACCCAGGTCTTTTGCCCGTTGATAACATACTCATCGCCGTCCCTTACGGCGCGGGTGGTTAGTGAGGCCAGGTCGGATCCGGAATTGGGCTCACTCCAGGCTTGACACCAGAATCTCTCGGCTCGCGCCATTGGCGGCAAGTGCTCCTTCTTCTGCTCCTCATTACCTACAGCGAGAAGGGTAGGTCCCAGCATACCGATTCCCCAGATATCGATCCCCGGCGATCTATAGTATCCCATAACCTCGCTGAAGATAACCTGCTCGATGATTGGAGCATCGTTCCCCCCATATTCTATAGGCCACGGCCGAACCAGCCACCCCTTCTGGGCCAGCTTGCGCGCCATTTCAACGTGGAAGGCCCACCCTTTATCGTTACTAACCATACCCTCTAACCCTGCTTCCAAGCCTGGTGGGGCCTTCTTCATCTCTTCCTTAAAAAACTCTTCAAACTCCTTCTTTAGCGCCTCTTGCTCCGGAGTCAGTTTGAAGTCCATTTTGCAGAGCCCTCCTTTCTGTTGCGAACCAGTTGCTCACAGGAGCCGAAAGGTTGTTCCCTTTCCTGTCTGCTTTGGTGCTGAAACCTTTAGGGTTCTCCTTTGGCCAGTTCTGGCTCCCTGACAGCGATGATGTTTGGTCAGGCTTAGTATGTTAATTCGTCATCACATGGCTCAATGGCCAGCCTTGCCACTAAACTAACTATTATGCCCTCTTCCACGATCTGAAGACGGACAGAAGAACGATAATGATGGACACTGGACTAGTTGTTACTATGACAAACAATCTGGTAAGTTCACCCCAGGTCTTCAGCGTATTATCCTCAATTCGGATCTAAAAAGATAAAACTCCAGAGCATCGCCCACTAAGGGTTTCGCATACTGTTCGAGGCATGGGTAAAACACGTAGACGAGTATTCCTCGCTTAATGGAACGACTATGAGCGCCATTCATATGTAGACAACCCCAGCGTCAGAAGTCTGGCACAAAGGTTGTCAGTTGTCAAGGGAATAGCTAGAATTCCATCTCTCTTACATCTGGGCTCACCATTAGCCGAGGCTCGGTGACTCCTTGGATCTCCTCGGGGGAGACCCCGGGTGCCACCTCACGCAGCAGCAGCCCCTCAGGGGTGACATCCATGACTGCCAGGTCGGAGTAGATGGTCTTTACGCAGCGTGTTGCCGTCAGGGGGTAGCTGCATCGATGCACAATTTTAGGCCGACCCAGGTTGTCCACATGTTCCATCATCACGACCAGCCTCTTGACCCCCACCGCCACATTCATCGCCCCTCCAATGCTGCCGAACCTTTTTTCGGGCACTATCCAATTGGCTAGGTCTCCCTTCTCCGATACCTGAAGGGCGCCCAGAATGCCGAGGTCGATATGGCCTCCGGTGATCATGTGGAAGGACACATGGCTGGGGAAGAAGGAGCCTCCAGGGAGCATGGTGACGTACAGTCCAGATGCATTCATCACGTCGTAGTCGATCTGGTCAAGCGCTGGTGACCCGCCATATCCCAGCAGGCCATTTTCCGCTTGGAGGAGCACCTCAATGTCGCCGGGCAGATAGTTGCATACCAGGGCCGGCATGCCCGCGCCCAGGTTAACGGTGATGCCGTCGTAAAGCTCTTCTCTGCATACCTTCATCGTCATCAGTCCCCGTGTCAATGCCATGTTAAATCTCCCGATCTAGATGTTTTTTGCCAACGTGGGGCAGGCTGTCGATCTCAGTCTCGGCCGCCTGATCTGGCCACACAAGCTTGACTTCAGGCCATTTCGGCTCCGTTACCACCAACCGGTCCACATAGATGCCCGGGGTATGGATGAAGCTGGGATCCAGCTCTCCAAGCTCCAGCAGCTCCTCAGCTTCGACTATGGTGACATTGGCGGCAGTGGCGAAGGCGGGGTTAAAGTTAATGGCCCCCTTACGGTAGATCAGGTTACCCCAGCGGTCTGCCTTCCAGGCCTTGATCAAAGCGAAATCAGCCCTCAAGGCCCGCTCCAGGATGTACTGCTGGCCGTCGAATTCCCGCACCTCCTTGCCCTCGGCCACCTTGGTGCCGACCCCTACTGGAGTATAGAAGCCAGCATAGCCTCCTCCTCCCATCCACATCCTCATTACAAGAGTTCCCTGAGGGCAAATCTCCACCTCGGCCTCGCCAGAGAGAAGCTGATCTTGAAATGGGTTATAAACCTGGGGCATATGTGCTGGCATGTAGAACACCGGGAATGATGTGATCATCTTTCCTATTTGTTTCGCTTCATGTAAAAGCAGTAACCCTCCTGCCGCCATCGTACAGATGGCAGTGATATTACTGGTCCCCTTACGATGAAGCGCCTCTATCAGATTCACTGCATAGCCTGTGCCCACAAACCCGCCGAAGGCAATAGTAGCTCCATCGAAAACATCAGCCACAGCTTCATCACAAGATGCGACGACCTTATTCATCATTTAATCCTCCTCAGCGACGACCTGCCTAAGCAACATGTTAAAGGGCTTTCGCTATTATCGACCCTGTTAGAATGTTAGACTCCTGACGTCCTTTCCGTCAAGATCAGCCACACCAGACATACCGATCTAAGCCAAGCTAACGGTTTCTGGTCAGTAGCAAGGAGACAAGTGTATCCTACGTCGGGCGTGTTCCCGGACGCCTTCCCGAGCATATCGCGTCCTGAATTAAACGACACTTCTACATTAATTGTTTTGCAGCCGAGTTTATGATATTATAGATCAATTAATTTTAAGAAGGGAGGAAGGATTGTACGATTTCCAGTTAGATGATCCAGCTTTGGCAACGTGGGTGCTACTCGCGCGAACACGGGCTGCTCTGTACAAGGTAGAGGAGCGAAAAATCGCCAAGATGGGCTTGACCCCTGAACAGGTCCATGTACTGTGGCTGTGCAATGGGTATCCCATCCCACTAACCCCTGCCGAGATATCCCGTGCGATGTTCCGGGAAAGTCAAACCATTGCTGGACTGATTTCCCGAATGGAGAAAGAGGGATTGGTGATGAGGGTGCCGAAGAGGAAGGGGCACCCGTTTACAGAGGTTAAAATAACTGCTAGGGGAGAAGAAGTCCGCGGTCCAGGAGTGGAAACAACAACCACTCTAATTGCAAGGATCATGTCCTGTTTGTCAGTGGAGGAGCATGAGCAGTTGCAGAGGCTGCTGCGAAAGCTGCGGCAAAGTGCGCTCGAAGAGCTGCACCTAGAGCTATTGCAGCCGCCGAGCAAAGCTGGTGGCTAAGTTCAAGACTTCCAACTGTATAGAATAGCCATAGTCTTTACTGGGTCCAGCGCAAAGGTAAAAAATTCATGAATGTGTTACACAAAATACTACTGTTGGGTGGTGGTTAAACTCATTACGCATCTAAGCGCTGGAGTAGAGGTAAAGCAGGCATAAGTAAAACGAAGTAAATGTGAATAATCGGTGGGCTTGACATAGAGAGCTTCGTATGGTATAGTTGAATCGCTAGCGAAGCTCTTTTTAGAGTATCTACTAGGAGCCAAGCATACAAGCGTACTTTTTAAGTAGCTGCGTGGGGTAGTGGAGCTATAAGCGAAACCGACACCAATGGCGCTTTTTAAATGGAGGTGCAGTTAGGGTAAGTAAGACTATAAATTTAGGTGGCCCCGCATGAGTGTGGGCTCACCGGGGCCGCGGCATCAGGTGCTCGAGACGCCTGTCTGCATAGCTAGTGTATCATAACACGAGGGATATGTCAAATAAGGCTGGCTGTGGCAAGTATAAGGTGGCACGGCCAGCCTTATTTTTCAAACTGGGTGCATATATGAATAAGGGGTATCCCCAGCTCACGAACACCGCTAGGATTGGAGTCAACAAGCGATAGGGCTAACTGAGCCAACGCTAGAGCCTACACCCGCCATAAAAATGAATTCCTCCCTATACATGGGTGGGGATTTTTGTTGTTATTGACAGCCTCCCGCCCTTAACTTAGAATGAAGACTTGAAAGGGCATGAAGTGAGTACGGGAAGGCAATTATATGAGCTTCAAGAGGTTGATCTGGGGATAGAGGCGAAAAGGGAGGCACTCTCTCTTGTGCAAAGCCGGTTAGGCGAGAGCCAGACCCTGGCCGAGGCTCGCGTTTTGCTTGCTCAGGGGGAGGAGAGCCTTGCTGAGCTACAGCGCAGCCAGCGATTGGGGGAGTGGGAGGTAGAGGATCTGCGAGCTAAGGTCTCACTTATAGAGGAGAAGCTTTATGGAGGCTCGGTGAAAAACCCTAAAGAGCTGACAAGTCTCCAGTCGCAGGTGGAGAATCTCAAGAGTAGAAGGCGGGACCTGGAGGATAAAGTTCTCGATATAATGACAGAAGCGGAGACGGTGCAGAAAAAGTTGAGTGCAACAAGCGCAGAGGTGGAAACGATCGAGGCAAAATGGCAGGAGGAGCAAGCCTCTCTATCGAGGGAACAAGCTGAACTAGGTGCTGCCTTAGCAGCCCTCGACCAGAAGAGAACGGAACTCATCTCACGAATCGATGCGGCCAGCCTCGAGCTTTATCAAGTGCTAAAGGACAAAAGGCAGGGCAGAGCGGTGGCCAAGGTGGAGCAAGGGATGTGCCAAGGATGCAGGATCGTGCTCCCGATGAGCGAATCACAGCGCGCAAGGATGGGTCAGGAGTTGGTGCAGTGTAGTAGCTGCGAGAGGATCCTTTACGTGAGTTAGGTGATGAAAGCGATTGGCTACTTCCGGGTAACTTCGGATGAAACAGGGCAGGGCCCTCCTTCCTCGCTGGGGGAGCAGGAGGAGGGGTTCTCCCGCTTTTGCCAGAAGCGGGGCTATGAACCGGTAACGAGCTTTGTCGATGTGGATTCGGCAAACAAGATAAACACCACTCAGTACCAGCAAATGCTAAGCTACATCCGAAAACAGGGAGAGGGCTTCCTTGTGGTTGTGAAAAGCCTTGATTATCTCAACCGCGACCCTCAAGAGTTGACGCGCTGTCTTTTGGAGCTTAATGACATTGAGGCCAAGGTGGTCTCAACCGATGATGAGTTCACCGACCCCATGGCAGCAGCGGTCGCGGCCTGGTCCACCCATCGTGAAGATGGGAAAAGAGGAGAGATGGTAAGGGAGGGGATGAGGATTAAAGCCATCAGGGGAAAGGGACTGGGTAAACCTCCCTTTGGCTATAGGATCGGCGCTGACAAGGATCTAGAGATCGTGCCTGAAGAGGCTGCTACGGTGGCACTTATCTATCGTTTGTATCTTCAAGATAATAAGGGCGTGCGCCTCATCACCCGCTACTTAAATGAGCAGGGGATCACCACAAGAAAGGGTGGCCGGTGGAGCATCGTGGGCATCCGCGATATTCTACGAAATCGGGCATACCTGGGGACCTACACCCGTTTTGGCATCAGGGTTCCCGACAGTCACCCTGCGATAATATCTAAACTAAACTTCAACAAAGTGCAGGAGCGCCTTAATGCCGCACCCAGGCAAGGGGGATATGGACCAAGATCGCCTTTGCTGCTATCCGGTCTAGTATACTGCGGCTATTGTGGCAATAAGATGATTGGCGTGAACCGTAGCCAAACCTGGACGAGGCGCAGGGACGGAGGGAAGAGCAAGGGGAAGTATCGCTACTACCAGTGCCAATCGAGAACTAACCAAAGCGTTTGCCAATATCACACGAGGAGGGCTGAGGAGCTGGAAAGCACCGTGGTTACTACCTTAAAGAGACTAAGCAACCCTCAGGCTCGGGGGCGATTGACCAAGCAGTATGCCCCTGCTGTAGACTATAAGACATCGGAGAAGCCTCAGCTGGAGCGAAGGCTGAAGGTTATGGACGGAAAATTGCGGCGGTATCTCAATCAAGCAGCCCAGGGTGTTGTTTCACTGGAAGAACTGGGCACCATGGGCCGCGAGCTGGTGAGGGAGAGGCGTTTTCTGGAGCAAAGGCTGGCCCTGATTGAGGCCGAAGAGCGCCAGGAGATAACTCATGAACAGCGCCAGGAATACACCTTCGAGGCGCTGGGGGAGTTTCGAGAGCGGTGGGATATCATAGGCTTTTCCGCAAGAAGAGCCCTGCTTCAGTATGTGATCGATCGCATTGTAGTCTACGATGATAATGTGGAAACCCTGCTCCGGTTGTGATGAGCACGAAACGCTTGACCATTTTCGCCGATGGTGCCTCAAGGGGAAATCCAGGGCCTGCCGCTATCGGAGTGGTCATAGAAGATGAGTCGGGGCGGGTAATAGCCCGGATCTCTCGCCGGATTGGCGAGACGACAAACAATCGAGCCGAGTATACGGCCCTCATCGCCGGCCTTGAGGAGGCCGTGAGAATAGGGGCCGAGCACGTTGAGCTCAGGTCTGACTCTGAGCTTCTGGTGAGGCAGATCATGGGCCGATACCGGGTGAAAAGTCCGGCGCTGAAGCCTCTCTTTGAGCAGGTCCATCAACTGTTGAGGAAATTTCAATCTTCTTCCATTGTTCACATCCCCAGGGAGCAAAACAAAGCAGCGGATGCCTTAAGCCGCAAGGCACTCCGTAAAGCTAGCGGTTAACTCTTGAGAAAGGAGGAAGCCATGCCTACAGCAAAGGTTGGTGACATCAACATTTATTATGAGGTTCATGGAGAGGGGGAACCGCTGCTCTTGATTATGGGCTATGGCTCCGACTCCCGCTGGTGGTACCGCCAGATAGTGGTATTCTCCCGAGAATATAGGGTTGTTACTTTCGACAACCGGGGCACGGGACAGAGCGACAAGCCCGATGTCAGGTATCCCTGGGAGGCCTTCGCCGATGATGCCGCCGGGGTGCTGGACGCTATCGGCATCGATGCCGCCCACGTCTATGGGGTCTCCATGGGGGGCATGATCGCCCAGGATCTAGCTCTGCGCTATCCAGAAAGGGTGATCAGTCTCATCCTGGGGTGCACCCTCTGCGGAGGCCCCAACGCTGTCATGCCCGATGTCGCAGCTAATGCTATCCTCTTCGATTTCGAGCGCATGAGTCGGTTGACGCCAGAGGAAGCAGCATGGGAGACACTGCCTTTCCTCTATAGCCAGGAATTCATCGACAACAACCTGGAACTCGTAAAGCAGTCCATAGCCGAGCGTATCCAGAATCCCACCCCGCTGCATAGTTACCGGCGACAGGGGCAGGCCATGGCTGGCTCCGACACCTACGATCGCCTGCCCAAGATCAAGGCTCCCACCCTGGTCATAGCCGGCACCGGGGACCGGCTGATCCAAGTGGAGAACTCCAGGATATTGGCTTCCCGCATTCCCAACGCCGAGCTAGTGCTTTTTGAGGGAGCAGGGCACGGCTACCTTCTGGAGGTGGAGGAGGAGGCAAACAAAGCCGTCCTCGATTTTCTGAGAAAGCATCCCAAACCGGCCTAATGGGCGGCACTTTGATTATTCGCAAACGTGCGACAGGATAGAAGCGACAGAAAGGGGGTGAGAAAGGGCGATAGAGCGAGTAAAATTCGACGAAGAAAGGAGGTGATAAAGAATGGCGGAGTTGCAGATACCACAACTTCCTGTGGAGATGGCGCACCAGCAGGCAGTAGCGGCTCTGGGGGAATTTTACGCTACGGCCATCCGGGCTATGGTGGACAAGTTTGGCGCCGAAGAGGCGCTGAAGATCCTCCACCCCTACCTCAAGGAGAGTGGCAAGGGAACGGGCGCCATGGCGGAAATGCTGGGTTTCACCAGCAAAGATGCCATAGCTATTGCCTCCCTGATACATCTATTTGAGAAGCAGGTGCTTTTGGTTAAAGGCGAGCCCACAGAGGTCAGCCCGCATCGGGTGGTGAAGGAGATGACCGAGTGCCCGTTCCAGAGCTTCGCGCCGGAGTTTTGCCTTGGCTTCCAGAGCCTGTGTGAGGGCATTTGCGAGGCGATCAACCCTGACTACAAGTGGACGCTGCCCAAGTTCATCCCGAAGGGCGACCCAATCTGTCAGTGGATTGTGGAGAAGAAGTAAGGCAGGCATTCGTTTGACGTATTGCTAGCTTTATAGTAAACTTTTATGGGGCCAAGTGAACCGGGTGGCCGCTCCCCGATTTATCGGGGGGAGGAAAGTCCGAGCTCCACCGGGCAGAAGGCTGGGTAACGCCCAGGCTCCGATGATGCAAATTGTCGGGGACGGAAAGTGCCACAGAAAGATACCGCCTTCTTCGACCTGGCTCGAGCGGTCAAAAAGGTAAGGGTGAAATGGCGAGGTAAGAGCTCACCGCACCGATGGCGACATCGGTGGCCAGGTAAGCCCCCTTCGGAGCAAGACCAAATAGAAGGTAAGAGGACGCCCGGCCTCGTTAAAAACCTCGGGTAGGTCGCTTGAGGTAGTGGGTAACTGCTACCCCAGATAGATGGTCGCCGCCCGACTTTGTCGGGATACAGAACTCGGCTTACAGGTTTGCTTGGCCTCTTTTCAAACATCACGCTACATCATAAGAAAACATTGGCTATACCCCATAAATACAGACCCCGACTAGTAGAGCGTATGAGTAGTGCGAAAAAGGTGAGACATGCCAGATTTATCTCCCGCTTCCCTTCGTCGCCGGCTGAGGACACAGTTTGTAGGCCACAATATCCTCTATTATCCGGTGACCTCCTCCACCATGGATGTGGCCAGGCAGGCGGTGAGAGATGGCGCCGCGGAGGGCACTATTGTTGTCGCCGACCAGCAGACTGCGGGCCGGGGGCGGCTGGGGCGAAAGTGGCTTTCCCCTCCGGACAGTAGCATTCTGCTATCCATCATCCTTTACCCCAAGCTGCATCAGCTTCCTCGCCTCAATATGGCCGCTTGCTTGGCTGTGGCCCGAAGCATCGAGAAAGCCACCGGGCTCAAGCCGGCCATCAAGTGGCCCAACGATGTTCTAATCGAAGGCAAGAAGGTCAGCGGTATCTTGATCGAGAGCGATGTTGGGGGGGAGACCGTTAATTATGTGATCGTGGGCCTGGCACTGAATGTGAATCTAGATCCCTCATCCATCCCTGAGATTGCAGAGACGGCCACCAGCCTCAAGCAGGTGCTGGGCCATGAGGTCTCACGCCTGGATATGCTCGAGGCGCTGCTTACGGAATTTGAGGAACTATATAGCACGATGTGTCGCGGCGAGCCGATTGATAAAGAGTGGCGTCGCCGTCTTGAGACCCTGGGGAAAGAGGTAACGGTTACGTGCGGCCAGGACGTCAGGGAAGGCCACGCTGAGTCAGTAGATGAGGATGGCAACCTGCTACTAAGGCTGCACGATGGCCGTCTGGTGACCATTGCCGCCGGGGATGTCACGCTAAGAGCCTAAAACTATTAAGCTAGAAGACCATCGTCCTCTAGTTTGTCAGCGATCTCCCCTAAATTCAACTCTTCCAGTTGGGCCCTTTTTTGAAGACCAGTAGCCACATCCCAGCCTCGAATTTGGTAGAATTCGTCCTTCATCTGTTCGAATTTGTCCCGTTCAAGCACCATTCCCTTTCTGGAAAAAATCTCGCCATCCTTACCCGGAACCATGCAATTTGGGTTGCCAAAGTCGGTCTTTAACGGGACGGTGAAATTGAACTCCTCTAGGGAATCGTGTTCTCTCCCCCTGTGCCCTTCCCTGGCTAGAACGGCCCGCTGCAGGTTGAAGGCCCGTTCCCCAATTTTGTAAAGGCCCTGCTCATCGATGTCCCTTCCCGTTACCGCGGCACAAACCTGACTCTCCAGGGTGGGGTCGCCGACATGGTCTTCGGAGAGAGTGCTATAGAAAATGGGCCACAGAAAGTCGCACAGGATGAGACATTCTTTGGCGTACTGACGGTCTTGAATCTTGGCTGCGGCCAGGGCCTTGCCTTCATAGGTAGAAAAGTCGGCAGCTATCTCACCGCCCCAGAATCGCTTGGCGATGGCCCGTATCACCTCGGGGGTAATATGCATAGTCTCCCCCATCAGACCCCCAAGAGCCGAACTAATGACCTGTGTGCTGATCTCGTGAAGCTGTTGAATTGGCAGCCTGGGTTCCATCGCGTAGAAGAGGGCAGTGGTAATATATAACCTGGGCTTATAAATGGAATAGTAGCCAGTCCAGGTAAGATAATCCGTAATCAGTTCCTGCCCTCTGCTTCCCAGGGATTCTGCTGCCTTGTGAGTGCCATTGGCCAGAACATCGCCAAACCCCTCTCGGTGGGATACTTTCCTCAGCAATGTCTCGATGAACTCCTTGCTCCCGATCTTGGAAAGTGGTATGCCGGTCTGCTCATCGCTCAAGAGCTCGGCCTGGTAGCACCTTGAGAGCCACATGATCATGGTCTCAATGGCATGGGTATCGACTCCATAGTCATCGCAGAGCTTGGTGGCCTCAAAGGGGACCTCATTGAGCTCGCCATAATAGCGTTGCGCTCGCATCTCATAGAAAACGCTAGCCTGGCACATGAATTTCCCGGTGACCCCACTCATCGCCTTATAGTTCAAGCGCATACACCCGACGCTGCAGCCATGGCACACGTCCTTCTTGGTCCTGTCCGGGTTCACTAGTGTCGGCAGTATCAATTCAGGCCGGCCCTTCATTTCAAGGCGAAACAGTTGCCTCAGTTTCCGCACCTTCTCTGGATCGGCTACATCGACCTTTTTACCCGCCCCTCTTACCACAACGGCCTTTAGATTCTTAGAGCCCATCACTCCGCCCAGACCACTTGAGCCGGTGGCATCATTATCGGCTATCACACTGGCAAATACCACGCGATTCTCACCCGCTGGGCCAACAGCCACCACGCGAAAGGCTTTTCCCAGTTGCTCCTTTAGCTTCTCCCGGCAAGCTATGGCACCCATGCCTCTAAGGTGAGCTGCGTCCTTTATCTCCACCCGGTCGCCGTCGATGAGTAGATAGACCAACTTGTCCGCCTTCCCATAAACCACCAGGCCGTCATAACCGGCGAATTTAAGCTCAGCGCCCCAGAAGCCGCCCAAATTGCAGTAGGAGAACTGATTGTGGATGGGGGATTTGCCGCAAACCTGCCATCGGGAGCCGCCGAAACCTGGAACGCCAGCAACGGGACCGGTTATGAAGATGACCCTGTTCTCCGGATCGAAGGCTTCACTGGCCGGGGGGACCTCATCCCAATAGATTTTGGCCGCTATCCCCCTTCCTCCGAGAAAGCGGTCTTGATAATCATCGGTCGGGACCTTGTTGACATTCCCGGTAGAAAGATCCACTCGCAGAATATTTCCAGCATATCCTTTGGAATGAGTCATTTTGCCCTCCAAATCACTTTATTGGTCGCCCACCCCTTGCCACGAGGGGCAGGGAAGTGAACGCAGCTTGCACCAAACCTGAACTTACTTGCTCCCTTCCTTCCGACTGCTGATGAATGCGCTGAACAGGTCAATGGGCAACGGGAATACCAGGGTATTGGTCTTCTCGGTGGCGATCTCGGTCAGGGTCTGGAGGTAGCGCAGTTGCAGCGTTGTCGGCTCCTTGCCGATTATGGCGCCTGCCTCAGCTAGCTTCTTGGAAGCCTGTAACTCGCCCTCAGCGTGGATGATCTTGGCTCGCCTCTCCCTCTCCGCCTCAGCCTGGGCCGCCATCGCCCGCTGCATCGTCGAGGGAAGCTCCACATCCTTGACCTCTACCACGCTCACCTTTATCCCCCATGGCTCCGTCTGCTCGTCGATGATCTGCTGGAGTTTCTGGTTTATCTGATCGCGGTGCATCAGCAGGTCGTCAAGCTCCGACTGACCGAGCACGCTCCTTAAGGTGGTCTGGGCGATCTGATAGGTCGCCAGCTTGTAGTCATAGACCTCGACCACCGCCGCCTCCGGGTGCATCACCCGGAAGTAGAGCACAGCATTGACCTTGAGGGTGACGTTGTCCTGGGTGATCGCGTCCTGTGAGGGGACATCCATGGTGATGACGCGGGTGTCTATCTTGCGCATGCGGTCGAAGAAGGGGATGATGATGCGCAGCCCCGGCCCTCTTGTGCCCTCCAGTCGCCCCAGCCGAAAAACCACGCCGGCCTCATACTGGTACACGATCTTTATGGCAGCCGACAGCAGCATGAGCACCGCTACGGCCACTACTGCGATAATTATCCAGTCCACTTCTCTTCACCTCCTGTTTTATTTTTCTTGGTTACCCGTAATTTTAACCCATCGACCTCGGTTATGACTACCTCCTCTCCGGGCTCGACTTTCCCTTCATCCAATGTGGCCTCCCAGCGTTCCCCGTGGACAAAGACGGTTCCTATTGGGTCGAGGCGAGTTTTAGCCACCGCCACTGATCCCACCATTGCCGCTCGGCCCGTCTGCTGCGGCCTTCTATGGGTGCGCACGATTGCCGCTACGACGAAGACGAAGAAGACAGCGACTGCGATCACAACCACAGCGATCAGGCCACGATTGATCTGAAACATGGGGCTGCTTATCAGGATCAGCGAGCCTGCCGTTAATGAGGCAATGCCACCTAAGGAAAGCAAACCATGACTGGTGATGAAAATCTCGGCAATAAAAAGGCCAAAGGCGAGCAAGATCAGTATTATGCCGGCATAGTTCACCGGGAGCATCCCAAGGGAATAGAAAGAGAGTAGAAGGCAGACGGCACCGACAACACCGGGGAAGATGGTCCCGGGATTGAACAGCTCGAGCATTATTCCGAGCATCCCTATGCTCAACAGGATATATGCGATGTTGGGGTCGGCTATAGTAAACAGAAAGCGCTCCATAGTCCCCATGTCGGTATAATGAATAGTGGCATCCTCGGTGTCCAAGGTAACCCCTTCTCCTGTTTGCAGTGTCACCTGCCATCCATCAAGCTGGGCCAGGAGGCTATCCAGATTATCGGCCATGATTTCGATGACCCCAAGCTCCAGGGCCTCGGATGCCGGGCTTGACCTGCTCTCCCTCACCGCAGCCTCGGCCCAGTCAGCGTTGCGCCCTCTCATTTCGGCGATACTTCTGATATAGGCCACAGCATCGTTTACCACCTTCTGCTCCATGGTCTCATCCATCCCATCCTCGCCGATAGCAACCGGATGGGCAGCGCCGATCTCTGTTGCCGGTGCCATCGCTGCCACGTGGGCTGCCAGGGTGATAAAGGCCCCCGCAGAAGCGGCCCTCCCACCTGGGGGCACGTAGACCACCACAGGGACATCGGCCTCCAGGATCCGCTGCACAATGTCGCGCATCGAACTGTCCAGGCCCCCCGGCGTATCCAGCTCAATGACGCAAACGGAAGCTCCATGCTCCTCGGCAAGCCCGATCCCGCGGTCAATGTAGCCGGCGAGGACAGGGTTGATCGTCCCCTCAACCCGGAGGACATCGACCTGAGGGCTGGCAGCGCTCGCCTCCCCCGATATTAGGGGGATGAGCAGCCCAAGCAATATGAGGAAAAGCCAAAACTTTTTCATATGCGATAACTAACGAAGTGTACTAATTCATTATAGTTGGAGTCGGGCATTTTTGCAATCAAGTGTACTCGTTCAGTACATTCAAGACTGAAACATAATCGACACGAACCTGTAGCTAGGTGGGTAAGTTCTGCGATTCTCCTATCGAGACGCCCCAGTTGATATAGGGCTGTGACTAGGGTAGAATTCGGTTGTATTTGGTCAAGCCTCGCATAGCAGGGCTTGACCAAATAGTCAATAAGCATAAAACAATCCCTTTTGCTTTGGCTGTCAGACTAGGCGACTAGGCGTAAGCAACAAAGGACGGTTGAGGGAGAAGAGTGCATAGACTAAATCTAGGGAAGGGAAATACCCTTGTTGAAACGCGGTGGTGATTGGGCACTTAGGTGAGGCGAAATGATTGCCGATGGCTGGAGCTTGCCAAGAGACACTCTAGCGGCTCTTTCCATGAGGCCAGGTCGGAATCGGTTTTCAGCCTTCGAAGGATACCAGCTGACCGAGAAAGAGCTATTAAAGGGGCGTGTAGCGCCATTTCACCGTTTATTGCGGCAGGAATATGGGTTGAGTGAGGAGATGGACAAGCAAGACATCAAGCCGAAGTTCCGAAAAGTAGAAGGTCTTCTTGTGCAGAATCTGCCTGTATGGGTGGGGACTCTCATCAGCAGCAACTTGTTCTTCCGAGCGCTTTACTCTTGGGAAGAATTCTGGGACACCGTGGCAGCAGGGTGGGCCGTCTTCGGTGATCCCAGGCTACTGTCGCGGGCTCAATGGGCCAAATGGATGAGCAACGAAGTCTGTCCCTCTCATGATGGCTATTTCGCAGGACGCGGAAAGTCTATTTTCCTTTGGCCAACAGAAGCTCTAGGCGATAGAATTGAACAAGCAACTGCTCTTTATGATCATGGCTACCGAGTCATGGATTGGTTAGGCTTTAATGAATCAACAATGCCAATGTGGTGGCTTTTCGCGTTTGCAGGTGGGCAGATGCACCGTATAGAGCCCTGGCTACCGTGGTTCAAGACGCACATCGCATACGACTTGACTGGAGGCCTAAGGCCGTTTCAAGGCATAGTGTCAGAAAAGGCCAAAGGCTGGTCCCCGCTAGAGCCTGAACGCATCGCTGCGGTTTGGCCTCCTGCCGATTATGACATAAAGAGCCCCCGGCGACAGGGAAAGTATACGCAATTTGATCCAAGGCTCCTCTTTCCGCGTTTTAGGCGCCCTTGGGAAACACCAAATACATATATGCCTGACCCCTTCACTGCGAGGAAACTCACGGCTATCAGCAAAGCATGGGGGCAGGAGCGCGATTTGGAGCGAGAAGCCAAGAAGCGAGCCAAAGAAATGAGAGAGGTTATCCAGCAAGTGCTGAAACACCCCATGTATCGGCTGATCCAGATGGCCAAATTCGGTGCATCTGAAGAAAGCCAGCAGCGATTAAACAAAATTCGCGATCTGGTGAATGAATGCAGCGGAGGCAAAAGAGCTATAGAAGAATTATTATACTGGGCGCTGATGGAGGATCAAAGCGAATCTGCTAAGAATCGTTTAAAGGAGTTTGACGAAGCTCTTAGATACAGCAAGATGCATACGCTGAAAGAAGTCTTAAATAAGGTCTATAAGCAAGTGAAAGCTTGGTTCGACCGACGTGGAGTGCCCATGCCAAAGGTAAAAAAAGATTGGCGAGATAAGATCATTAAAACGCGAATCTCTCAAATTACACGCGATTGACAGCTTCTGAGCGTGTAATGCCAAAATCCTCTCAGAGATGCTTCCGAGGGGATTTTTCTTTTGGGTAAGCGAAGGCGAGACGAGCCAATTATTGATTTTCACTTCAAGAGCCGCAAGCACGATGGCCAGCACTTGCGAGTAGTGGAGATTGTGTATGCCCCCAGTGCTGATGCCGAGAATCGCTTGCGACGTGCCTTTGACATTCTCCTTGGTTCCGCATTAAGGACCGACCGCGAACTCGACCCTGAAGAAGAGCGACCGAGCCAAGCTCCTGGCGAACATGCCGCAACCAGTGGCAACGATGAAGATAGCGGCGATGGCGACTCCAATATTGGAAGGAAGACCAATGGCTAATAGACTCCTTGCTCACCACGTGGAAGATCTCCGCCGATCGGGACTCAGCGATGAAACCATTGAGGCCCTGGGCTTTTATTCAGCAACCGCTACTGAGGTTAAGACTATTCTAGGTTTCGACGCTGGGCCTGGTCTAGTCATCCCCTATCCCACCTATGAGGGGCAACAACCCTTTTCCCGGGTGAAGCCAGACTACGGCAAGCCCGCCAAATATTTGTCCCCCAAGGATGCTATCGTAAGAGCTTATGTCCCACCGAGAACCTGGCAGGCGCTAAGGGATCCCAGAGCGATGATTATCATCACTGAGGGCGAGAAGAAGGCGGCCAAGGCTGACCAAGAGGGGTTTTTCTGCATCGGCTTGGGCGGGGTATGGGGTTTCAGCCAAGAACACCGGCTGATCCCGGATCTTGCTAACTTGAGCTGGGAAGGTAGGCCCGTCGTTATCTGCTTTGATACGGATCCCGCCCCAGACCCACATATAAACCTCGCCGCGTTTACGCTGGACAGGTGGTTGAGCGGGGCGAACGTCTTGGTTGTGCGCCTCCCGCTACTAGAGGGTAAAAAGACAGGGCTCGACGATTTCCTGGTACTGCAGGGAGCCGAATCCTTCAAGCAACTGCTGGCACAAGCCAAGCCGACCCTCACCTGGGAAATAGAGGATATCACCCGCCTCCAAGGGCATGTCCGCTATCGGCCCCTGAAAACGCTCTTTCACAAGCTGTCCGTCATGGAGCCTGTCGAGGTCCTCACTTGGAAAAGGACGTGCCAGGAGAAGCTGGGCATCTCGGTGGGGGATTTCAACCGCCAGATCAAGCTTGCCCAAAAAGAACAGGCCCACCGGGAAATGATGCGGCTCGAGCAGCTCAGGGTGAAAGAAGAGGAGCAGATAGGAGCTAATATGGAGGAGTACGCCGCAAAACTGCGTCCTAAAGCCCTAGAGCTTCTCAGAAACCCAGCTTTCCTTTACTTGGCGGGTAGAACGGTTCAGCGCCTGGGAGTCGCGGGGGAGGACATCAACATTCGGATCCTCTATCTCGCTGTCACTTCCCGCATCGTCGATAACCCCATTTCCATCACCGCTAAGGGCGAGAGCAGTAGTGGCAAGTCATACATGGTTGGCAAGGTTCTTGAGCTCTTTCCCCCCTTGGCATATCTGGCTTTAACCGGCATGAGCAGACAGGCCCTAGTTTACATGGAGCGCGAGGAGTTTAGCCATAGGACTTTGGTCATCTTCGAGCGTGCTGGGGCGGAGGCCCCGGACTACAACATTCGCACCTTGCAGAGTGAAGGGAAACTCATTTTCATCGTCACTGAAAAAGACCCTATGACGAACCAGTGGGTAACACGGCGGGTAGAAAAGGAAGGCCCCACGAATTTCATCATCACCACTACCAGCCCTGAGCTTCGGCCGGAGAATGAAACAAGGCATTGGTCGCTGCTTATGGACGAATCCCCCGAACTCACCTTGGCAGCTAAAGTGGAATCCGCCAAACGGTACATGGGGGAGGCAGGCGTTGCTGAAGAGGAATTGGCTGTGTGGCGACAAGCTCAGAACGAACTCAGGCCCCTGAAAGTCCGAATTCCTTACGCCCGCTGGCTGGCTGAGCACACTCCGAACCGGCCTTTGAGGATCCGACGCGACATCAATAAGCTCTTCGCCTTGATCCGAGCGATCGCCCTTGTGCACCAGCACCAACGTAAAGTGAGTCAAGGCAGCATCGATGCCAACCTGGCTGACTACTTCATGGCGCGGGTGCTCATCGATAAGATCTTTCCCGCCTCGCTAGGCGGGATCAGCGAAAAGGTTCAAATACTAGTGCACGAAGTCGAGTGCCTTTACGAAAATAAGCTGGCCGATGGCGAGGAAAACCCCGCCGTGAAGCCTGGGGAGCTCATCTCACGCGTGGGCGTCAGCGCCAGTTCGGTTTCCCGATGGCTCAGGCCTGCGATTGAGGCCGGGCTAATCGATGTCATAAAGGAGACTGCGAACGGCCGCATTCAAGTGGTTAAACCGGGCAGCGCCAAGTTCCAGGTCTCTGGCGTCCTCCCTACGGTGGAGCAGGTGGCCGAGGCTTTCCCCCAGCTGGCGAGGGGCTTTAGGGCAGTCCATCCACTGACTGGCGAGGAGCTCGCCTTAGAGGAAGAGGCAACGACCAAGGCACAAAAAATCGCTGGCGTGAATCGCTGAAATGCTGAAACACCTGAGTGCTCACTATCCGGAGCGTTATCTGAAAAGTGTTGCACCAATTTGCTGCAATATGTTGAAACACTTTGACGGTGCTGCTCAGTGTTTCGTTAGCTTGCAACAACAGATTGCAGATAGGAGGCCAGATACTGGCTACCGCAGTATTTCACTGTTGCATCGGTGCGCGCGAAAGAATTCTTTTGGGGGCTGAGTGTGTCGTTCAGGTTAGTGAAGACGGGGAAGAGCTACGCGGAGCTGGGGCAGGATACGGCTGCTACCGAACCTAAGATCACTGCCGGCAGTGGTAAAAGCGCTTCTATCCCGCCCATTATCTGGGAGACGGGCAACATAGCTCAACTTCGTGCCACTCTGGTATGGAAAGAGGCAGAGGTCACTCGGCTGAGGGCGCAGTTGACAGGTGACGCCAAGATTGACTGGCACGCCCGAAACCAGATTTGGAACCTAGAGGGCCATATAGTCAACATCAAGAGGTGGCTGTCCGAAGCAGTGGAGCCAAAGAATGACTGGTGAGCTGATGCACTCCGGTCATGGGGTGCCACTGCGATCTGAAGAGGAGCGACGTCTGACATGCCCGAGGTGACCCCAATTCGGAACCTAAAGGGATACGTTGAACCCGGGCAGATAGAGAAGCTGGTTAGCGCCTACCGTCCAGCGTCCACTGGTCCACCGGCTAGCCCCAAGTGTAACTGTCCTGTGGCTAGCGTCTGCGTCCGGCGGCCAGCGCCTAGTTCATA
>Ga0209979_1001349_pt1 | contig 27306 bp, 27 predicted proteins | sample AnhtaG_FD_183114 | JGI IMG/M metagenome (GOLD analysis project Ga0209979, IMG submission 183114) | Deep subsurface microbial communities from Anholt, Denmark to uncover new lineages of life (NeLLi) - Anholt_01485 metaG (SPAdes) (version 2) | ecosystem: Environmental > Aquatic > Marine > Oceanic...
ATTGTATATATTCATTATAGAGAAGTTTTTCTTTTATTCAAGTTATTTAGAAATTTACGTTTAAAGACGTCAAAGTACTTGCATAAATCTCCCTGAGCTTCGAGTGCTCTTCTGTTAGAATTCCACACTACAGAGATTCGCACCTTAAAAATCTCACCTTTAGTGCCTACCTTAACCAGCTTGAATTTTCAAAAGAAATAAAAATTTGTTGAAGGTAATGGGTGAAAAAGATATCTAATGATCCCGTCTTTTTGTTTAGTTTGAGAGAAGAAGCCCGTTTACATAAGAGCTTATTATCGGAACTTCCTAATCAACCCTTCTTATCAAACCCTCTTCTTTTACACTCTTTTCTACCTTCAGGGGTAAGTCCCACGTGACCAAACGTACTGTGCTCCAGCCAACCCTCATCAATTGTTTCTTCGATGACCCTCATCATTATTTCCTTCGGCACATCCCATTTCTTCGCTGATTCACGATAGTCAAATTCAGGTATTCCACCCTCTCCAACTACTCTCAGCCATTCTCTATGAAGCTCCCTTAAAATGCGGTCCTGTAATTTCATACGATACAACTCTGTGTCTTTTATATCTTTCTCCATTTCCTCCACTTCCTTTAGAACGTCATATATTCCAAATCTCATTGCTTTAAAATTTTCAAAAAGGTGCTTTGCGTAATTTAATAGGGCTAAAGTTTTTCCCGATGTCTCTCTGGATTCCTTTTCGAGATTTCGTTTTTCGCTTTCAAACCCTATTTCAGTAAAGGTATAATCTCTATTCTCCTGTCGTTGCCAATCTTCTAACCCTTTTGAGACTCTATTGATATAGTCAACAAAGTTTTCTTTTTGGAGCATTAAAAGATTACGATACTTAGCACAGGTTTTTATCTCGGGCATACTCCATAGTTTTTCATATTCGGTTTCAGCAAGCTCCTTCGTCTTTTGTAAGAGATTATGGGCCTCCACTAATTCGCCCCATCCTTCCTCTGTGATTTTGTCAACTTCAGGTCCTAAAAGCTTCATAACCTCCTCTATCTGTTCTAAATCCAGTGGATGAAACCACTGGATTATTCTTTCTTCTAATAGGTCCACCATTTCTAACCTCCTCTAGTCAAAAATGGCTAAAACTCAATTCTGAGCTTATTCTGCCGGAAAAAACGCTTCCATAGAGGGGTCAAATCGCTCATCTGACAGGTAGAGCAAGGGTTTTATACGCTATCACCTCTCAGAGTGCCTGTATCAAGAGATTTCTGTCAAGCCAATTGCACGCCCAGAGCCAGTTTCAGACACTAGGCACAGAATAGGGCAAAAAAGGGGCGATTTTAACCTTCGCAGAGAAAAAAATCCCCCTATCTCCCCAGGCAGCTTTCTTTTTTTGCCCGTTTCTGTGCGAAAAAGGGCTACTTTTGAATTAAGCCGAACCTCTCTTTGCTAATAATCAATTTCCACATCAGTAATTTCTACGGTGTAATCACAAGGAGGGTAAGACTCTGGTTCTGGTTCTTGGCTAACATTAAAATAGAAATGTTTCTCTGCCTCCCCAGCATTTACATAGACTTTATGCTTAGCGGTTCCCAGACACTGCCCTGTCTCTTTATTATAAAGGCAACAGGTCACTTCTACCAGACAACCTTCGGTGGCACGACTATATATTGTTCCCTCAACTGCCCAGAGACCATTGGAAATGAAGTACGCACGGAAATAGGAAAGTTCCACAGGGCAAGGTGTGTTAGCATAAGCTGTATTTGAGCAGGTATGCTGTTCTCCTCTGTGCACGCAAACATAATATTCATATTCTGTCATTGGTTGCAGGTTGCAGTGATCATAGCTGGTAGTGTTTGCGGGGAGCGTCGCAATTGTCTGGTGCTGGATCCCCCACATAGTAGGGCACAAGACCCTGAAGTAGTCCTCATCGTCTGAGTTGTCCTGCCAGGAGAGGTGGATTTGCTTGTAGCTTACTGCTGTGGCAGTCAGGTTACTGGGGGCATTTGGTTCTGGTGGCGGTGCGAAATGCTTTTTATTACACGGACATCCACCTAAGGCTATCGCCAAGGGTATCAGGAGCAACAGCAAATATTTTCTTCTCACCTTACTATCTCCTCATAGGCTACTCTTATTTGGTCTCTCTTTTTTATTACAGACAGACCCTGTTCTCTACCTCTGAGATTTCATCCTGAGTTATGCCTATATATCGTCTGGTGACCGCTGGGCTTCTATGGCCAAGCTTTTCACAAATCAGTTCGACGGGAACGCCCAATATCCGGGCTTGGTACCCCCAAGTCTTTCGTAGACTATGAGTTCCAAACCTTTCCCCCGACAAACCCACTTTCTCGCACCAAGACCTGATGAGTTGCCAAGCTCTAATTCTTGTCAGGGGCCTACCAGAACGATGAGCTACAAATAAGAGTTGATCAGGATCCGTTATCCGAGCTTTTAAGAAATAATACTCCAACGCTTCTTTTACCGCGTTGTTCAATTTGAGCTTCTTCTCTTTCTTTGTCTTTTGTTCCCTGAGGTAGATATAATCCTTTATCTCGCCTTTCTCGTTCAGGGTATCTCTCACTCTGAGCCTGAGAAGGTCACTGATCCTCAGGGCAAAGTTAATTCCCATAGTGAACAAGAGATAATCCCGAGGGTTGTCTTGAGCCTTGAGGTTCCCCTTGATGGCCAGTATTTTTTTGCGGTCCCGGATGGGCTCGACGGTGTTCAATTTCTCTCTCCCCTTACTTTACTTTTTGTCTCATTATACTACAAACTTTTAGCAAGTCAAGGCTTTAACAAGACAAAGAGCAAGAAGGAATTCAAGAAATGGCTCTAGTCATAAGCAACTGAGAGGTGAGCAGTCCAGTCTATATTTTACTATACGCAAGTCCCCTTGTGTTACATTGAGTGAATATTAATAGGCAAAGAACAAATTTCTTTTCGTATTTTGCTCATCTTTACGCCAGAGTTCAAGTTTTGAGAGGAAGAAGGGAAAAAACACGCACAGAGAAGCTCATATAGCTACTTTCTTGAGGGTAGGCAACCTATTGGCCTTGATCAAATTAAAATGTCCCTATCAAGAGATTTTTATAAAAGTGGCCGATATAAAACTCCAGAAGGTATGAGAGATAGAATAAGAAGGGTGAAATCTAGTATTAATGCTGCCATTTTCTGATGTACTTATAGACAAAATATCTTTCGCCCTTTTTATCGATTATAAATACTGGATCTGCTCTTTGTCGTTCAGTCATGCGAGCTTGTTCCAAAAGTGCCTCTAAATATTTTCTTCCAAAACGATGTCTCTGATAGTACTCGTTTTTGTCGAGAATGTCTTTCACAACTTCTGGATCATCACATAAGTAATGCCATTCTTCTGCATCTGCTTCTGCCCGATCAGATGAACCTTCGACGGAAGCAGCGACTTTGTAGTACTCAAGACCTTTTTCAGGGGAAAGCGTAGATGTTTGATTTGGAGCTTTATTAGACTTTTGTTTTTGTTCTTTCTTATAGATAAATTTTTTAAGAACTATATAGTTATCTGTAGTTTCTTCGATCCAATAACCTTCTTGGAAAGCCATTGTAAGGAGCAGACTTGGAATCAGAGCTTTTTCTTTAAGGGTAAGAAGGGGGCTTGGAAGTAGTATCTCGAATGCAGTTGGAAGAATGTATGCAAACTCTTCTGGGATGGGTCGATTCGGATACATTTCCCGAAACGAGATTAGCATGGACACAGTACAGTCTATCTCTACTGAATTTAAGGGAATTATCAAAAAAGTGTATCGTTTAAATGTGGGACGACGAGTTTTGAGTGGTTGTTGCCATTCTGGGATTTCGTCAGGAACTTTTAGGAAATAACCAAGAGAAATACCTTGAGCATTTGTGGTGAAAAGGGATATAGTCAACACTAAAATCAAAACTAGCAATATTTTTTTCATCTTTCTTACCTCCTCGAATTGATTTTATTTTTCTTTTGTAGCTAGATAAAAACAGACAATTGCTAATACTCCTGATAGACCCAGAAGTATAGGAGCTAGGGTGCTTCGGCCTAGCCAACTTAGTTCATACACGAATATCACAAGACAAGTAAGACCGCAGAAACCGAAAATTAGTTTCATCTTTCTTCCTCCTCGGTGGGGGTTGTAGCATAATTTTCAGATTTGTCAAGGGTAGATAAAGCCAGTTCAAGGTTACAGAGATTTTGCTCGAGAGGAGTTGCGGGATAGAGGGATTTTTAAGGAAGGAAGATTACTCGGGAAGAGATCCTGCCCTAGTAACGGAAAGAAAGTTTGAGAATTTAGGAAGCCTTAGTTTTTCGCTTTCCTAATTCTCAGGAATTAATTCCGCTTCCCCCTCACGATTTTATAGGGATCTCAAGAGACATTTTAGCAAAGTATTTCGTATTTGGGTAGCAAATGCGAATCTAAGGTGAGGGTAGGTTGTTTAAATCTCTTTGAGTAGAGATTTCAGATACTCGTATCCCTGAAGGGCATAGGCATCAGGGTCGGAGGAACGAGAACCAAAGGCTATCTCCTGGGTTAAAAATCCATCAAATCCAGTCTCCTTTAAAGCTTTGAGCAAGGGTCTAAAATCTTTACCTCCCTGCCCAGGAGGCAATCTGTTGGCATCGGAAATGTGGATGTGTGCTAGGTCTTTATCCATCTTTCTAACATAATCAGCCATAATCTCGTTGCGGTAAATTACATGGAAAGTGTCAAACATTACTTTCACATTAGGAAGTTCTGTTTGCTTCATTAATTTAATAGCATCATCCGCTGTTTCAATTACATCACTGTCAGCTGAGGTAGGTTCGACAACCATTAAGACCCCTTTATCATTGGCATACGTTGCACATTCAACAAGAGCCTTTCTACCCCATTCCCAAGCCTGATCCTCTGACACCCCATAAACCATCCAACCTCCAACCCAGATAACAATTTTGCTACCTAAATCAGCAGCTAGATCGACACACTCCTTGTAGTATTCAGCAGAGGCTCTTCTTTCTACCTCTATAGGACTGGTGGGATTCAAACCAGGTCCTCCACCCAAAGCAGGACAGATTGAGGAAACCTCTATACTTTGCTCATCTAAAAGCTTTTTGATTTCTTTTCTTCTGTCGCTGTCCATATACCGAGGCCAGGCATGGGGACTAGCAGCCCCTATTTCTATACCATCATATCCAATAGCTGACAGTCTCTTGATTACCTCTTCCAGAGGATACGATGGTAACCATGCTGGGAAGCTACAGTAAACCCATGAATTGAATGAAAGTTTCATGTCGCTCCTCCTTATTTTACTCTTGTTTTTATCCTCCACAAAAGGGGATAACCTTTGAGTCCTTCCCGGCACTTCTTGTTACTTCGGCTCCACCACAGCAGGACCTATTTATTTGGTCACTCCTCTAAATATTTTTTCAAACACACACCAAAAAAATTCCTTTGTACATCTTCGTGTAACCAGACCTATTTTCCGGCTCAATCTCCTCTCCCAAAAATAGGCTACTGCTTCTACGGAGTGAAAACAACTTTGAAAGTTTTATGCTCATCAAATAACTTGAATGCTTCGCTTACACTGTCTTCTTTAAGAGGATAGCGGTGAGAGACTATCTCCTCTGCCCTTTTGTTCCCAATCTTATTTATTATAAAATCAACGATGTCTTCCCACTGTGATAAGTTGAAATACCAGGATCCATACCAGGTCAATTTCTTACGTATCAGTTGTTCGCTGGGATTCATTTCCACTTTCCTTTTACCAGTTTCCCCAATCTGAGCCACTATACCGTGTTTACGAGTAATATCAAGAGCGGTGGAGATTCCCGCTGCTGCACCGGAACAATCAACACTTTTGTCTACCCCTTCCCCCTTGGTAATATCGTTGATGAATTCTCGGGGATTAGTCTCTTTTGCGTTTACAGTATAATCGGTACCTAATTCTTTTGCCTTATCTAATCGAGACTTAACTAAGTCTATAGCAACTACGGTCGCCCCCATTCCTTTTGCGGCAAGGATCCCACTTAGCCCCATCGGGCCTATTCCTATTACTGCCACCAAATCATCTCCGCCTACATTCATCTCCTTCATTGTGGCATAGAGGTTACCAATGGCATCGGTAGAGACCGCACCAGTAACATAGCTCATTTCTCTAGGCATAAGAAGACAAACATTTTCTGGCGTAGCTAATAATTCGGCATCTCCTCCATTCCTGTCCATACCCAGAAACTTAACCTCATTGCAAAGCATAGGTTCACCAGAACGACAGTATTTACACGACCCACACCCCAGAAAGCAGGTGACTACAACTCGATCACCCTCCTTGAGGTATTTTACACCTTTTCCAACTTCTTTGATTATTCCAGAAGGTTCATGCCCAGGAATAACCTCACCGGCAGCTGTTTCTCCAACTAAAGGCTCCCCATAGTAGATTGTCATGTCACTCCGACACAAAGCTGACGCTTTTACTTCAATAACAACCTCACCGAAAGCGGGTTTAGGATCTGGCCATTTCTTAATATGTGCCTCAGCATTTCCTGGCAGGTATACACCTTTCATTTTCTCTTCCTCGAGGTTTAAGATTTACTTAAGGGTTCAAAGACGCTAACCTTTTATGGCTCCAAATGTGATGCCTCTCGCAAAGCTCCGTTGCATTATCAAATAAACTACAACTATGGGAATGAACATAATAACGCAAGTAGTTGCTACCAATTCATAGTTCATTGTAAATCTACCCATGAAATCATTAAGTGCCACACTCAATGGCATTACTTCATATTTTGTGGCAATAACCAACGGAAAAAAATAGCTGTTCCATGCCCACATAAACTGTATGACTGATAATGCCTTTATGGCCGGCATTCCGATAGGTAAGACGATACTCCACAGTAACCTAAGATCTGAACAACCGTCAATCCTACCAGCATCCAACAAATTTGGAGGGACGCCCCTAAAAAAAGTAGTTATCAGGAATACACCAAACGGTAAACCAAGTGCGGCTTGTGGCAATATTAGACCGAGATGGGTATTTAGAAGTCCAAAATCTTTCAATAGAAAGTAAACCGGTATCAGTAGCGACACTTCTGACACCATCAGTGCAGAAAGAATTACGATGAATAGGAACTCTCGTCCCGGGAACCGGTACAGTGCAAATCCGTAACCAGCGAAGATAGACAGTACCAAGCAGATCAAAGTGACAGGACCTGCAAATATTAAGCTATTGATAAAGTTACCGTAATACCCCCTCTTTATAAAAATGAGAGGATAGTGCTCCCATTTTGGATCTGGAGGCAAAGCAAAAACATTTTTGTATAATTCTGATGATACCTTCAGGGACGTAGTTACCATTAAGTAAATTGGGAAGAGAGCCACTAACACGAAGATAATTAGAACCGAATGAACAAGCACCTGAGAAGACGTTGATTGAAGACCTCTTTTCGTTTTATATCTCCCTTTCATAAAGAAACCTGATCATCAAAATGCTTAGGACCATAATTATCAGAGTCAACATCACGCTGAGACTGGCTGCATAGTTTATTTCTCCTTGCCTGATGAATAAATCAAACATATATACCGCTACTATCTCACTAGCATGATGTGGGCCACCCTTGGTGGCTATATATATTAAATCAAAGAACTTCATTGACCCAATTGCGGTATAAACTATTAGGAAATATAATGTGTGCCTAATAGCAGGGAGCGTAACATGCAAAAATTTCTGCACACTACCGGCACCATCAATATTGGCTGCGTCGTACAAAACTGGGTCAACGCCCTGCAACCCACTGAGAATTATTAAGGTACAGAACCCAAAGTAACCCCAATTGCCTATCATGTTAACAGCAAGCAGTGCTGTATTGGGATCTCCGAGCCATCCTCTTTTTAGACTCTCCAATCCAACGTATTCGAAGAACCTGTTGAGCGCCCCGAAAACAGGGTTGTATATCCATCCCCAGACAACAGCGGCAATTATAAATGCAACCGTCATTGGAACAAAGTATATCGTGGCATAAAGCAGGCGAGTCTTTCTGTTTACCAAAGTTACTGCTAATAGAAGTCCAATCATAAAAGGGATTGCTATACTTAGTCCAACCCACAGAATATTATGCCAAAGCGAAGTCCAAAAAATTTTGTCAGTTGCCATTTGGAGGTAATTCCTAAGGCCCACAAAGAAATAATCTCTGGAGTGTGTAGTAGGAGCACTAAAAAAACTGAGGTAAAAAGTTTTCCCAATAGGGTATAAAATCCAAACACCTATGTAGAGGAGGGCAGGAAGAATGAGTAAATACGGATATGTTTTCTTTATTTGCATGCAAATCCTGTGTACCTGTCCCGGCACATACATGCGCGGATTTGTAAATCAATCATCCCCAAAGCTATGCGCCTTCTATAGTCTCAAGCTTCCTGATGGAAACACCTATTGGGGTTTCCATCTTGTCCGCTTCGTTTTCCCATACCTCATATTTGCCATAGGCTGATGAAATGGTGGAACCAGATAATAGCTCAGGATACTCATTTTCTCCATTTGTACCCCAGTTGACCCAGCCGTTGCTGTTTTTTTGAGCGATTTCAAAGCGTTGGACCACATTATCTACATATTTTACAAAGGAATACCCTGTGATTGGGCTGTACTCAACAGTTTTGTTCGCATCCAGGGCAAATATTACTCCTCCCTCAACCTCTGGGACATTGACAAAATCCTTTGTGCTATATACAATGTTATGCCCACTTCCCGGGCCTATGGCCTTTTTCATATCTTTTTTTATTTCTTCAATCAACAGTTTGAGCTCTTTAGGCTCAAATACACGTTCTAGCGGGCAAAATAATCTCCAAGATGCATCCCAACTCCATTTCGACACATCAGTTCCATATTTACCAAGAATCTCTTTGATTCTCGAATTAGCTTTGTGCTTTGGATCATCAATTACTCGCTGGGTATGTGATAGCATGACCCCAAGATAGGGGTCTTCTTTTCTGTACTTGGTTTGACCATATGACTTAAAGGCAGAAAAAATCAAATTGTCTGGGCCACATTCCAATTCATCGCCTACTGTCATTTTGTTCCGGATCGGTCTCCCATCTATTATGGTCTCATAGTCATCGATGACATATCTCCGATCAAATCGATCAGAAAGAAAGTAAAATGTCCACCAAGTGCGTATGCTTTTCCCATTTAAATTCTCATCTAACCCATTTGGTACTTTAGTAAATGTGTGATAACAGTGACATATGGGTCCTTCCGTGACAATCTCCCATTCCAGCATCGTATGAGTGGGGGGATTGATCCATCCATTCTCTGCGGTGAAAAATGGTCCGTATACACCTCCAATAGCATTTGCGCAATTTCGAATCAGATTCCTTCCTTCATGCTTTTCCTCAAAGTACCTTATCCCCCATTTATCGCTCGAACTTCCTCTGGCGGTACCCTTACATAATTCAATAACGTACTTTCCCGTATCTAAACGGACGATCCCATCCTTTAATTTAGGATTCAATTTTCTTATACCTGTATAGTTTTCCTCTCCCCGGTCTGCTGAACTATAGTATAGATAGTATTTCTTTTTGTTCTTCATTGCACTGGTAATAAAGATTACATCTGTAGCAACCAAATGCTGACCATTCTTTTTCTGGTTTACCAGCTGATACATTAGGCAACTACCGGAATCATCAACCAACCTTAGAGAATTTTGATGTGGTAATGGGTCCTTAAAATTTACGGAAAATCTAACAGGCTCATTTATCCTGGGAATAGCAAAACTGTTTATTAGTCCAACTTCGAGCCTCCGCTCAAAATTTTTGTCCCACCATCTTACCATAACTTCCCCCTTTTGATTTAAGCAACTTAACTAAAGGTGGCTCACCACTAATTTTCCTCGTCTCGCACAGTGGTGAGCCACCTAGAGTACCCATCGACACCAATCTACACTTGACCTTAAAAACTAGAACTATCTTTTCGAGAGGATGGAGTCTTGACTCCATCCTCTCAGAGAGTTCTCAGAACAATCAATGGCAATACCCATCCACAATATTTGGAGCGTGTAGCTACAGGACTACTTACGGCTGCCAGTGCTCGTTCTTAGACATCGCTATTTCCATTTGCTTGTCCACCTGATCAAGGAAGTCACTGATAGAAAGTTCTCCCGTGAGTACCGCCTGAATTTGATGATATAGGACATATGTTACTCGCGGGGGAGCCGTTGTGTGCATCGCATCGCCACAGTAGTCCTGGATTTCCTCACCTATAGAGAAGGCTTTCACAATAACTGGATGTAGACCAAGCCCTTCGTAATCAGTATGTGCTTTTCGAATGGGAATTGTATACCCATCAACAATCCAGGTTTTCAAAAATCTATCGCTTATGATAAAATCGATGTACTCCGCAGCAATATCAGGTATCTTGGAGTTTTTCCAGATATAGTAGGCTGACCCTTCCGACGTGTGAGAGGCCAAAGGCTTATCTGGATATATCTGTGGAAAGTAGAATATATCTAGCTCACCTTTAGGCATGTTTCTTATCACACCATGAATGACCCAGGTACCGGTCCATTGCATTGTAGCTTTGCCACCATAAAGGTCCATCAGTGCATCGTTATAATCAACCCCATTAAATCCAAGAGTGAAATATCCCCGCTCCGCCATCTCGACAAGCCGCTCAAGAGCATCTTTAAAAGCCGGATTGTTCCACTTAGCCTTGCCTTGTAGTACATCAACGACAAGTTGCCTTCCGCCAGTTAATGTAGCGAAATCGCTAAAATTATTAACCGCCGGCCAAAGGGTGCTATTGCCGAAAGACACAGGAATGTATCCAGCTTCCTTAGCTTTGTCACAGATACTCATAAATTCTTCGTAACTTTTTGGTTCACCTACGCCTAATTCCCCAAAGATCCTCTTATTGTAATATACAAATTCGAGATCCTTTTCCCATGGGTAAGCGTACAGTCTACCTCTGTATGTGTTTCGTAACATGGCCCACTCAGGTAATCTGTCCCACCAATTGTATTTGTCCGCGTATGGCGTCAAGTCCTTTAGGTAGCCAGCGCCAGCATATACAGCAACACCTGCTCCTGATGGCCAACTATAGAACACATCCGGCGCTTCCCCTGAGGTTAAGGCTAGCTCTACTGCGTTGCGGATCGGGAAACCACCACCGAAAACCGATCGGTCTAGCATCACATTTGGATGGGTTTTTTCATATTCTTGGTGAATTTTGTCAATTGCTGGACCGGCCGCACTCATACCGTAGTATTCCCATTGATCCCAAACTTCCAGAATAACCTTCTTCTCCGCGCTGATTGCTACGCTCCCAAATGCACATAAAAGCAAAGCAATCAGAACAAACCCAATTAAACCACTTGTTCTTTGTCTCTTCATGCTCGACACTCCTTTTATGAAGTCTCCGCAAAAACCCCGGAGAAAAAACTTAATTACCCGAGGCTTTCCTCTTTTGAGGAGACCTTCTTTTATCCCCAAGCTAACGACCTACCTGCTGTTCACCCCCCCCTCTAGCCTTATTTTTAGCTTCTCTATTTTTCATAAATACTTATTTTTCCTCTAAACAAAGGAGCCTGCGGACCAGACCGTCAGGGTACGGGATTGTCCGCGGAGAACCCTCCCTTTTGTCCCTGATATTCCCATAGGCTCCTTTGCAATAATAAAAAAAGGATAGGCAACGCATAAAAGCATCGCCTATCCTTGATAGAGCTCACCTTATCAGAGCCAGCTTTCTTAAAGGAAAGAACTAGCCTAATTCTTGAAGAGAGAGCCATCTAACCTTCTCACAAATTTTGCTTACCTAATGGCTAAAATGCCTTCTCCTTCAGCTTCTCCCTGTCCTTCAACAGATTATCAATTGCCCTTCTGATCAATAGGCTTTGAGAAATCCCTGTTTCCTTCGATAGCTTCCTTAGTGCTTCTAACTGCTCCTCTTTTATCATAAATGTTTTAGCCTTCAGATAATTTCCCTCTTAAGTTCTTGATTCTATTATAATATATTTTATTTAATTATCAACCCCCCTCGATCTTGCCAAAATGTCTGAAGCTATGTTGTATGCTTAGCTTGAAGGGAGGGAAGAGGCATGAGTTTTCGTCTTTGTCTAGGGAATGCGAAATTAGCTTATGGGCAAGCTATAGATCCTGTTTACTTTAGCCTCCTATTTATTAACGCCTAACTTTTTATCTACTATCTTTACTTCCCCTTTCCAATAGAGTAACTAAAAAAGACCTATATCAATTCATTTAAAATCTGATTTAAGTTAATAATTGTAGTTATTAGATAGCTTTTGATAGGTATTTTTTATTTTAAAATATTCAGGATAAGTATAGTAATACCTAAAAAGAGGCAAAAACAAGATCTTCTAATTTTATAGAAAAAATGTGCCTATTAGGACATATAGCTGGTATCTTACCTTTTTTAATTAAATCTTTTACTCCTTCCTCGCTGACTTCCAGGACGAATTGATGATGGCACTTGGGACAAAAAAAGTTTGGCCAGGGTCCTTTCAGAGCTTCAAACACATTTTTATTTATTTTTGCAATTAAATCATTCACCTTATCTTGCGAATATTTAGCAGATAACATCACCTTGTGCAGTTGGATTTGGTGCGTTGCCTCAGTAGAAACTCTCCTTTGAAATTCCTCATTTAAGTACTGATCGACCTTTTCATTTACAGATCTGGAAAATGATGCTTGAAACCATTCTGGCCACTGCTTAGCATCGCTTAGTACTGTCTTTATCTTTTCTTCAAGTGACTTGTTATATTGCTCTTTGAACCACTCTGGCCACTCCTCAGGATTGCTTAGTACTGCATCTATTTTCTCTGTAACTGATTTACCATATTGCTCTTTGAACCATTCTGGCCACTCGTCTGGATTTGTCAGAACCCAATCTACCATATCCTTCAACCCCTTTTCGTCGGAGCCAAATTTGGTGTCTTCTTCTCCTTGTTCGAGCTGCTGCAGCCGTCTCACTAACAGAGGCCTTGCCCTATCCCAAGTGTCAAGCTCTTCAGGAAAATAGATTTTACCATCGACTCCCTCATAGTAGAGAAAACTAGAAGGAATTTTCTTAAAACCTCTTATAATAAAATGAATTTTAAGGAAAGGAGAGCAAGCCTGTTCTTGAGCCAATCTCGCATGAATACATCCCACACTTTTCAACTTCTCCAGAATATTATCCTGGGCAAGGGTCTTTTTTCTTTCTATCCAATCCTCGATTAGGCTTCGTAAAAGCTTTGTAGAAGCGTCGTTTTTTTCCTGTTTATCAGACACAGTTTTATAACTAGATAAAAACGTGGTTACTTTGTCCTCAATTTCAAGCACCTTTTGCTCATAGAACTCAAACCCTTCCTTCTTCCTTATTCCCTGAATTTCCTTTATCAGGCTGTTTGCCTCGCTTCTTAGAAGAGAAGATCGTTTCTTTCCTTCCTTATCTAGAGGCAGTAAATCCCGTGCCTCTTGCACCCGGGTGATCGCTTTTTCTTTACGTATGCTGAAGGCATAGCTTTCTTCTTTTCTTTTTTGCTCTTTGGTAGCAGCTTTTTTCTTTTCTATGCTGGTTTTTTCCTCCATCTTCCGTATCTTCTCTAATTGGGCACGTATTCGCGCTGGAATGGAACCTTCTCGTTCCCAAGCACTCAATAGTCTGTCACGCCATAATTCTTTCGCTCCGTCCATTGTCTCAAGACACTCAAGTCTATCCCATATTGTTTCAAGAATCGCTCGCCTGATATTTTTTGATTGCAAGAGCGAGGCTCTTCCTAAAGCTAAAATTTGAAGTGGTGCTGTATCTACAAGAAACTTGTGCTTCTCCTTAACATTACTCATAAAAAGATTGCGCAAAAACATATAATCTCGTTTGGAGAGTTTTCTGCTTATAATTGGGAGTTTTTCAATATCAAGCTCAGGACCACGGCGAGAAGAGAAGAGTTCGTTTATCTTCCATGCTACAATGTCTACATCCCCTAACTGGGGCCTTAAAGGATCAGTATTGAGGACTATCGACCTTCTTATGATAAAATCGGCAAAAGTGGGTTTCTTAGTCTCAGGATTAGTTGCAATGGCTGTATAGGCATGATTTATCACTTTTTTCCCTTCCACGTCGGTCTCCCTTTTCCCTTCGATAAAAAGTAGGATTTTTCTCTTAAGTTCAGGATGAGCTTCCTTCCACTCTTGGAAACCAGCGAAGATTTCCCTCAAAAAACGAGATTTGCTTATTTCAAAATCAGGCTGTCCTTTGGCTTTATATCTTCTCACCCCCAATTCACCAGGAGTTCCACTGTAAAGGGGAAAGAGATTTCTTACAGGATCCAAGCCTTTAATAAGGGAACAGATGAGCTCCAGCGATACTGTTTTCAAAGCCTTCGTAGCCCCAATGATAATCGAGGTTGGCCAGTTACTGTCAAAGTCGTTGAAGAGAAGCTGTTTGGCAACGATTCCTGATAGAGTAAGTCTCATCCAAGCTCTGTGAGCTTCTGTCGACAACATATCTATGAGCTTTATAAGTTTGGGATCCTTAAAGGAAGAGGGAGGAGAGCTTAAACTGTTCAAATAGGCTTTCCCATTAGGCCCAAGCTCATACTCTCCCCACTGTTTGGTGGGTGTGATAAATTGATTTTTTATGAACTTCTCCACTCTTCTCTTGCCGATTCTTTTGTTAGGAGCAAGTGCCTCCAGCTCTCTTCGCTTGGCAGGCCCATTTTTTAAGAAGAAGAGCATTTTTTCATCAATAGAGTCTATTCTCATTTTCGTTCTCCATATGGGGTAAGTAGTAAAATTTACGGTACTTCACTCAAAAGCTACATATCCTAGGCATCTTTCCTTGAGTTTACCCCATTTAGCCCGATAAATCAAATGGGGCAATTTTTGGTGGGGGGATAATCGAAAAAAAAATCCAATTACCAAAAGTCGCTTTTTCAACTGGCTTTTCGCGATTTTCCGACTCACTTTTGTGCCTTCTATTTCTCTATTAAATAGTAAAGAAGAATGGAATATTAGTCACAAGGTCTTCACCTCTAAGACCGGCAAATTATGCTTATGGATCCACCAGACGACCAATAAACTCATCAACAATGATCTCCTTGATCTCCTTGGCCTCGTCAAGGCAGGGAATGGACTCTTCTTCGGCTCTCCGGCCCGTAGCTTCTTCTGGTCGATCAGACACATCTCCATGGCCTCTATCTCCTCAGACTGATCAGTTCGGGAAGACCTCTATCCTTCTTCCCTTGAGAAGAGACTCTCTGAAGGGGGCTTTTTTGTTGCCTTCTCGAGTGGCCTGTCTGGAGGGGCTTCTGCTTGGACCCGCCTTGTAGCGAGGGTGCATGGCGGCGGGAATCTGATCTGGCAAACCAATCGGATTGGGTTTCTGGCTGGCTCCTACTGCAAGAGCTCCTCCCTCGTGCAGGCAGTCTTGCTCGAGGTTGAGGGTCTTACCTGGAGGTTCTAGTGTCGCAGATGGGCCTTTTTTGCCTGAGATTTGAGGCTAAGGAGCTTTACCGGACTTTAGAAAATTTTTCCTTGAAGAAAAATAAATCTCCTTCAGGGAAATTGTCTTTCCAGGAAAAAAATGGTATTCCCTTCAGGAAAAATTAACTTCCTTCAGGAGATCAAAAATAATTCCTTGAAATGCAATCTTCCTTCAGGAGATCAAATAGTTCCTTCAGGAAAATTTCTCTTTTTTAACGTGATTTCTGTTCATTAATTTTTCCTTCAGGAAATAAAATCTTCCTTCAGGAAAAAAGAGATAATCTTAGAAAAGATAAATTCCCTTCAGGGAAATCTTATTTCCTTCAGGAAAATCCCCTATTGAGAAAAAAATCAACTTTCCTTGAGGGAAAACAAATCTCCTTCAGGGAAATTATCTTTCCAGGAAAAAAATGGTATTCCCTTCAGGAAAATGGATCGTTCCTTCAGGAAATCAAAAATAATTCCTTGAAATGCAATCTTCCTTCAGGGAAACATCCAATTCCTTCAGGAACTCGCAAATTTGTTGACAAAATAAGAAATTCCCTTCAGGAAAAATAAATTCCCTTCAGGGAAATTACCTCTGCTAGAAAAAATGGTATTCCCTTCAGGAAAATGGATCGTTCCTTCAGGAAATCAAAAATAATTTTTTGAAATGCAATCTTTCTTCAGGAGATATGACTTTCCTTCAGAAGTCGAGGTTGCCTCTATCCATACCTGCCAACGTCATTTCCGCTATGCCATAATTTGCAGTAAAGATATACAAAAACTATACAAAGCAAAATTTGATTCTCTACACTCTCATTTTTGAGAAGAGAGAATCTCATAAATTCCGATAATGATGCATTATGTAAGCCATGCTCGGGAGCTTACACTCCCTGCGCTCGGCAAGGGCTCCTCAGAGCGTATCCATGTAAACCCAAGAGGAGGACAGCCTTCCTTCTCTTACCTAGCTAGGCTTTCGCTTTTCCTTTTTTCTTCTTCTTTTTCTTCTTCTTTTCCTTTTTGTCCACTGCTCGTTACCTTCTTATCTTTGGGCTTTTGCTATTTTCTACCTTACTGCTTCTTTTAAAGCCTTGCCTGCTTTAAATTTAGGCACTTTCTTTGCCGGGATCTCTAGTTTTTTCCCTGTCCGAGGATTTCTTCCTTTCCTTGCCTTTCTCTGCCTCACATGAAAAGTGCCAAAGTCAACTAAAGTAATCCTTTCACCTTTGGACAAGGTTTCTTTAACAGTATCAGTTATTGCGTCGATAACACTCCCAGCCTGCTTCTTGGTGATACCCGCCTTATCACTTACCGCTTCTACTAATTCTGCCTTGTTCATCCTTTCTCCTCCTATTTGGGTTTATTTACCTCTTTTTCAACATAGGGTAGAAAGCCCTAAATCTATCCCTGACTGTTTTGCATACCTTTTTATCTTCTCAGTAAAAATAGCTCCCCTGCTTTTCCGGATAGAGCTATCAGAATAGTCTTGTTGGGTTTCACTTAAGGCACGATGGATCATAGCCTGAGGACAGAGTTTTGCTATTTTAGTATAAAAGGTACGGCTCTTTTGATCGCGTAACACATTAAGCATATCCTCTATCTGCTCTTTTGGCAAGGATTTTAGTTTAGAGGAAAATTGATTTTGTCGCACTTTGCACAGAAGACAACATATGAGGTTGATTAAAGAAGGGGCGTCAAAAACAAAAAGAGGATCAGGGCATGTTAAACCTTGTTGTTTTTAAGCCATACAGTAGCCTATTTTGCTTTTTGAACTTAGCGGTAAAGACTTTTTATTTACCTGGGATCCTCCTGGATTAGAATAAGCCGTAAAATGGCAATTCTCCGAAACCAGCTACCAGAGAGGATTGCAAGACGCAAATATAGACTCATATTTGACTATTTAAAAACAGATTGGAAATACTTGACATAAATGAAACTATTTTATACTCTTTGAGAAAGAATAGAATTATTTGAAGTAAAAGGTGATTCACGATGTCTAAATACCTTACTGTTGCAGAAGTAGCCGATCTGCTGAGAGTACACCCTGAGACTATAAGGACGTATCTAAAAGGTGGTAAGATCAAAGGATTAAAACTTGAACGTGAATGGCGAATTTCTGACAGTGCCCTATCTACCTTTTTGAAAAAAGGAGAACAAGTTAGTCCAAAGAAGCGCTAAGGACGAGTAAGATTGAAAACAAGGACGATTGCGATAATCAATCAAAAAGGGGGGTCGGGTAAAACAACTACGGCAGTTAATTTGGGGGCTTGTCTTGCTCAACTCGGGAAAAAAATTCTTCTAGTAGACATTGATCCTCAAGCACATGCCACGATTCATCTCGGTTTGAAGCCTTATGAGCTCGAATCAACCATTTATGATGTTTTAATAAACTCCCACCCTGTAGATAAAACAATAACTCAAACGTTATTAAGGGACCTAGAAATCCTTCCTTCCCACATTGACTTATCAGGGGCAGAAATAGAGTTAGTTAACATAGTAGGGAGAGAAGGGAGACTTAAAGATAACTTGAGAGACCTTAAGGGAAAATATGATTATATCTTAATTGATTGTCCTCCCTCTCTAGGGCTTCTTACGCTCAATGCCCTCAATGCAGCAGAAGAGATTTTCATACCTATTCAAACCGAATTCTTCGCGTTAGAAGGAGTAACCAAACTGCTGCAAACTATCAATATTGTAAGAGGGAGACTCAATAAAGGAGTTAAGATCGGCGGGATCCTTCTCACGATTTTCGATAGACGCAAGAACATCTGTAAGGACGTGGCCCAAAAAGCTGAGGAAATCTTTCCAGGAAAAGTATTTAAAACTAGGATCAGAGATAATGTGAAGCTAGCCGAAGCACCCAGTTACGGAGAGCCTATTATCCTATATTCTCCTCACTCATACGGCAGCTTGGATTATCAAAAGTTGGCGAAAGAGGTTATATTCTATGGCAAGAAAGACCGGTTTAGGCGATAATCTACCTTGGATAATTGACACTACCAAGAAGGTTAGACCAGGACCTAAGCCAACTAGGACTACGGAAGTTAAGAAGTCATCAACCTCTGGAGTTAGGAAGTCCCGAGATTCAGAAGTTCCGAAGTTCAAAACTTTCGAAGTCAAATTATCTACACTACTCAGGGAAGATCAGCTCAACTTCCTGGAGAAACTTACTCGAGATATCATGGCCAGCCGGGACAGTAATAACAAAAGAGAGCGAATTACTAAAAATTCTGTAATCCGGACATACATCGATGCTTTAAAGAATTTAGACATTTATATAAACAATATCCCAGACGAGGAAACTCTGCTCCAGAGAATTAAAGAAGGACTTGCTAACTTATGAAATTCTGAAGTTCGGGACTTCCTAAGTTAAGAACTCTAATGAATAAAAAATTTCCAGGGTTCCGATCGCCTAAATATACCCAAGTGCCCGATGAAGTATTTGATGATCTTTTACCGGATCTCAATAAATCTGAGCTAAAAGTCTTGTTATATGTCATTCGACGGACTTTTGGTTTTAAAAAAGAGAACGATAATATTTCTACGCACCAAATTATGAATGGCATCAAGACTAAGGATGGCAAACAATTAGATAAAGGGACAGGTTTAAGCAATAGAGCAGTGATTAATGCAGTTAGATCACTTGAGGAGAAAAATATCATCATTGCGCATCGTAGAGTAGACAAAGAAAAAGGGAATCTTCCAACTACTTACTCTTTAAATATTCTGACCCCTTATGAAGAAAATACACAAGGGGGTGGTATAAAAAGTTCACAAGGGGTTGTGAATAAAGTTCACACACAAGAAACAGTATTACAAGAAACAGATAATAACGTTAACGTAGTCCTACAAATCCCCAAAAAGAAAAAATACTACATTGATGCTCTCATCATTCAAATGGAAGAGACACTCAACGACAAACATAGCAGAGACTTTTATAAGATAATCGCCAGGAACTGTCCCTCTCAGATGATCTATACCGCACTAAGTCAAGTTAAAGATGCAGACGCCCAGGGGCAGATCAAAAAAAGCAGGGCAGCACTATTTACAGGACTAATAAAAAAAATGGCAAGAGAGGCCCAAATACAACTTAATCTAAGAAAACCATAGTTATTTTATGAAGGACCTCATCGTTATAAAACAATTAAAAAAGGACTATCCTAATAATAGACACAACGAGAAGGCTAACTGAATATCCCTTCACGAAAACAACAATACTGCAATAACTAAAAGAACGCTTGAAAGCATAGTGAAGCACGTAGCTAATAAAACTCAAATTGCAAAGCCTATCTCTCCCTATGACCTGCGACATATCTTGTCGGTTAACTGCACAAAACAAGGAATCTTCGGCAAAACTATACAGATTCTCTTAGGCCATGACAGGTCCACAACTACTAACCTTATATTAACTTATTCCCAGAGGATATTGTCGGGGAGTTTTTGAACATTCAAATAAGTAGGAGGTGGGTTCCTATATACCTTGTTAGGTGGCATACATAAAGCGAAAGGCGATAGGCATGGATAGAAACGACCTAATAAATATTTTCAGAGAGACCTCTAAAAGAACTGTCCGCGGAACCTGATAGGTGCGGCAATCTTATTTACACGCAAAAAAAGGGTAATAGAAAAATAGTTCGAGAGCCTGAAGTGAGACATATTCTTACCCTAGTTCTCTCCAGGAAAAGTGTTAATTTTGGATTAGAAGTGCCAACTAAGAAAAGGTATTTTGCTTAATTTCGCGTCAGCTTGCGTCATACTCAATTGCTTCGTAAGATTCCCCCTTCAGGTTCCGGCAACAAGGTTTTTGAGGTCCACTGTATTCGGCCAAATACCTCGTCCTTCACAAAGCCCGGAACTACCAACCCAAACATAGCGAAGAAGACGACCGTATCTATCCATATCTGAAACATTTTTTTCAAGTCTTGCCCTTTTTCCTTCCACCAATTCTTTTTTTTATTTGAGGCTTCTTTACCAAAACATTCTATCGGCTTGGAAGAATGGACGCTTTCTGGAGTGTCTATACCGATATAACGAACTTTTTGTCTTTCCTCGATTATAATGGTGTCTCCATCCACTACTCTTGTAACTAAATAAGTCGTCTCTTTAGGTTCTTTTGCCTTAGGTTCGGTTTCTGCTGTTTCTTCTTGGGTCGTTGTTTCCTTTGAAGGTTCGCTAACAGGAGCTTTCTGGGAAGTCTCCCCGCAAGCACTAAAAAGGAATAAGCCCATTATCAGTATAGAGAGTAATAAATTTTTTGTTGTTTTTCTTTCATAGGTCTATTTCTCACCAGCAATTCTACCATAGTTGATTTGCATTCGTCAAGAGCTGTGGCTTATTTCAAGCACCTATCAGCCGGTAAGGTTAGCTGGACATTCCCCAAAATTCCATAGGGTTTTTCCCAAGAAAGAGATTTAAGGCAAAGGTGAGCAAGTCGGCTGTGGATTCTTGGATTAGGGAGTTTAAAAATATCTGTACCTACTGGCGAATCAGGGGAAAAGCTCTGAAGCTTTTCTCACCTGAGGAGGTAATTTTTAAAAGGACTTTCTTTCATCAGATTCCTTACAAGTTTCAATATCACCAGGCAAAGCTCAAGATGTTTGTCAAAGATTATTTTTCAGGACTTGCTCGGTATCTTAAAGGTATTCCTAAAGAGTGTCCTGATAAGATATTCGTATCTGGCGAAGCACGAGGTTCGAGAATAAAGCTCGATTTTCCTATTGAGGCGAAGAGAAAAACGAATTATGCCTGCCAGTTGGCCGGTCTTGCCCTAGCTATGACTAAAAATAACAGAGAAAGGCATGAGGTTGTACAGGATTTTATGCTGGCCAATGATACGGCTACTTTAGCCTGCGAGGTTCCGGTGTATTTGTATTCTCGTGAGGCTGGTAAGTTCGTGTTTTTTAAAGATTCCGGTCTGGATTTTAATCAGGGTGTGACAGGCCATATTGATTTAGTCCAGCTAAGATTTGGCTATATTCATCTTTTAGATTTTAAACCCCAGGCGGCTAAGGAGAGGTATGCTATGGCTCAGCTTTTTCTTTATGCTCTGGCTTTGAGTTTGAGGACTGGAATTTGGCTGAGGAATTTTGTCTGCGGCTGGTTTGATGAGAAAGACTATTTTGAGTTTAGGCCGGCTGATGTTATTCTTAAGATGGAGAAGGTTGAGAAAGGTGAGATGAGAAAATATATTTCCCCGTTTTGAGGATGGTTTGTAAGATAAGTTCAGGTTGGTAAGTTTAGGTTTTGGTTTAAAGATAAGAAAAATGGCCTACTAAGGGCCTGTTTTTATTTATGGGTCTACTCCTTGCGTTTAGGTACCGAGTATTGAACAGCCGAGGCGCCGAGGATTGGACGGGTGAGGCGCCGAGGATTGGACGATGGGTGGGTGCCGCAGATTGGACGGGTTTTGGCTCAGGGAGTGCCTGGTTGTTGGATTTTTGGGTTTCGGTGTTGAGGTTCGATGTTTGAGTTGTGGTGTTGGGGAGGTGTTTAGGGTGTGATGTTGAAGTTGTAACCTTGCTATCCCGACTCTATTTTTTCCTACTCCTCATAGCTCTGATAACCGGCACGGCAATTCCCAGTATGATCGCTAAACGGAACGATGTCTCCCAGTCGAAAGCGCCCTGTCCATGTCTGATCAGGTTCCAGAGGTAGGTCACAATTGCAGCAACCACGAGGGTTACAGTAAAAATGGTTACAAAACTAATAAGTAACTTTTTGATGTTCATTTTTTTATCTCCTTACGGCTATTTAACTAAGTTAAAGTAATTTCACATAGCGAGTTGTATGCGAACTTGTTAGAAACTTGCCTCAAAATTGACCTTTTATTTTAGAGTTATAACATAGAATAAAAAAGAAGCACTGTGAATAAGGGTTGGTGGTTGAGGTTTTGAGGATCCGAGTATTGCAGGTCGGGGTTGAGGAGTGAGCCGAAAGTTCACATTGAGGATGGTTGTATCTATTTGGTAAAAGTTATAATGCCGAGTAATAGTCCGATGAAGGAGACGATGAATGCGATTATTGCGATCAAGAAGTTCACCTGATTTTGGTATTCTGAATACCTTTTATTATAGTTTTCTGCTAAGAGAACCATATTAGAATCAAGACGGTTTACTAAATCTCGCATGGTGGCGGTAAAATGGAGATAAATTAAATGACCTGGTTGTTGTGAGTCGACTTTGTAATGAGGTTTAACAGAAAAGCCACGGGCTCGTTTCTGCCAATCCAAAAAGTCCTTTTGTAATTTAGCTATATTCCTACCTATTAATGTCAGCTTGTGTTTGGTCTTAAATATAAGTACTCTTGGGACTTTAAAAGTATGGAGTTGATTGTTGTATTGATTCCATCTGTCCATCAGCGAATTGTGCTCTTTAGCTAGTGCATAAAATTCCGGGTTGTCTTTTTCTTCTAATGAGATTTCATAGAGTGTCATAGTCAATCTGACGAGAAGGATTTGCCACAAATTAAGCAGAATACCGGTTTATTCCAGTCTTCATGGATTTTGAGAGGTTCGTTCGGGTGGCAAGGAGGCACGACCTTTCGCATGTCATCAGGTTCATGAAGTGGTGGTGGTTTAGAAGGACGTTTATATTTTGTCTCAAACCGTACCAGACTTCCTGGCCGATTTAGCTGTTTGACATCCTTGGCAAACTTCTCAAGTTCTGGTCCAATGACTTTTGCAGCTGTAAGTTGTTTTGCATATTGGACTTGTTCCTTAGTCCACCAGGCGTTAATGCCAGCCGGTTTCCCGCAGTATGGGCAATAGTACTGTGATTGGGGTTGCCCACTTGTTTCACCTTCAGTTGGTAACCATTTGAATTGTCTCCTGCAGTTTGGACACTCTCGGCGCAGGAATCCGTCTTTGTCGAGAGGCAAGGTCATTGGAATATTACGTGTACTCATATTGGCATCTCCTTTCATTTAGGAGGACTTAGGTTATATTGGATTTGTTATAAAAATAAGCTATGGATATTTTAGCAGGGGAAGGAAGGGTGTCAAAGAGGAAGAAAAAACCCCGCTAGGATAAAGGTGATTGATGTGGTCTTATTTTGGGTCAGCTCTTTGGGAAAGGACAAACTCTTTTTATAAAAATTACCGGAGGACTTTCATGGGATGAGCAATAAAAAAATCACCATGCCCTTTCCTCACGGCCATATTAATTCACCAAGGAGATAAGAAAATTTTAGTTTAGGAAACTTCTACTGCCATATGACATTTCCTTTCCTGTAAAAAGAATAACATCTGCGAAATACTTTGTCAAGTATTTTACTTTAGAGGCCATTGCTTGGGTAAATACCAACACACGGCATAATTGACAGAGTATGTAGGATTTTCCACTCTCGTTGTGATTTTGCTATTTTCTATATCAACCTTAAAACCAGTTGTAATTTTTTCTATTTCCCTAGGATGTGATGGAGAGGGTCGAATATCGCCAATTGTAGCTTTGCAAAAGACAGGGTTCTTTACAGATTTTTTAACAGAGTTTAGAAAGCCCTCTGGTAGTTGTATATCTATTTCTAGGGAATCTGTAGTTCTAACAGTTGGAAAACCAAAATATTCAAAGTATTCATCAACCTTTTCTGACCTTGATCGATTAAATTCCTCCAAGCTCATAAAGAAAAGCTTAAATTTAGATTTTTCCGTAAACATATAAGTAGTGTCTTGGTCTCTCCTTAGCGGCTTTTTGAGAATTACATATATGTATACTTTGTCATTCTCTTTTTCTATTTCAGGATCTTCCCGTACCTCTTCCCCACCCTTATGGATAATCTTCAGGCGTGCGAGCTCACCCTTGCCTGCAGGGTGTCTCGCGATTAAAAAGTGTTCAATCTCCTTAACTCTTCTCGTTGTTGAAACTGGGTTTGCTGTTACTTCAATTTCGCAAAGCCCATCATCTTTTATTTTTATGTCGTATTTAATTTTTTTCCACTTAAAAAGCCTTGCTTCCTCCTGCCTCTGTTGATGATTTGGCATTTTTTATTCCTCCTTGATTTTCCAAGCTGTTTCCGAAAATTGTTTAAATTTCCAATTCTTTTTTGTATTATGTCTCCACTCTATCCATACGGTGATAGGGTCTCTTTTGACATTCCAACCGAGATTGTCAATTTCAATAATGCTATAATGATTCGCTATACCCTCCTCATATTTTAGTCGGTCTGATCCCGCAGAGCCTGCTCCCAAAATAAGCATATCATTTTGAGTGGACCGTTTAGATTCGTCTTGAAGTCCCCTGCCATATTTAAGACGTGCTGCGAAAGGGGAATGCTCGTGCCCATGCAAAATTATATCAATGTCCATTTTTGCAAGTTTCTTCAAGAAGGTTCCGGAATCCGTCAGTATATTGAAAGGTTTAAACTCTTCTGAAGGAACAGGAATAACATGATGGTGCAGTAGTACTATTTTGGTAAAAGCAGCAAAGTCAGGAATTTCTTCTTTCTTTGTGTTCAAGAATTCTTCAAGGATCTCTAATGGTGTCTTACCAATCCTACCACACATCAAAGTTTTCTCGAAAAGTTCTGAGTCTGATGGAAAGTTTTTTAAGTCTTGTGGAATAAGTACATTGGAATCAAACCCCACAACACATAATCTCAATTCTGGGAAGAGTCTCCAAAGATAAGGTGCCCTAGGCTCTTCCGGTGGTTTGACAAAGTTAGGTCCTAATTTTTCTTTAAAATCTTTTTCGTATAGATATGGTGAATCAGAGCCTGAAGTTACGTATTTTTTTCTTTCTGTTAGATTCACATCATGATTTCCAGGAACTATGCATATATGCTCATAGTCTAAATGGAAAATCTCCTTTATATTTTGGAGGAACTGCTTTACGTAAAAATACTCTTTGGGAGCACACTTTGTGGTTAGGTCTCCAGATACAAGTAGAACATTGGGGCATCTGTTTTCACGCTTTTTAGCTAATTTTTCTAAATCCTCGCGTAGATAGTCTACGGCCATTTTACCTGTACGAGACGTCTCATTAATTCTTCTATCGTCACCCCAATGTAAATCAGACAAATGCAGGACGATAGGAATTTGGATTTGGGGAGGCAAACTCATGCTTCACCTGATTAAGATTGTGTTGTTAAAGATGCATTCATATGCTATTTCTGTTAAGAATTTTGTCAAGGAATTTTCTAGATAATAATCTTGCTTCTTTGTTTCCTTATCTCCCCCACGTCTTAGAAAGACTTGAGATTTTGGGATGCGGTTTATGTTGGGGTTTGGTGGTGGTTGACTTCTATTTTTGTATTTCTACGACTTCCACGTCATCTACCAACGTAGTTCCTTTTCCTACGACGCCAAAAGCAAGACGCAAATCATGAACGTCTGCTGTGAAAGAAAGTCTGGCAGTGCCCTCACTCCCAGAACTGCCATTCCATTCTATACTGCATTGGTAATAGTATTCGTTTTCTTGAGTCTCTTTTATGTCTAGTCTCTCAATGTCCAAATAAAAGCGACCTGCTTTCGGTTCTTCTTTTGGGTCAGCTGGATTATCCTTAAAGAACGCCGAGTCGATGACTCTATATTTAAATGAGACAAGATAATTGTGATTTATACGAAACAATTCTTCTGAGTCGCTTACGGTGCCCTGATAGCTAAAAGAAGAGTTTTTACTTTGTATCCTCAGTGAGTATTTTCCACTTATTGCCTCCCCTGTAATGTCTACAGAGGGGGACTTCTTTAATCGACCTAAGCCTTTTTCAAAATCTTCGAAATAGACGACCTTGGGCATAATCGAACGCACTATTCTACGGTAAATATCCGCTGTTCCGAAAAATATAAGTATTGCCGCGATGACTAAAACGACCACTTTAAAGATTTTTTTAATATGGAGCATTGGTTTGATAATTTTGTTCCATATTATCGCACTTAATATAGTTGTGATTATCCCCGATGCTATCCATTTAAGCCATTCAAGTAATCCCCATAGAGCTTCCATTCCTATAATGCTTCTCCTGTTATTTTGGTAACCTCAGACGAATGCTAACATATAACTTTTGTTGGGTTTGTCAATTTGGATGATGGAATGTCAAAATAGCCCTGTTTTGAGGGCTGTTTGATTAGCTTGACAGATTGGTTCTCGTGGTTTTGGCGTGGCTCTGACTAGCTTGACAAATTGGTGGAAGTGTGGTGTGGTTGGATTTTGTAGGCGAAAGGTTGACTAATAATTTTCTTTGATTAAATTAAGTGTTGGAGCAGAGACCTCGTAGAGAATAACAGGTGTTTGCGGATGAAAGCCTGTAACGCATCTTGCCGTCCGGAAGGCAGTCGAGTCGTTCCGCATTGAGGCTCTGCTCCTTTTTTAGTTATGTCTGAATTGTCGTGTTCTGCATAAAGTTGACGACACTTTGTCCTGTTTTTGATTAATTCTGTCCTTTTAAGGAGGTGAAGGATCATGGCAGAATATCGCAAAAGAAAGGGTAGGGACACATGGCATTGGTGTAGGAACTGCTCAAACTGGCCAACAAGAGATTATGACGTAAGATATAGTAAACCGACATCCGGTGAGTTGGATAACGAATGTAAAGCGAAAGAAAAAGCGGGTAATTGCAGAAAGTAGTTTTAGAAAAACTTTGTCTAAGACCGTGTAAAAGACTCAGTATATAAATACCCTTCGTGCAGATTCGTTTTTGGCCACTTCAAACCTAAACACTCACCAGCGGATAAGTTTAGATGATGGGTTTGAGGTCGATGTGTCAGACAAATTGGTGACTTACTCATAGCTGCCGTGGTGTTATTTCCCCACGTTAGTATTAGGATCCTCCCACAAAGTGGTAAGCTTTCCCCATATTTTATCCATGGCCAGGGCTGCTCAAACAATAAAACTTCATCCTGATAATAGGGAGAGCATATTGCCAAAGGGCAGCTTTGCTTGAAAACCTTTGTATCCCACAACTGACTTGAAAA
>Ga0209979_1001350_pt1 | contig 27301 bp, 29 predicted proteins | sample AnhtaG_FD_183114 | JGI IMG/M metagenome (GOLD analysis project Ga0209979, IMG submission 183114) | Deep subsurface microbial communities from Anholt, Denmark to uncover new lineages of life (NeLLi) - Anholt_01485 metaG (SPAdes) (version 2) | ecosystem: Environmental > Aquatic > Marine > Oceanic...
AGTTACTGCTGACATAATACGGAAATATATTGAATATCAAATCCATGAACAAAACTCCCTCCAACTACGCATGTTCGAAAAGTCTTAATCTTAAGATGCCCCCCAGCTTGCTGGGGGGTAATTCACTTAGCACCCTAGCGGTTTGGGTGGCGTGCTCGCGCCACATTCTCCTGCCACCCAGTCCCAGGACAGCATATTCACATAATGAAATCCCTGATGCTATCACCTTTCTACCACCCTCAATGTGTTCAGTGGCAGTAACCCCCTTGTCCATATACTGAAGTAATGGGTCGTAGCCTGACTCTAGCCCGATATGCAGTCGTGAAAGGCCGGCCTCATGTAGCTCTATTAATTCTTCCAGCTTCTTTTTGGCGGCTGTCTTGGACCGGGCATAGCTAGTTACCCGGTTAATACTGGGCAAGGTTTGCTTCAAGAACCTTATAACCTCAGCAAGCTCGTTAGTTCTCATAATCAGGCTATTGGCATCCTGCAGGAAGGCGCTTTCACCACTAGCGTAAAGCCACAAGGCTACATTGTAATAGGCTTGATTTTGGGGATTATTAAGTATCATACTGGCTACCTCTTTTACTCTACCTCCGTAGCCAAATTTCCAGGAAAGCTCTTTTATTTCATCCTGGATAACCTTGGCGGCTTTTATATCCTGCTTTACCTCTTCCACTGACCTGAGCTGAAATTTCTCCCCCTTGTAGGTATGGCAGAACTTACACCGGTTCCATGGGCAGTTTCTGGTTACCCGGATAAGTAGGGAGTAGGCCTCGCTTGGTGGTCTAATTGGTCCCAGTTCAAAAGAATGTGGTAATTGCTTGATTAAAGCCACCTCAACACACTCCTTTTAATGAAATCGAAGTTGCTCTTTACTCTTTCGCTACTGGTTACGACGTCCATATGTCCAGGAAGTAAATATTCAATTTCTAATCTAGATAGAGCCTCAATTGACTGCTTGAGCTCATCAGCGTTGCCGCCGGGCAAATCAACCCGGCCAGTATTGCCAGCAAAGATGACATCCCCACAAATCAGAAGTTTATCCTTTTGGCAGTAAAAGCAGATGCTATCTGGTGAGTGCCCGGGAGAAGGGATAAGCTCAAATTCCACATCCGTGGTATCCAGTTTATTGCTGTCTATGTAACCGTTGGCGGCAAACCCCATTGGTGGTAGACCGAAGAATTTCGCTGTCTCGATGACAGTTACATTGTAGAATTTCTTTTGTAGAGGGTGGGAAAGGATTTTGGCTCCAGAGAGTTGCTTTAAGGCCTCATTTGCCGAGCAATGGTCGCAGTGCAGGTGTGTGTTGGTTATGATATCAATATCTTTGGCGGCAATACCGTCCTGGTGCATCTCTTGTAGTAGTGCTGTTAGGAATTGAGTAGACCCGGGGTCTATAATAATGGTGGGGGTACCCTTAATCACATAGGTGTTGCAGTCTAGCATCCCCCGTTCAGGATAAAAGTATAGATTATTTGTCAGTTTCATGGTATTATCAGCTATTGATTATATAGTAGCTATAGAATAAAATAAAGCTCAGCGCTGGTCGGAACTATTCAGCTAAAATAACAAGGAGGTTTTATTATGGGAGTGTTAGCTTTAATTATGTTTATTCTGGGTGGACTGTGCGCCATTATGGGCATTATCAATGCGGCGCTGGCTACACCGTTAATCGTTGCCGGATTTGATGCGACTTTCTGGTTTAGCCTAGCTGTAATTTTGCTTCTAGCCACAATTGCTTCCTTTTTGGCTCAAAGTCGCTATGAATAGCTGAGCCTATTAACCTGGTTGGCTGGCAATTGCTTAAGTCAGGACAGTAAAGCCGAAGAGCAGACAACGCTGTTTGGTTAATAAATAATAAGGAGGTTTCATCATGGGAGTGCTAGCTTTGGTTCTGGGTATCTTAGGTGGACTGTGCACAATTATGAGTATTATTACGGCTGCTGAAGTAATCCCAATGGTCTTTGTCGGATTTACTGGCATATACTGGCTGGGGTTAGCTGGAATTTTATTGGTGGCGGCTATTACCTGCCTGGTTGCCCGGGGCGGATTTGAATAGCTGAGCCTATTAGCTTGGCAGGCAATTAGTTAAAAGTTTGAATGGTCATCGGACTATAGCTTGAGTCAGAATAGTAGGCTGTTCATTGTCTAAGGTAGAAATTTCAGTGCGGGTCCACCCCAACGCTGCCAGGAATGAGGTGGTGGGCGTCACTGATGGAATATGGCAGGTGAGAGTGTCGGCACCGCCGGTTAAGGGCAAAGCTAATCAGGAGCTAATTACCCTTCTCAGCCGGCTCTTGGGTGTGGGTAAAAGCCGGATAGATATTATCCGGGGTCATACCACCAGGAATAAGGTTATAGCCATTAGTGGTTTAAGCCAAGAAGACATTATGAAGCGGCTTTCACCCGATTAGGTAGCTCTTTTCTCAAGTTGAGCCTTTTTCCTTTTGCGGAGACGCCAGTAGATAATGCCGAGTATAGTCCCCCAAATAGGGCTGAAGATTAGGAGCCAGATAGCTATAGTGCCTAGAACCTGCCCGGCGATAACAATGCCACGGATAGCTGACTTGAATATCTCCACAATATTCCAGCCAACGCGAACCAGTGGCTTGGCAGTAGCCTCAGGCTTCAGACGCACTTCTATCAGAGACATTGATGAGGTTCGCTCCAGGTATTGCATCCGACCCTTGATTTGCTCTATCTCCTGCCGTACCCGGGATAGACTATCATAGATTCTGAGGATGTCCTCTACATCAGTAGCTTTTTGCAGAAGGGCTAGGTATTGGTTCTCCGTTGCCTCAGCGTTTTTGAGGCGGGACTGGAGGTCAACGTACTCCTCAGTTACATCCTGGCTAGCGGTACTCTCTGAGGTTACCCTTACGGCTAGGTCCCTGAGTTCAGCTAGTGCCGACTCAAACTTGTCATCTGGCACGCGGATGGAGATATAGCCCCGCATCTCCTGCTCCTCCCCTGAAATTTGAGAGGATACCACGTAGCCATCATATCTGGCAGCTAGTTGGGCTATTTCATCTTTGGCACCAACCACATCTTCTACCACCAGCGACATTTCCCCGGTGCGGACTATCATCCGCTCTTCGGTTGACGGTAAGGCCCCAGCCCCAGTGTTCTTGTAGGCCTCATCTCGGTCTGATGGTATCGGTGCTGGCGCTGGTATGGGTGTTGGCACTACTTCTGGTGGTTGTGGCGCTCTGGCACAGGCAATCGTCACCAGCAGTAACATAACTAGTGACAGTACTACTATCAATCTTTTCATGAGCTCGCCTCCCGCTTATTGTCCATACTTCACTATACTATAACGCAAGGGAAAGGGAAAGGTTAGGTGGCTTATTGATGACTGAGACGCGATAGACAAAAACTAGTAGCTAGGTAGATGATTACCGCAACGCACTGAATAGAAAAGTAATGCACTATCTAGATATTTTTGCTGCCTCAAGTGTGAACCTAAGGAAGTCCTCGCAAAAGCTTAGAAGCCTTTTCCAGATATCCTGGCAATACTCTAGTGCTCTTCGTGTATCGGGCATTGTTGGGTAGTGAATATTAGCAGTGCCACCTCCTATATACGGGTCTTCTATAAAACAGTTGAAGCCTTCAAGACTGGAATAGTGCGTGACTTGGACACGCATTCTGATAAGTTCTACTAGCCACGCATCTTGAGCGTCTTCTATCAACTTTATGATGTTCTCGGCGTAAGTGGCAAGTATGGCAGGGCAATTATTTTTCAACTTCTTGATAATATCGTCTCCCTTGTCGCCAAAGCTACAGTAAGGAAAACCGAATACTGGCTTTAGTACCCAGGACAATACATCCAAGCAACTTTTTGTCTGGAAAAGAAAAGCTTCAACTTCATAAATAAGCCTTGGTTCTTCAATAACCATTGGTGCCCCAGCAGGAGGCTTGTAATTCTTACTAAATTCTTTAATCTTATCGCTTTCAGCTTGCTCATAATTGTTCAGGTGATACTTGACTGCGTGGAGTTTATGGTCTACGTCATTTATACGTTTTACAAAATCTTGCTTAACGATGCTAGAGAGACTCAGTGTATTTATACAACTTGATACCGATTTTATCATCTTACTAACTGTTTCATCTATGTCCTTCGGGTCTCTACCATAGATTCGCACTGCCAGTAGACCAGGCTGTGGTTTCCATGTTTTACCGTCATCGGAAGAAATAAAATGATTCGTTATCGGCTTAGGTGTTTCTTTTGTTTTGACTTTAAACGCAGGACTTTCGTGTGAGCCAGCTGTTTTCCACGCAGATGTCCTATCAGGATAACAGCAGTTTTTGTACTTCTTGCCGCTACCGCAAGGGCACGGATCATTTCTTCCAATCTTAGGTGCTTTATCCATACTATTTCTCTACTCTAAGTAGGCTGTTGGATAATCTAAACCTATTATATGACCAGACAGAGTCTTGGGCAAGTCTATTTCACCTCTCCACCTCCACCCACAGCCTTTGCCCATCGGTGGTGAATTCTATAGTTCCACTCTCGGCAGTGAGGTAGATTTTGTCCTTGCCCACTATCTTGGTCAATCTCTCCATAACCTCATCGCTGGGGTGTCCAAATTTATCCTCAGCACCAGCTGAGATGACGGCTACCTGGGGGTTGACCACTGCCAAAAACTCCTCGGTGGTGGAGGTATCCGAGCCATGGTGGGCTACCTTGAGCACGGTACTTTCAAGGTTGGCTCGGCGGGTGATAAGCTCAAATTCTGCCTCCCAGAATATATCAGCAGTGAAAAGGAAGCTGGCATCACCCATACTTAACCGCAATACCACTCCATTGTTATCAATATCTGACTCGGTATCAGTTAACAGGGATGCTGGCGGGTTAAGAACCTCTATTACTACTCCTTCGCCCAGGTCAATCTGCTGTCCAGCCTGAGCAATGGTATGTTCAATATCCTTTTCCTTAATTAAACTGAGCCACTCATCATACAGTGGGGAATCGTAATCTAAATCGGGATAGAGCACCTGCTTGACCTTATATCTCTGTAGAACCTCTAGCAGCCCAGTAAGGTGGTCAACGTGGGGGTGGGTCAATATCACCAAATCAATGGTTCTGTCCCAGAAAGGTAGCTTTTTGCTTATTCCCAGGCTTATCGCTTGAGGATTGGGTCCACCATCAACCAGAATATCCTGGTGAGCTGGGGTCTGAATCAATATGGCATCTCCCTCGCCGACATCAAGGAAGCTCACATGAAGATTATCATCAGGCATAGTGGCTGCTGCTACCGATACCAGGATAGCTATCACCAATAGTGGCGGGATAACCCATCTCTTAGGTAATCTAGAGACGAGGTTGGAGGATTTAGTCGCTCCTGACTTTAGCCAGTTAGCCTTAGGCATGAGATTAGCCAACTTCTTCCGGTTACCATTAAGCCAGATAACTACAGCCAGAACGAAATAGTAGCCTGCTATCAGGTTAGTGTCAACTGAGCGTACCTCAACAGATGATAAGGGTAGGGCAGCAAAGGCATTGACCACCAGCAGCATATATGACAGGAAGAGCCAGGCTAACCAGCCTACCAGGTAAGCTATTGGCAGGGCAATGAGTCCCAAGCCCCCGGCTAAAGCACCAATGATAATGATACCGGGTAGAGCGGGCAGAGCGAGGAAGGTGGCTAGGGGACCAACGAATGAAACAATGCCAAAGTAATAGGCAATAAGTGGCCAGACGGCTATCACTGCTCCCAGGGTTACGCTGAAGCTGTCGGTAGCAATATTGGCTATGCGTACTGCTGGCCCATCTTCACCCAGGGTGGCATTGACTGCCCTTCTGCCTATAGCCTGGAGAGGGGGGAAGATGAAGATTAGGCCAGCCATAGCCAGAAAGCTCATCTGGAAGGCGGCAGTCCAGAGGATTTGGGGACTGATGCCGACCATTACCGCCGCAGCAAAGGCCAAAGCGGTAATAGCGCTACGCTGTCTGCCCAATAGCTCAGCGGTGAGGAACAGGCTAACCATAATGGCAGCACGAACTACCGGCGGGTGCATGCCGGTAAGTAGGGCATAAAGCCAGATTACTCCTAGAGCCAGCCAGAGGTAGGTGTAGCGTCTCCTCCCAAAGAGCCAGATACCGAGGCTAAGCAAAATACCAGCCACGATGCTGAGGTGAAGACCGGAGATAGCCAGCAGGTGGGCAGTACCGGTGCGGGTGAAGTCATCTCTGAGTGGTGAGGGGATGGTACCCCTCTTGCCGAGGATAATACCCTGGGCTAGTGATGCCTGAGGCTCAGGCAATACTTCTGCCAGGGTCTGGGAGAGGCGGTTTCTTAGTGAGTAAACCCAGACTAGCGGCTTAAAGCCTTTCCCCTTCTCTAGTATTTCAATTTTGGGGTAGAGCATGGTGGAATAGATTCCTTGGTTGGCTAGATAGTCTTTATAATCAAAGTCATCAAGCTGGGGCGGTGTCTCCAGCTTCCCGGTCATTAGTAGCACATCGCCATATTCATAGGTCGGGTATCTGGGCACAAACAAGAGAGCTGTTCCTGATACCTTTTGCCACTCTTCATCTAATTTTATATCGGTAGCTGATAAGTGGAGGTGGATAGTTTTCTCTCTAACCTCCGGGTCGGTATTGATTATCCCGTTGATGGTTACAATTCCGTGGTCGTTATAAAACTGGAGTGAGCGCTCACCAGTCGGGGGTAAGCTTGATTGAAAATGACAGGCACCACCAAAGAAGGCGATGACACACAGGCTAATTAAGATTATCATTCTTCGGTGGTGGTGGAACCAGAAAAGCAAGGGGAGGGGAATAAGCCCAATAAAGATGAGGGTTAAGGGCAGATTAAATATTGCCCCCAAAAAGATACCAACCATCCAGGCGCAACTGAGATAGATAAGTGGCACTATTCTCCATCCTTGGGTATTAGTCGGCCACAGTAATCAGGTGTTTAATCTGCTCATAGGTAGCAATACCTATGCCTTCGACCTTGGTTAGCTCACTAATATTGCGGAACGGCCCATTTTGGTGGCGATAGTCTATGATGGCTTGAGCCCTGACTTCACCAATGCCGGGCAGCGCCTCAAGTAGCCAAGCTTCGGCCCGGTTAAGGTCTATTTTTTGTGGCTGAATTTCCTCTCCCAACCGGGGTATGTAAATTTTAAGGCTGGAAAGGTCGGCATTGCTGGTAGTGCTACCAGTCGCCTGAATAATATCCGCTACGCTGTCCCCAGCTTTTACGGGATAGAAGCCGGGGTTATTGACCGCGCCATCAACGTGAATTCTGCCTTGCCACTCCTGTTCCGAGGATATGTAAATCTCAATAGGCTGGCTACCACTATATCTTGACCAAACTACTGTGCCGCCAATAGCAATAATAGCTACCAGAAGAATAATAATTAACGTCCAGTATCTGTTGAGTTTGTCTGCAGCCATGGAAAACCTCCATATCGTTAGCTCTACCTAGTATAGCAAAATAGTGGTTACCTAGTGTAGCAAATAATAGCTGGCAATGAATACATTTGATGTTGTCCATCAAAGGATAACCAGAAACAGAGGTGTTTAAGAGGGGCGTTAGCCCCTCTTCTTAATTATCCCTCCCCCTCTCCTTTGAAGGAGAGGGGATAAAGGGGGTGAGGTTGTTAAATATTCTCAATAACATTTGCTGCCCGGGCTAGACAGCGGGTAGCCGACTGTAATATAATAGCGCCAATCTTATTAACGGAGGTGAGCCATGATACGGGGTCTAAAGGTAGCGTTGATTCTCTTTGGGGCGATAGGTATTTTACTTGGTCTGGCATTTATTGTTATCCCTGAGCTGCTGGCAAGCACGTTCGGTTTTGGAGAAATACCCAATTATGCACCATATGTTATGGCGATGTTAGGTATCTCCTTTATTGCTCCTGGGGTCTGGTTAATAGTGGCTGGGCGAGACCCACTACGGCACATTACCTGGGTAAAATTCGCTATATTGTGGAGCCTTCTCGGCGTAGTGGCCGGGGTATACTCAATCCTCCAGGGTGCCGTTAACTTTAGCCAGGCTGGGCCAGGGATTATCCTAGATGGCGTCTTTGCGGCCGCTTTCCTGGTCTTCTATCCCTGGCGGGCTGCACGCAGTAGCCGGTGAGCAAATACCTTCCGCTGACAGAACTTCCCATTATAGGTGACCTGTACGGTTAGTTTTAGACTTTACGTGCCTAGCAATGTAGTTCGTAGTGCCTCTTCTGACTCAGGCTTGGTAACAGCTATAATATGGTCGTCAGCTTGAAGGGTGGTATTAGCTTTGGGGATGATAGGTTTCCGTCGTTTACGAAGGAGCAGAAACAAGGTACTTCCCGCAGGCAGTGAAAGCTCTCTCACCGTTTTGCCTACTGTGGTTGAGTCAGTGGGGATTTTTAATTCTACGATTTCCATTCCCTTCTCCCTAACGGTTGCCAGATGGATTAAGGGGTATGTCGGTACCTCTTCTTCTATGTGCTCAAGGATGAGATTAGTGCTACTTACGGTAACATCAATACCCAGTTTCTTAAAGATGGCTTCATTTTGGGGGTTCCTGATGCGAGCTATTGTTCGGGCCACATTAAATTTATACTTGGCTACCTGACAGGCAACTAAATTGTCTTCATCATCACCAGTTACCGCAATAAGTATGTCAGCCCTGCCGGTGCCGATATCCGCCAGGGTTGCCGCCTCACAGCCATCGCCTCGAACACAAACGCTGCCCATTTCCTCTGTGATGGTTTCGCATATGGTGGCATTCTTTTCCACAATAAGTACTTCATGTCCTTCGTTCAGCAGAGCTTTAGCTAAATAGTAGCCTACTCTGCCCCCACCAACTATAATGATATACATATTTCCACCTCAACCTATCAGCTTTTCCTTTAATATCTGGGCGAATATTGTGGTTGGACTAAAGGCTTCTAGTCCCAGGGTACTATATAATTCCTGTCGCAGAGGGTCATAGATACGGCAGATTGCCCTGGGCACTTTGAAGATATGCTTGGCAATTTGAGCTGCCATAACGTTGCGATTATCTCCCTGGGTTAAGGCAAAAAAGGCATCGGCTTCCTCTATACCTGCCCTTTTAAGTGTTCCTTCATCAATGCCATTGCCTAGTAGTGCCGTGCCATTAAAATCAGATGGGAGCCTTCGGAAGCTATAGGCATCAGTGTCTAAAACGGTAACACTATGTCCCTCTCTATCTAGCAGTGACGCTAGCTGAGCGCCTACCCGTCCACAGCCCATAATAACTATCTTCATCCGTTAACCTCACTCATGCAGCATATTGATATAGTATCACACGACAGGGGGCATTTTTTAACACATAAGGTGCCACACTACCCAGGCTAAACTGACCAAAACGCGTCCTGTAGGTAACGCCCATTAGGATTAGGTCAACCACTCGTTCTACTGCTTCATCAACGATTGCGGGAGCTGCTTCACGGGCTTGCAGCAGGTCGGTCTCTATCTCATAATCTTGTTCTTCAGCAACACTCGCCATATGGTCTAGTATACCTTCAGCCTTCTTAATTTCAGGTTCTATTTCAGCATCTAGTGGGAGGGTACGTTTTATGGCAATGACATAAACAGCCCAAATTTTACCTTTGTTTTTCTTAGCTAGCTGGCAGGCTAGCCTAATGGCTTCTTCGTCAGCTTCAGTACCGATTACCGGCACTAGAATCTTGTGAAACTCCACGGTTTTTCTATTTCCCCTTACTATTGATTGACGAGTATTATAGTCTTATTACCAAAAATCTGCAATACCTTTTTGATGTGTATTTTCACTGTCTGGAAGACTTTTGTTTAAGCTCCGTTATCTGAGCATTTACAATCCGTACCGTAGTGTCTCTGAGCACCTCTAACTCATCGACAGACAGGTTTTCTAGTTGCTCCAGATTATATTGGAGAGCACTTACAATCTCCCGGGAAGGGCGCCGCCTGGGGAGCATGAAATAGGCATAAAGGGTACCGATTATCACCCCAAAAAGGGCAACCGTACTAAAAATTGACCAAATTGCACCAATTAACATCCCAGGGGCAGTAATCGGCCCCGGGCTATTAGCCCCCTGCGTTTGCATAGCGGCGAAGGTCCACCACAAGGCATAACCATAGGAATTTATCTGTTCATTTACTCCCCGCTCAGCAAGATAAACACCCCAAGCGACAAGTAGCCAAAGCCCGATAAGAGCCAGAATTAATGGTATTAAGGGTGTTTCGGTGGCTATCCGTCTAAGAAATCTAAAAACCCCTGGGATGTCTGGAGTGAGGCGGAGTCTTCGGCGAGGCCTCCGCCTGCGGATACGGAGTACCTTGTCTCCGCGTTGTAACGGTGTTAGCTCTTCGAGCGTTTCTTCGTCTTTCATCTCCAATAACCTTCCTTTCCTGATTTAATTCTTATTTATCCACAATTGAAGGAATTCTACGCACTTATTTACTGGCTGTCAACTGCCAATTAGCTTGACAATTATACCTCTCTCACCTAAACTGATGGTGGATGTAAGCCAAAGTAGTAACCTAGCCTGAGCAGGAACATTTTGCATCACATATTTAAGCATTTGATAAAAGCTGGTGGTCGTATAGCCATGCTTCCCGGTCCTCATCTCAGCGGGAAGAAGCAATCTGTTAGACCTTTCCTTTCTCATTCTCTAGTTTCTTATCCCTGGTTTGTTTTAGAATGTCTTTTGTTAGCTAAGGAGGAGTGCTGTGGTTAGATTTCCCTTTATACCCAGGGAGGAGAAATTCTTTGAACTTTTTGAGGAGGGTGCTCGAAATACGGTGAAAGCATCCCAGGTGTTAAGGGGAATGATTGATACCTGGGAATTTGTCGGCGGGAGAGTAGCTGAAATAACCGAGCTAGAGCACCAGGGAGATACTATTACCCATCAGATTATGGCTCAACTCAATCGTACCTTTGTCACTCCCTTTGATAGGGAGGATATTGCCCTACTAGCTCATACCATGGATGATGTAACCGACTTTATCCATGCGGCGGCTGATGCTATGCTTATCTACAAGGTAGAAAAGCCCACCCGCAGGGCTAAGGAGCTAGCTGATATTATAGTCCAAGCAGCGACAGAGGTAGAACGGGCAATGCCTCACTTGCGCCGTCGTGCCGAGTTAAAGCGAATTCCTGAATATTGCGTAGAGATTAATCGGCTAGAGAATATGGCAGATAGAGTATTCCGCTCAGCGATGGCTGAGCTCTTTGATGATACCACCGATATCGCACAGGTTATCAAATGGCGTGAGATTTACGAGCATATGGAAAGCGCTACTGATAGGTGTGAGGATGTGGCTAATGTCCTTGAAGGGGTAGCCCTCAAGCATGCCTGATTCCTCGCTTTACCTTCTTATCCTGATTATCATTCTGGCTGTTGGTTTTGGTGTAGTTAACGGTTTCAATGATGCCGCTAATGCCATTGCTCCAGCAATCGGCACCCGGGCTCTTTCCCCCCGAGATGCTCTTATAATAGCTGCCATAGCCAATATGGCAGGTGCTGCTACTGGTACTTTAGTTGCCAAAACCATTGGCAAAGGGATTTTAGTTGAAGGCGCAATCTCGAATTCGGTGGTAATTGCGGCCTTAGCCGCAATTATTATCTGGGGTACACTGGCTACTTACCTCGGTCTGCCGATAAGCTTGCACCATGGGTTTATTGCTGGGCTAGCTGCCGCTGGCATGGCAGTGGCCGGCAGTAAGGTTATAGTATGGGGTGTTATGCAGCGAATTCTAGCAGCAGTGGGTATAGCTCCTTTGCTCGGCTTTGCTGGCGGTTTTGTGGTGATGGCCTGTCTGTATTGGGTGTTTCGACGAAGTGCTCCAGACAGGATGCGAAGGGTTTTCAGTAGATTGCAATTTTTGACTACTGCCTTTATGGCTTATAGCCATGGTAAGAATGACGGTCAGATGCCTATAGGTGTCATCACTATGGCGCTGGTGATTTACTATCAAGACACCAGCATCTGGGACCGCCTCTCCTTGTTGAATCTTGAGACGTGGTGGATAATAGTCGTATCAGCCTTGGCCATTAGTGCCGGTACTGCTCTTGGCGGCTGGCGGGTCATTAGAACAGTTGGAATGAGGGTTACCACCCTCCGGCCGGTGCATGGCTTTGCTGCTCAAGCCTCAGCAGCTACAGTTATTGAGATTGCCTCACACGGAGCATTTATGGGGCAGTGGGGTATTCCTGTAAGCACCACTCATTGCATAAGTGCATCTATTATGGGGGTGGGTGCTACCAAGCGACTGTCAGCAGTGCGTTGGGGAATAGCCGGCAATATCATCGCTGCCTGGATATTAACCTTTCCTATTTGTGGTGGGCTGGGTTACTTGTTTGCCTGGCTACTGGGACTGATATCTTAGCTTATAGAACAATCTCTCGAGGGGTTAGGCGGCACTTTTCGGCAGTAATAATGGCTTTAATGTCTGATAGCGCCAGGTCAATCTCACCTTGCCGGTTTATTACTAAATAGTCAAATAGTGGTAATTGTTTAATTTCCTCCTCGGCAGTTTTCATTCGTAGGGCTAAGTTGAAGGACGATTCGGTATGGCGCTGCCTGAGTCTGGTGATAAGTTCTTCCATTGATGGGGGCATCAGAAAGATAAATACCGCTTGAGGCAGGATTTTTCTAATGTTAGCTGCTCCTTGGACATCAACCTTCACTATTGTATCCTGCCCTTTCTCCAGCGCTTGTTTGACTGGCTGCTTAGGCACGCCATACCAATTACCATAGACATTTGCCCATTCTAATAACTCGCTACGAGCAATCATCTCCTGGAACTGTTCTGTGGAGACGAAATGGTAGTCTCGGTTGTTTCTCTCCTTAGCTCGCCGCCGCCGTGTAGTTACCGTGGTAATATATCCAAGCGGATAGCCTAATGCCCTCATCCTGGTTAAAACGGCGTCTTTACCTACACCTGAGGGACCGGAGAGAACTATAAGTAATGGGCTTGATGGCAGGTTATATGGGGCTTGACTTCTATCCTTCGTCTTTTTCATCGCTTTGCTCTGGTCTTAGCATTAAGCCTCCACGACTTACTTGTTGTCTGCCAGCGATGGTTTCTGGAGCCAGAGCAGCCAGAACAATATGCCCGCTATCAGTGAAGATCACCGCTTTGGTTCTTCTGCCACAGGTCATATCAATTAGTAGCCCGTTGTTTCTCCCTTCCTGAATAGTACGTTTGGTAGGCGCTGAGTTTGGCGAGGCTATAGCGATAACCCTGTTCATAGCTAGTATATTGCCAAATCCGATGTGAACCAGTTCTATAACCATTTATTATCAACCTCGGAAGATTTATTTTAAATAATTAAACCTTTATTAGCCTAACTGTCCTTTGGTTTAATCAGTCTAACCAATTCTATTTTATAATTAGCGCTCCATATCAGCCTCCTTTCTTGCTTGAGCTTCGTATCCTGTTGAATAACAGTTGCCTACTTTGGCTAATCAGGTGCTGGTTATTATCTTATACCCTTAACGACGATTAAGCAATGGGGTGGAAGGTTAAAATTGAGATAATCACAATAAAATCAAGAATAATCTAAGGGTGGGATAGCATTAATTAATAGTGGAGCGACGGTAGTCAGGAGCTTGTGTTATATTTTATTTCGTGATAAATTATAAGGGTTTGAGATTTATTTCTTGGTGTTACAAGATTAAATAGGCAGTCTGGTTTAGTTCCTACGCTTTAGCTATAGGTATTATGGTACTAGTCGTCTACCAGCTGGTTATGGGCTTGAGTAGTTCTAGATTCGTGAGGTGAAGCAAACTATGATTACTTTGGTCATTGATGGTAAACAAGTCAAGGTAAATAAAGACACCAACGTGCTTGAGGCAGCCAGAGAAGCTGGTGTATATATACCGACCCTATGTTATCATCCCAGCTTGCCCTCTGACGGCTCTTGTGAGCTGTGTCTGGTTGAGATTGAGGGCAGGGAGGATTTTCCTCTCGCCTGTGTTACGCCGGTCACCGAAGGGATGGTGGTTCACACTGATACCCCCCAGGTAAGGTCTCTACAGCGTGACGTGCTAAAGCGTATATTGTCCCGTCATCCCTGTGCTTGTCTTACCTGTTGGCGTCGGGAGCGTTGCCAGCCATATGATATATGTTTACGTAATGTGGCAATAACCCACCGTTGTGTGCTCTGTCCCCGGCATGGGACATGTGAACTGGAAGCGGTAGTTGACTATGTTGGCCTGGGAGAAGAGGAGTTCACCTATAGCTATAGGAATTTACCGGTTGATGCTGATAACCCCCTTTTTGATAGGGACTACAATTTATGTATCAGTTGCGGCCGGTGTGTCCGGATGTGTGAGGAGGTGAGGGGTATCGGGGCAGTCACCATGGTTGAACATAATGGTGAGCGCTTGCCGGAGCCAGCTAACGGCGAATCACTCATCGGTTCAGGCTGCAGATTTTGTAGTGCCTGTGTTGAGGTTTGTCCCACCGGGGCACTTATGGATAAAGCGGCTAAGTGGGAACCGGGAATTGACCGTGAGGCAGTGGTTGTCCCTTGCCACTATGCCTGTCCCGCTGGCATAGACGTTCCCCTATACGTTTACCTTATTGGTGAAGGCAAATTTGCTGAGGCATTGGCCGTAATCAGGGAAAAGGTTCCTTTCCCTGGAGTACTGGGCAGGGTTTGTATTCATCCCTGTGAGGAAGCCTGTCGCCGCGGTCAACTAAATGAGCCTATCTCCATTAAGACTCTTAAGCGTTTTGTTGCTGACTGTGACAGCGGTGAGCGGAAGAAGCTCTCCGTGATGTTGCCGCCAACCAGTAAGAAAGTGGCTATAGTGGGCTCAGGACCAGCCGGACTAACCGCAGCCTATTATCTAGCTAAATTAGGGCATTCGCCCACTGTTTTTGAGGAATTCCCTAAGGCTGGAGGAATGATGCGCGTGGGCATTCCTGACTATCGCCTGCCCGAAGATATACTGGATGCCGAAATCATGGAGATACAGGAAGTCGGGGTTGACATAAAACTCAACACTAGAATTGAATCCATTGATGGTCTTTTCCAGCAGGGCTATGAGGCAGTTTTCCTGGCTCTAGGAGCTCACCGTGGCATGAAGATGAGGGTGGAGGGGGAAGATAGTCCAGGTGTGGTAGATGGTGCCAGCTTCTTGAGGAAAGTAAACCTTGGTGAGAAGGTTGACCCTGGAAATGAGGTGGCTGTAATCGGCGGTGGGAACGTGGCTATAGATAGCGCCCGCACTGCTCTTCGTTTTGGTGCCAAGAAGGTTACTATTATTTACCGTCGTACCAGGGTTGAGATGCCTGCCAGCCCAGAGGAGATTGAGGCCGCGCTTGAGGAGAAGGTAGAGATAATCTATCTAGCAGCTCCAATAAAGATTAGCCAGGATGGCAGCCGATTAAAGCTAACTTGTAATCGTATGGAACTCGGTGAACCTGACGCCAGTGGACGGCGGCGACCGGTGCCTATTAAAGGGAGCGAATTTTCCCTGAACTTTGATACTATAATAGCGGCTATCGGGCAGAATCCAGATATTCCAGACCAATTTAACCTGAAGGTAGGTCGGGGTAACACCATCCAGGTTAATCGTGAAACATTAGCCACTAATAAACCTGAGGTTTGGGCTGGTGGTGACGTGGTTAGTGGTCCAGCTTCAGTAATAGAAGCTATTGCTGCTGGTAGGAAGGCGGCTACTTCAATTGATATGTATCTTGGTGGTGAGGGGGTCATTGACGAGGTGTTAACCACAGAGCGACAATTTGGTATGTGCGTGGGTAAGGAAGAAGATTTCATTGACCGGGCTCGTGTTGAGATGCCATGTCTTACTGTAAAACAGCGGATGGGCAATTTCACTGAGGTGGAGCTTGGGCTGGATGAGCAAGCTGCTGTTGCCGAAGGCAGGCGTTGCTTCCAGTGTGGTGTTAGGTTGCAAATCCCTCCAGTTCCACTGCCGCCAACTAAAACCAGAGAAGCTCTCGAGGAGGCCAAAGTAGGTGTATAAGATATTGGAAAGACAGGACCTGGTGCCGGGTATCCATCTGTTCAAGATTGAGGCACCTAATGTGGCTAAGAAAGCTAAGCCGGGACAGTTTGTTGTCATCAGAATTGATGAAAAGGGTGAGCGCATCCCGTTGACAGTTGCTGGTTGGGATGAGAAAGAGGGGAGCGTTACTATTGTTTTCATGGAAGTAGGCACAACCACCCACCGTTTAGCCACACTGGGAACGGATGACTATATAGTTGATTTTGTTGGGCCATTGGGGATACCTACCCACATTGAGAAAGTGGGCACGGTAGTCTGTGTGGCTGGCGGCTTTGCCGTGGCCGTTATCAAGCCTATTGCCCAGGCAATGAAGGAGAAAGGCAACAAGGTCATTTCAATTCTGGGAGCACGGACTAAAGACCTGCTATTCTGGGAGGACAAGCTACGCCAGGCTAGTGATGAGCTGATAATTACTACCGATGACGGCTCTTACGGTCGTAAGGGGCTGGTAACCGAGCCGCTTAAAGAGCTACTTGAGAACGGCAACAAGATTGACCGAGTCATTGCTATCGGGCCCACTGTCATGATGAAATTCTGTGCCAAGACCACCGAGCCCTTTGGTGTTAAGACCATTGTCAGTCTAAATCCAATAATGGTTGATGGTACCGGTATGTGCGGCTGTTGTCGGGTCGTGGTTGGGGGTGTGACCCGGTTTGCCTGTGTGGATGGCCCTGATTTTGATGGGCACCAGGTAGACTGGGATTTGCTCTTCGCCCGCCAACGCACCTACCTTGATGAGGAGAAGCTTTCCTTTGAGCAGTGGCAGCGTCAGGGTGGTACTCATTGATGGATATGTTTGAAGGTAAGCATATATGCCAAAACTTGACTTGAATCGAGTATCAATGCCCCGACAAGACCCAAAGATACGGGCAAGAAATTTCAACGAGGTTGCCTTGGGGTATAGTGCTGAGCAGGCTCAATCTGAAGCCAACCGCTGTATCCAGTGTCCTAAGCGCGCTTGTGTTGCCGGCTGCCCGGTAGAGATTGACATTCCTGGTTTTATCCAGGCGATACGTGATGGCAATATGCCGGAAGCAGTAAGGATACTTAAAAGTAAGAACGCCCTGCCTGGTATCTGCGGGCGGGTCTGCCCTCAAGAGACACAGTGCGAGGTCGTGTGCTCATTGGCTAAGAAAGGTGCGCCGATTGCTATCGGTCGTTTGGAGCGCTATGTGGCTGATTGGGAGCGGGCTAATATGGGGTCAGCTAGCTCAGTGCCAGACCCACCTCCAGCGACAGGCAAGAGGGTGGCCGTCATTGGCTCCGGCCCAGCCGGACTGGTAGCCGCCGCTGATTTGGCTAAGCTGGGGCATGGTGTTACCATTTTTGAAGCACTTCATGTCGCCGGTGGAGTATTAATGTATGGCATCCCAGAGTTCAGAATGCCTAAGGATATTGTCCAGGCTGAGGTTGACTATGTTACCTCTTTAGGGGTGAAGCTTGAATTGGACTCGGTAGTGGGCAAGATTATTACCATAGATGAGCTGCTGAGTAATGGCTACGATGCGGTTTTCCTGGGAACTGGCGCTGGACTGCCTATGTTCTTGAATATCCCCGGGGAGAACCTTAATGGCATCTACTCAGCAAATGAGTTCCTGACCCGGGTCAACCTGATGAAGGCGTATCAGTTTCCTGAGTATGATACCCCGGTGAAGGTTGGCAAAAGGGTAGCCGTGATTGGTGGCGGTAACGTGGCTATGGACTCAGCCCGATGTGCTCTCAGGCTTGGAGCCGAGAAGGTCTATATCGTCTACCGGCGCTCTGAGGCAGAAATGCCAGCTCGACGGGAAGAGGTGGAGAATGCTCAGGAGGAGGGCATTGAGTTTAAGCTGCTGACCAACCCCAAGCGATTTCTCGGCGATGAACGTAACCAGGTGATTGGTATGGAGTGCTATGAGATGGAGCTGGGTGAGCCTGATGAGAGTGGCCGGCGCCGCCCGATTGTCAAGGAAGGAAGTGAATTTACTATTGATGTTGATGTGGTGGTAGTTGCCCTGGGCACCACCCCCAACCCCCTCATTGCTCAGACTACGGAGGGTCTAGAGACTGGAAAGCGGGGCACAGTGGTGGCAGACGAGGAGACGGGTAAGACGGTAAAGGATAAAGTCTGGGCAGGTGGTGATATTGTTACCGGCGCGGCTACGGTGATTAGCGCCATGGGCGCCGCCCGCCACGCCGCCACCGATATAGATGCGTATCTTAGGGGATAGGATTTTTCCCTCGGCTTGTCTTTTACCAAGAGCCTCTCCTAAAATAGCGAGGCTCTGTTTATTTGCTAAACTGACAGTTAAGGTGCCTGCTTACTCTTAACATTGTTTGTACAATGGTACAAATAGGTTTTTGATTGTAGGTGAGCCATGAAAGAGAAGCGTTCGTTTGAAATTAAATCCAAGATAGTGACACCTGCTGACGTTCGACGTATTGCCAATCTGTTCTATGACATATCTTCTGAATATGTGAACAGTGTGCAGAAAAATGACCCTAATGCTGATTACCGTCGCGGATTCAAAGTTGTAACAACAGACGGCACTGAATATTCTACCGCTACACTAGACATCTTTAAATCTGAAGGTATTTTGGATAGTAAGAATGTTCAGGAAATTGAAATGTCCTTCTGGGTTTATAAATTAAACACAGATATATCAATAAGATTAAGGGATTCGCGGTACAATGGTTGGGGCAATCGTATTAGTGTTGAAGGGATCGAGAGTACTTGGGTTAGTGGTACATTCAGTAGACTATTGGAGTGCGTAAATTCTTGGAAAAATCAAAGCTCAATAGGTAAGAAATATAAGTGGCTAATATCTGTACTGATTGGTTTATTGCTTGGTTGGGCTATAGGTACCGTTGTTCTTTCTATCATTTCTGTATTCTCCGCTAAGTTCGAATTCTCATGGCTTTCTCCTTATCTAATTCCTTTCATGGGCTTTGCTGGTTTTGGTACTTTCGTCGCCGAACATTATATCACGAAGCTGTGGCCTGAAATTGAGATAGTTTCGGGCCCTGAGCATTCAAGGGAGTTATCCAAGAAAAGAAGAAGGATTACTTTTGTTCTTACAGCCATTGTTTTACCATTAACATTAGGAGTGCTTGGTAGTATTATCGGCACCATTATTGCTAAGTGAAAAAGCACTGAAACAATCAGCTCCCTTGCTTTTGGGTGACTCGTCTGACTCTGCCTTGTCTCGTTTCGGTGTCTAAGAGGGGCGAAGCCCCTCTTTTTAATATCTTCCCCCTCTCCTTTGAAGGAGAGGGGGATTAAGGGGGTGAGATAGATAAATAATTCCCTTCCTTTTAATCCCCAATTCTAGTAGAATAGGCTTACGATGAAAGAAGGCTCAGCACCTATCCGACAGCAATACCTCAGGATTAAACGGAAGTATCCACAGGCGATTGTCTTCTTCCGCCTGGGGGATTTCTACGAGACCTTTGATGATGATGCCAAGGTTGTTTCTCGGGAGCTAGAGATTGTCCTTACATCCAGGGAGATGGGGAAGGGGCATCGGGTGCCTCTGGCTGGCATTCCGTATCATGCCCTGGATAACTATCTGGCGAGACTAATCAACCGTGGCTACAAGGTGGCTATCTGCGAGCAGGTGACCAAGCCGGGTGAAACAAAGGGTTTAGTCCAGCGTGAGGTTGTCCGTCTGGTAACACCAGGCACGGTAGTTGAGCCCAGCCTTCTTGACAGCAAAACCAATAATTACCTAACTAGCCTGGTTTTGGGTGATGAGGTGGTAGGACTGGCTTATGTTGACATAACGACCAGTGAATTTGCCACTACGCAGCTTCCTTTTGAGAGAGCGGCCACTGAGCTGGAACGCCTCAGGCCTTCTGAGATTATTACTGCCAGTAGCTCAGAATTATCCGACCTATCCTTGACGGCTCCAGTGACCCGTCTTGATAATTACTGGTTTGAGCTAGAGGTAGCAAAACAAACATTGCTTGACCATTTTGACGTGGCTACTCTTGATGGCTATGGCTGTGGTCATCTATTTTTCGCAATGCGGGCGGCGGGGGCTATTATCCACTATCTTCAGGAAACGCAGAAAGGGACTCTGGAACAACTGACACGGCTAGCTACCTACTCGGTTGATTCATTTATGGCCTTGGACGAACAGACGCAGAGAAATCTGGAACTCTTCCACAGTGGTCGCTTAGGAATTATCGGTGGCTCACTCTTGTCAGTCATTGACATAACTAGGACGGCTATGGGAGGCAGGCTGTTGCGGCGGTGGCTGGGTCAGCCCCTTCTTGACATAACAGAGCTGGTTAAGCGGCAGGACGCCATTGACTGGTTTTTCAGCAGCATACTGACTCGCCACCAAGCTATTTCTTTGCTGGGTGGAGTGGCTGACCTGGAGCGGCTGATTAATCGGGTGAGGGGCAATATTGCTACCCCCCGTGAACTGGTGGCATTACGGCGTAGTCTGGAAATAATACCTAAACTGAGAGAATGCCTTGGTAATAGTGAGAGCTCGATAGACTGGTTGAGGGATGAGTTAAAGCCTTGCCCCGAGTTTGCTACCTTAATCGCTGAGGCTATAGTTGACCAGCCGCCGGCTGGTTTGGATGAAGGCGGTGTCATCAGACCGGGATTTTCTCAGGACCTGGATAGCCTGCGACTGATGTCCAAGAATGCGAAGCAGTATCTGGCTAACCTGGAGCGGCAGGAGCGGGAGCGAACTGGAATTAAATCGCTGAAGGTAGGTTTCAATAAGGTCTTTGGCTACTATATTGAGGTATCTAAAGCCAATCTGGGTCAGGTGCCTGAGGACTACATCAGGAAGCAGACACTGGTGGGTGGTGAACGGTTCTTTACTCCTGAGCTAAAGGAGTATGAGTCGCTGATACTCAATGCTCAGGAGAGGATTGCTGAGCTTGAGGCTAGCCTGTATCGCCAGATATGCTATCAGGTAGGGGCTGCCAGCGAGCAAATTCTGGCGGTGGCCAATGCTATAGCTAATGTAGATGTCTTCTCCAGCTTGGCTGAGGTAGCGTTGCGGTATAGCTATGTCCGACCCAAGTTAACCACCGATAAGGAGATAATCATTAGTGAAGGACGCCACCCGGTGGTGGAAAGAAGCCTGGTTGATGTTAGCTTTGTCCCCAATGATATCTATTTATCCAACGATGATGCCCAGCTTATCATTCTCACTGGTCCCAATATGTCCGGCAAGTCAACCTATTTAAGGCAGGTAGCCTTGATTGTGCTTTTAGCCCAGATTGGCAGCTTTGTCCCCGCTGCCTCAGCTACTATTGGCCTGGTCGACCGTATCTTTACCCGAATTGGGGCTAGAGAGGACATAGCCGCTGGTCAATCTACCTTTATGGTGGAGATGGTGGAGACGGCTAATATCCTGAATAATGCTACCCCGCGCTCACTAATTATCCTTGACGAGATTGGGCGGGGCACCAGCACCTATGACGGGTTGTCCATTGCCCAGGCTGTGGCTGAGTATATCCACAACTACCCCAGGCTTGGGGCGAAGACCCTGTTTGCCACCCACTATCATGAACTAGTGGAGCTAGCCAGTTTCCTGCCGCGGGTGAAGAATTTTAACGTGGCGGTAGCCGAAGAGGGTGGGGAGGTTATCTTCCTGTATAAGATTGTGCCCGGTGGTGTTGATAAGAGCTATGGTATTCATGTGGCCAAGCTGGCCGGGCTACCCAAATCAGTGGTGCACCGCTCCCAGGAGGTATTAGAGGAACTAGAGGCAGATAGCCGAGGGACGGCGGCCAAGCCATTACCTAAGAGACACCGACCCAAAGAGGTGATGCCACAGCAATTGCCTCTTTTGGGGCAAAAGTCACCGATAGTAGAAGAGTTGGAGAAGCTGGACATTGATTCCCTGAGCCCCCTTGAAGCCCTCACCAGGCTCTATGAACTACAAAAGAAGGCAAAGGAGGGGTAGGGGCAGGGGCATCGTAGAGAAAGTTTGCAATGTCCTAGCAATATTGTTACAATGATTATGCTCCCAAGCAGACTTAATTCCACAGTTGTCCGCGCATAGGTCAGGCATGCCTAATTTTTTGTTAAAGAGGTGAGATGGTAGACAATATACATAGCAAACAGATAAAAGTTGGCAAACTTGATATTCACTACCTTAGTAGCGGACAAGGTGAGCCACTGGTTGTAATCCATGGTGGCGGCAGTGGTGCTGAGGGGTGGCTACAAAATGTGGCTGAGCTCTCCCAGCACTATAGAATATATGTTCCAGACCTTCCTGGCTTTGGGCACAGTCAGCCGATGGATGGTGACTATGGTATATCTGAATTCGTGGAGTTCCTGGAAGGCTTTACCCATAGTCTGGGGCTCAAACGCTTCCATCTAGTCGGGCATTCAATTGGTGGTGGCATTGCCCTGCGCTACGCACTGAAATTTCCGCATAAAATAGGTAAGCTGGTCCTGGTAAACAGTATGTTTCTGGGGAAAGAAATCGCCCTGTGGGTCACGGTTCTATCCTCTTGTGTTTTTTGCCGGTCTCTCGGGATAGCTGCCGCTGCTATTCTAAAGGCGGTTAAATGGCTGGTTAATTTGGTCTACGCCCCGCTTAAATTTGTGAACCCCCTTCCCCAAGCTAAGATAAATTTGGGAACGACTATGACGACGTTCAGGGAGCAGGCTACAGTACTGGTGAACCAACTTTCTGAACTCATGGTACCTACGTTACTGGTATGGGGGGCCAACGATAGTATTGTGCCGGTTAGCAATGCTTATGATGCCGCCCAGCTGATTCCAGATTGCCAGCTACATGTCTTTGAGGACTGTGGGCATTCTGTCTATAAGCAAAAGGTTAAAGAATTTTCCCATCTGCTGACCACGTTCTTGTGCTAAAGCCTACACTTTAGCCCTCACCAAGCTCTATGAACTACAAAAGAAGGCGAGGGAGGGATAATTCGACGCCCTGTCGTGCCAAAGCTGGTTAAATATCACGCAGCTGACTTAGCCCTTTTTCTTTCTGGTATTTTAATACGCTTTTATAAATTTCTTTCCCATAATCGCATCTTAGACTGACGGTAATGCAGACTCTGCCGCTACGTAGTGCATTACTTGTTGGGTATATTTTGCAAATAAAGGGGCGCCATTTATATATTGTGCATTCTCCCTGCTTGTAGAATATGCAAGGCAGAGGTAGGTACCTTAAGTCATTTCGTTCCGGATGTTTGTGTTTAGTTGAGTGGCGTTTTAGATACTTATATGTATATTTACTATGTGCGGCAATTTTTCGAAGTTCGTCTTCGGAAACCATTACTCCAGGGTCATCGGGGTTTGATAGACAACACTTGCCACAACGTCTACAATACGATTGACTAAGGAGAATCTCAGCGTTCATCTGTGTGGGTGGCATAAGTAAATAGGGAGCTATGTTTTCTTTGGCAAATGCGTCAATGAGTTTATCCATGTCGGAATCCGTCCAATTCAGAGGATTCTTCTCCTTAAGATAGGATATCCCGTACTTATCCAAGTCAAGTTTAGCCATTAATTTTTGTCTCCCCCTGAAATATATTTTATCACGAACCCAGAAAGTTGGAACCCTACCCCCCTACACCCCCTTGTCTATCTTCCCAACCCACCCGCCCTAAAGCCTTCACGGCTCAAAGAAGCTTCCCCCACCTCCTCCACAGGGTCAAAGGGGCCTCTGCCCCTTCAAAAAACAACCCCCCCCTCTCCTTTGAAGGAGAGGGGGGATTAAGGGGGTGAGGTAGATAACTAATCCCCATTGACAAGCAGCCACTCTAACCCTAGAATAGGCAACATATAAGGAGGTAAGAACAATGAAAAGACCTGACCTGTTAGTGTTGATAGCTGTCTGGATGTTTCTGAGCTCGTTTGGGATTCTTATCGGCATGGCTGCCGTCTCTTCCGTTTTCTTCTTTGCCTATCCCTGGATGTGGTGGGATGGGATGATGGATGGATGGGGTATGTGGGGAGTGCCTCAAATGGGCGGCATTGCTATCATTGTCCTGAGCATCGTCCTGCTGGTAATGGTGGCCTATTTCATCTTAGCCTTGATGGGTGGTATAGGGCTACTTCGGGGAAGGGAATGGGGGCGGATTTTGACCATTGTTCATGCTGCCCTCAGTCTGTTTTGGGTTCCGGTTGGTACCGTCATCGGAGTACTTATTCTGATTTATCTGACAAAGACCGAAGTGCAGGAGTATTTCACCGGTTAGTTGTGAAAAACAGTAACAACATGGTCTACGCGCTTAATGTCAAAGTCCCATCAAGAAAAAGCCGCCCCCTCTCCGTTGTAGGAGAGGGGGATTAAGGGGGTGAGGTTCACCACTTTAAAGACGAGGTTTGCACAGAATCTCCTTAACCTTAAGGTCGAAAAAGTTGCGTGTATTGACTGGAGCGAGCACTACTGCGGTATCGGCTCCTCGACTGGTGCCAGCGATGGCAATAACATCTTCATCGGTGCGCACCAGCCCACTATCGGCCGCCATCAGAGCAATCTCACAGGCTACCTTCAGGCCTTGCCCGAAAATATACAGGGTATTGGCAACTATATCGCCAACGACGTAAGTATTGAATTTATTCCGCATAGCGCGGCTGATTCCGCCAAAAGCATGAGCAGTGGTAAGCACTATGCCTCCCTTACTCTCAATTAATCTCCGATTCTCCTCAGTGCATTCCTGGATGTTGGGCCCACGGAAGCCGGTAACATGAGTTACCGCAATTACTTTTAATCCGCTAAAAACTTCTACAGCCTTCACCGCGGTATCGCCACCCGTGGTTGCCACCAATATAGTTTTGATACCCAGCTCTTCGGCTCGCCGCTTGGCCATGCTGAGTACTTCATCAGTATTCTCACTGCCAGGGTTTTCAAAATAGATTGTCTTTAGCTCCATTGATGATATCTCCTTTCAAAATGTTTCCGGTTTTAAGCATTTTATCACATTGTCTTAGCTGTGTCTAGTATGCTATAGTTTTAATGATGGAAGCCAAGATTGAATTTATTGACTCGGGGAGCATCACCTCACCCCAGGGTTTTTGTGCCGGTGCTACCTATGCCGGGATAAATAAAAAGACCAAAAGCGGTTTAGACCTCGGCATTCTCTTTTCTGAGGTGCCGTGTGTAGCTACCGCCTTATTTACCACCAACCGGATTAAGGCAGCACCGATAGTTTGGTGTCAGCAGCAGGTAAAATCGGGGAGGGCGGTGGCAGTAGTGGTCAATAGTGGCTGTGCCAATGCCTGCATCGGCAAGCAAGGTCTTGCCGATGTGGCTGAGATGGCAGAGCTAACCGCTGAAAGCCTGGGACTTGCCCCCGAGGATGTTCTGGTTGCCAGCACCGGGGTGATTGGACAATCGTTACCAATGAAGCTGGTAAAGGCTGGCATAGACCAGATTGTTCTTTCTGCAGATGGAGGTCATGAGGTAGCAAAGGCTATAATGACTACTGATACCGTTCCCAAGGAAATAGCGGTGGCTGTCAGGGCTGGGGACAGTAGGTTCACCATTGGTGGAGTAGCCAAAGGCGCGGGAATGATACATCCTAATCTGGCGACCATGCTTTGTTTCCTGACCACCGATGCTGCTGTGGACATAGATTTTCTCAAGTTGGCACTGCGAAGGGCGGTGGATATCTCCTTTAATCTGGTATCTATAGATGGTGATACCAGCCCTAATGATGTGGTGCTCATAATGGCTAACGGCATAGCTGAGAATGAGCCTATTTCATTAGCTAGCCAGCTAGCTGATACATTTCAGCAGGCCCTTGACCAGGTCTGCATTTATCTGGCTAAGTGTATCGCAAGGGATGGTGAGGGTGCCAGTCAGCTTATCGAGGTTACCGTTAGTGGGGCGCCTAGTATGGCTGAGGCGAGGTTAGCTGCCAGGACAGTGGTAAGTTCACCCTTGGTGAAGGCAGCGGTACATGGTAGTGACCCTAATTGGGGGCGGATTATAGCCGCCGTGGGGCGGAGTGGTGTGGCAGTGGTAGAATCAAAGATTGACCTTTGCATCGGGCAGGTTTGCCTGTTGAAGGCAGGTAAACCTTTGCCGTTTAACCGGCGTGGTCTTAAGCGAATATTAAGTGATAGCGAAGTGCCGATAACTCTGCATCTTAACCTGGGCAAAGGTACTGCTACTGCCTGGGGCTGTGACCTGTCTGAGGAATATGTAACTATTAATAGCCAGTACACCACCTGATTATTTTGGAGGTAGGAATTAAGTTGGATAAGGTGATTGTGACTAAGATAGGTAGTGTTGCCTTGAGCCCTGAGGATACCAGTATTGATGACATAGTTGCTCTGCAGAAGCAGGGTAGGCGGATAATTGTCACCCACGGCGGCGGTAAGCTGATAACCAAGTGGCTGGAAAAACTGGGGCTAACTACCAGATTCATTCGTGGTGAACGGGTAACTGACCAGGTGGCGCTTGAGGTGGTGATTGCCGTGCTCACTGGTCTGGTCAATAAGGAAATTGTATCCAGTATCCAGAATCGTGGTGGGTGGGCAGTGGGCATTAGCGGTATTGACGGCGGTTTGATTCAGGCTAGTATTAAGAATGCGGAGCTGGGCTATGTTGGCATGGTGACCAAGGTCAACGCTGCACCGCTGGAACTACTCCTTGAGGCTGGGTATATCCCGGTGGTGTCTCCAATTAGTCTTCATCCTGTGCCAGAGGCACGTGAGATGGGGCTCAATATTAATGCTGACGATGTGGCTGGTGAGATTGCTGCTGCTATTGGTGCTGAAAAACTTATCTTCTTAACCGACGTGGCTGGCGTCTGCGACCAATCTGGTAAGTTGCTACCTCGGTTATCACCAGCCGAGGCAGAGGATTTAATGACTTCGGGGGTAGCTTCGGGGGGGATGATTCCCAAGATTAGAGCCTGCCTAAGAGCCTTGGCTAGCGTTTCGGTGACTAGCATCATAGATGGTAGGCAGCCATATGCCTTGCTCCGGGAGGTTGAAGGTGGCGGTGGTGGCACCACCATTCAGGCTGTTTAGTATAGGTAAAACCTTTGTGTACACTTTTGCTCTTGGTCAGCTATGGCGGTGGTTCTGGCTTCCCACTTTCAGGATTGTCAATACTCCGAAAGATGAACCCCTGGGCGTGTAGCTAAACGGGTGCAGTCTACATTGTGTAATTGGTGGTATTCACCCGACTTTTGTAGATTGGTTAACAATCTCCGCAGATGGCTTGACAAGACGTGGCAGAAATGATAAAAGTAGAACAGGTAAAAAGTGAGTGACAACAATTTAGGAGGTAAAAATAAAGATGGTTTCTGTATTGGAAGAGATTTCGGAAGCTGTGGTTAAAGCTGAGTCCGAAGCAAGGGTTAAAGAGCTCACTC
>Ga0209979_1001352_pt1 | contig 27272 bp, 33 predicted proteins | sample AnhtaG_FD_183114 | JGI IMG/M metagenome (GOLD analysis project Ga0209979, IMG submission 183114) | Deep subsurface microbial communities from Anholt, Denmark to uncover new lineages of life (NeLLi) - Anholt_01485 metaG (SPAdes) (version 2) | ecosystem: Environmental > Aquatic > Marine > Oceanic...
CCCGGTGGGTGGCAATGGATGAGAACCTGCTCAATCTGGTTCATGCTCTGGTTTTAGACCAGTGCCACCGTGGGCAGGGATACCCGGTGGCATTAAGCGAAGCCCACGAAAAGGCAGTGGTAACCGGAGCTGATAGAGAAAACTTCTGGCAGTTGGTGGAGTCATCCCTGGTGGAGGAAAATATGCCCCCCCTTAGCTCAGCCAAAAGCCAGAGTAAGAGAACAAGGTGGATTTAGGGATGGTGACCTCAAATTCTAAATACTAATTTCTAAACTCTAAACAAATTCAAATGACAGAAATACAAAAGGGGCAAGCCCCTTCAAACTTCCCTTTAATAAATGACATTGGAGGAGGTAAGCTAAGGGGAAAAGAGGCTAAGGACAAATGCTTAAAAGGAGGTATCAATGTTTGAGTTTGACCGAAAGCGCATACTCGCTATAGCTAAAGAGGCAGTCAACCGGAAAGGATTCGTAGTTTATGCGGATTACGATGAGCATTTACGAGAACTAATCTGTCAAAGGGAAATAAGCGCGATAACAGGATGGAAATTGTTCAACATAAAGAAAATTCTCCTTGATAAAAACAATGAACTTGAAAACCGCTATCGTTACGAGAAAAAGGGGAATAAGGCATACTTTTACCCGCTTCATTAGCATCGATCAAAATAGGAGGCTAGAGATGGGAAGCAAGGGAAGAAAGAATGTGAAAAAGACCAAGCAGCCAAAGGAGAAAAAGGGAAAGAAGAAACAGGAAAGGATATAGGTAAATACTAAATACTAATTTCTAAACTCTAAACAATATCAAATGACCAAAGCCCTAAAGGGAAATACTAAACACAAAGCACGAAACTCTAAACAAATACAAAGTACTAATGACCAAATAGCCAAAACATTTAGGATTTAGAGATTAGTGCTTAGGATTTGGAGCGAAGCGAGTTTAGGATTTAGTGCTTAGATATTAGAATTTAATCTTTTTGGGTTCACTCTAAGCTAGGAGCATATGTAATGCAGAGAGTGGGTGAGGTTATTGAAGCCAGCACCACTGATTTTGTTGCCCAGTGCTATGAGCTTTATCAGTCGCCGCCTTTGGGTAGTCTGGTGAAGACCAGGGATTTGCCGCTGGAGCTATATGCTATAGTCTATAATGCTACCACCACCAGCCTTGAGCCGGGTCGGCGCCCCATTGCTCGGGGCAAGGATGAGGCTGGTGAGGAAGAAATCTATCGGTCAAGCCCTCAGCTTTTGAAGCTACTTAAAAGTGAGTTCAACGCTTTAGTGGTTGGACATAGGCAGAACGAAAAATTGTATCACTACCTGCCACCTAACCCAGCCCGAATACATAGCTTCGTTTATCTGTGCTCTCCTGACGAGGTGAAGGAGTTCAGCCAGTCTTTTGACTTCCTCAATATATTGATTAATACTAATTTACCGGTTTCAGCGGAGGAGCTTATTTCTGCCTGTCTGCGTCAAATGAGCCAGGTATATGAAGACCGTCACGCCTTTTTGGTGGCAGCCGGCAAGGAGTTAGCTATATTACTTAGTGGTCAGTTTAACCAGCTTAAAGCTATTCTAGGGAGGATTAGAGAGTGACGCAGGAAAATACCCAGAGATTGGGCATCGTTATCTCTGGCTCATCAAGTAAGGGGGTAGAGGTCAAGCTGGATAGCTCGGCTTCGGTTGAGGACATGGTGGTGGGGCGGTATGTAACCATTGAGGGGCAGAAGCGGCGCTTCTTTGGGATGATAACTGATGTCAGCCTGGGGGTTACCGACCAAAAACTCACCCTTGCCCCACCCGATGTTTCTGACCCATTTATGGCTGAGGTTTTGGCTGGCACTGCCACCTATGGAACACTCCATGTCTCTCCGTATCTCACTATCGGGGGTGATGTTGCCAGCTTACTTCAGGGACCACAGCCGGTTAAGACCGTCCCCGCCCATTTCTCCACAGTAAATCTGGCTTCAGACCAAGATATTGAGTCGGTCTTTGGCAATGAGAATAAAGAAAGATTCTGGATTGGAAATCCTCTAGATATGGAGACCAAGCTCTGTCTTGATGCCGAGAAGCTGGTTGAGCGCTCAAGCGGGGTCTTCGGCAAGAGTGGCACCGGAAAGACCTTCTTCACCAGACAGCTTCTCATTGGTACGCTCCAAAAAGGAAAGGCGGTAAATCTAATCTTTGATATGCAGAGTGAGTATGGCTGGGAGGGTAGTAGCGAGCAGGGGCTCAAGGTTAAGGCATTAAAGCAACTTTTCCCGGACAGGGTAGCTGTATTCACCCTTGATGAGGAAAGCTCAAGGCGGAGACGGGTAAGCACCGATTTTGTGGTCAGGATAGGCTATGACGAGATAGAGCCTGAAGATATGGCATTACTCCGTCAAACCTTAAACCTTACTGAACCTGCCGTTGAAGCTGTCTATCAGATGCGTCGCAGGTTTGGTAGGAACTGGTTGCCAGCTACTCTAGCCTTGAAAGACTCCGATGAGACCAAAGAGTTGCTGAATAGGCTAAATATACATGAGAGCACTTTTCAGAACCTGCAACGGGGACTGGCAACTATCGGGCGGCTTCCTTTTATTGAGCCTCATGTCTCGGCTGATGCTGTAGGGCACATTCTTGACCATCTTGACCGTGGTGTGAATGTAGTTCTGGAATTTGGCAGATATAAAGATTTTACCGCTTATATTCTGGTAGCTAATTTGCTCACCCGCCGCATCTATGCCCAGTACCGGGAGAGAATGGAGACGGCGATGGGTGAAGATGCAGCTCGCCCCATCCCTCTGGTGATAACCATTGAGGAGGCGCATAGATTCCTCAATCCCGGGGTGGCTTCTCAGACTATCTTTGGTACTATCGCCCGTGAGATGCGTAAGTATAATGTTACGCTAATGGTGATTGACCAGCGTCCCAGCGGTATTGACGAGGAGGTTATGTCGCAAATTGGAACCAAGATAACCTTCCTCTTGGATAATGAGCGGGATATTGATAGTGTCTTGGCTGGTGTATCCGGTAAGAGCGAACTCAAATCGGTGTTAGCCAAGCTGGCATCCAAACAGCAGGCGCTCATCTTCGGTCATGCTGTACCCATGCCGGTAGTATTCCAGCCCAGGGAATACGGCTCTGCCCAGTCCTATAAGGACTTTATTCCCGATGAACACATAGAAAAGGATATTGAGGAACTGTGGGGGTAAAGAGGTCAGCTAAATTACCTAAGAAAAGGGTTGGATTGGCTCTGGGTGGCGGTGCCGCTCGAGGACTGGCTCATATTGGGGTGTTATCTGTCTTAGAAAAAGAAGGTATCTCCATTGATATGATTGCTGGCACCAGTATGGGGGCTTTAATTGGTGCCCTTTATGCCCAGGGGAAGAATGCCGACCAGATGAAAGACCTGGCTATGGAGCTTGGTTCAAAAAGGTTCTCCTTTCTGGTAGACCCAGCTTTACCCAAAACTGGTTTGATTCGGGGGCGGAGGATTAGAAACGTACTGAAATCAATTATGGGTAACGTAGAGTTTGGAGATTTAAGGCTACCCTTTGCCTGTGTGGCTACTGATATACGCACCGGTGAGGAGGTGGTAATTAAACAGGGATTGGTGAGGGAAGGGGTAATGGCTAGCAGTTCTATTCCAATAATGTTTACCGCGGTTAAATGGAAAAGCAAATACCTGGTGGACGGTGGTTTGGTGAACCCGGTACCGGCGAGTGTCCTTAGAGAGATGGGAGCCGACTTCATCATCGCGGTGAATGTAGAACCAAGTATTAGCGACAGGCTTCACCATGTGGACAAAGAGCCTAACATCTTCAATATCATCATGCAAACGCTTTATATTGCTGTCTATCAGTCGCTTAAGGCAAGCCTTGGTGAGGCTGATGTAGTGATTGAACCTCAGGTGGCATCCGTTGGACACTTCGACTTCCACCGAGTTCAAGAGTGCATCTTACAGGGTGAACTAGCTGCTCAAGCTTCCATTGTTGAAGTAAAAAGACAATTAAAGGTCTGAATTCTTAATTTTTTTCCTCTTTGTTAAAGGCTTGACAGTAATATGCTTTTGTTTTAGAATAAGTGCAAATGAGAAGCATTAGTAAAAGATTAATGAAATGAATAGTGAAACTGGGTCATTAAAGGACAACCGTAAGGCATTAAATATAACCGGAATGAGGGTTACTAACCAGCGGGCTTTAATTCTGGAAATTATTCGCCGTGGGCGAGGACACCTTGATGCTGATGAAGTCTATCGTCGAGCTCGACAGAAGCAACCCCGCCTGAGCCTGTCCACCGTCTATCGAACCTTGCAGGCGTTTAAGAAACTAGGCTTAATAGAGGAAGTTCATTTTGACGAAGCTCACCACCACTATGAGGTGAAGCCGCCCTCTGGGCATCACCACTTGGTATGTCTCGGCTGCGGCAAGGTTATTGAATTTGAGTACTCATTATCTGACTACGTGAAGAAGAATGTCACCGGAGCTAAGGACTTTGACATTGTTAATACTGAGGTTTACATGACAGGCTATTGCCCTCGGTGTCGTCAAGATAGAGAATAATTTTTTGCTATACTTATTGCAAATGAGAAGCATTTGTATTTAATACAAGGATGACTTAGCTGAAAAGGGGGTAGGGTATGGCAGTTAAACCTTTAAGTGAGTTGAAGCCGGGACAGAAAGGCATGATAAGCAAGGTGGGAGGGAGTGGGCAGACCCACCGGCGCATCTTGGATATGGGAGTAGTTCCTCACACCGGGGTTGAGGTGGAGCGGGTAGCCCCTCTGGGAGACCCCATAGAGATCAGGATTAAGGGCTACCACCTGTCACTGCGTAAGGAAGAAGCAGCTAATGTCTATGTAGAGGTGGACTAGATGGTAAATCAGCATATGCCATTGGCTATGGTCAGTCCCGGTGAAACGGTTACTGTGGTTGATGTCAGGGCTGGGCGGGGACTCCAAAGAAGACTGGCTGATATGGGCTTGGTTCCAGGAACAACCCTGAAGGTCATTAATGGTCATGCGCCCGGTCCCATTATCATTGACCTCAGAGGCTCAAGGTTAGTTCTGGGGCATGGCATGGCCCAAAAAATTATGGTGAAGGTGTAAGAATGGCAAGAGAAATCACTATTGCCTTAGCCGGGAACCCCAACTCGGGAAAGAGCACGGTATTTAATAACCTTACCGGAGCTCGCCAGCATGTGGGGAACTGGCCAGGGGTAACGGTGGAGAAGAAGGAGGGAAGGTATCACTACCACGGTTATAGGGTCAAGGTGGTTGACCTCCCCGGAGTTTATAGCTTGACTGCTTACTCCTTGGATGAGGTTGTTGCTCGCAACTTTATTGTAGAGGGTAAGCCAGAAGTAGTAGTAGACATTGTAGACGCTTCCAATCTGGAGCGGAACCTTTACCTTACTGTCCAGCTAATCGAGCTGGAAACCAATTTAGTAATTGCCTTGAATATGTTTGACCTGGCTAAATCTCGTGGCTACCAGATTGATGTTAGCCGACTCTCCGAGCTTTTAGGGGCGCCGCTAGTGCCTATGGTAGCTACCCGTAAGGAGGGTAATGAAGAGCTACTCAGGGAGATAGTGAATGTGTTTGAAGGGAATACTACTAAGAAAAAGATTAAGTTGTTCTACGGGAGTGAACTAGAAGAACACTTAACCGAGCTGGAAGCCCTCATTTCCCGTGATGAGGAGCTTTCACACCAGTTCCCACCGAGGTGGCTAGCAATAAAGCTCCTTGAACAGGATGAGGAGGTGTTGCAAAAGCTCGGGGTGAGCAATGAGTAGAGAAGACATTTTACAAGCTAAGGATAAGGCTATTGCTCATCTTAGAAGAGTTTTTGGTGATGATGCTGAAACTGTGATTGCCGGGGAAAGATACGGTTTTATCGGTGGCTTGCTCAAGGAGGCACTGAAGAAGCCGGCTGTAGAGAAGCTTACCATTTCTGATAGGATTGACAAGGTGGTTGTCAACCGGTGGCTGGGCATTCCCATATTTCTGGCTCTGATGTATAGCGTCTTCCAATTCACCTTTGTCCTATCTGTACCCTTAATGGACTGGATTGACGCCGGCTTTGGTTGGTTAGCCGAGCAAGCCTCAGGCATTGGTGGCTGGTTTGGCTCGTTTTTGGCTAATGGCGTTATCGGTGGGGTGGGCACAGTGCTCACCTTTATCCCGCCGATATTTTTGCTTTTTATTGCTCTGGCGATTCTTGAGGACAGCGGCTACCTTGCCAGAGCTGCCTTTGTTATGGACCGGGTGATGCACAAAATAGGGCTTCACGGGCGGTCGTTCATCCCCATGCTCCTCGGCTTTGGCTGCAATATCCCGGCTATTATGGCTACCAGAACCATAGAGAACCCTAAGGACAGGCTGACCACCATCTTGATAAATCCGCTGATGTCTTGCGGCGCCCGTTTACCTATCTATATCCTCCTCGCTGCTGCCTTTTTTACCGCCTATCAGGGATTGGTGGTCTTCTCTATGTATGCTATCGGGATAATCCTGGCTATCATTATGGCTTTGGTATTCCGCAAGTGGCTTCTCCCCGGACCAAGTGGACACTTTGTTATGGAGCTTCCGCCTTACCGCCTTCCCACCATAACCGGGGTGTTGGTGCATATGTGGGAGAGGGGCAGGGAGTTTTTAATTCGGGCAGGAACTATCATCCTTGCTGTGGTGGTGGTAATCTGGTTTTTGGGTAGCATGCCCTGGGGTGTAGAGTATGGCAGCACTCAGAGCTGGCTGGGACAGATAGGCAGTTTCATTGCTCCGATATTTGTCCCTTGTGGCTTTGGTCAGTGGCAGGCATCAGTTGGCTTAATCTTTGGCTTTCTGGCTAAAGAGGTGGTGGTGGGAACCTTCGGTACGCTCTTTGGCGTTGGTGAGGAGGCACTGGGTACAACCATAATGGCTCAACTCGGCTGGACGCCACTAATTGCCTATGCCTTTATGGCCTTCTGCTTAATTTATGTGCCCTGTGTGGCTACTGTTGCCATAATCAGGAGGGAAACCAATTCCTGGAAGTTGACTGGTTTTGCTGTAGGCTATACCCTGGCTTTAGGCTGGATTGTGGCTGTTCTCATCTATCAGGTGGGGAGTCTGCTTGGTCTTGGTTAAACGTTGCTAACCGCTACTGGGGAAGAACGTTTTAGCCCGTTCCTTGGTTGTCATCTCCCAAACCTTGATTTGTGGTAGCAGTTTTTCTACATCGGCTCTATGGCACAGTTCGGTGCCGGGGGTTAATACGGCGGCAGTGCCCATAGCTACTGCCAATCGGCAGGCCTCTATCAGTGGCTCGCCGTAAGCTAGCTTTAGGGCAAGCCCAGCTATCGTGCAGTCGCCAGCACCTACGGCACTTTGTAGTTTTACCGGCGGCGGAACTGCCTTAAAAATCTTTTCCTTGGTAGCAGCAATAATGCCATCTTTTGCCCTGGAGATGACCGCCACTTCTATACCCATCTCAACCAGATCAAGAGCCCCCTTAATGATTGCCTCTTCGGTGGGGAGTTCCGTCTTAAGCAGTTCCTGAGCCTCATGGACATTAGGCTTGACGAGGCAAGGCTTAGCCTTTATGCCTTCTTCTAACCATCGACCTTCAGAATCCAGGATACTTCTCACCCCATAGCCTTTAGCTCCCATGACCAAGTCATGATAGATATTAACTGGAACGCCGGGTGGGACACTACCACCAAATACCATCAAATCTGGACTGGGGTGAATTCCCCTCAATTTTTCGATGAAGCTCTCCAGCTCTTTTCTGGAAATGTGTGGGCCGGGAGCACTAATCTTTGTTTGGTGGAAAGTCATGGTATCGGTGATAATGAAGTTGGTGCGCGTTTCCTGCTCAATAGGGGTGAAGTTAAATGGCACCCCCTCCGTGTTAAGCAATATTTTTAGAATCTCGCCATCGGCACCACCTACGAAGCCATAGGCAGTAGTTCTGCCACCCATCTCATGAATAGCTCGTGACACATCTATGCCTTTGCCCCCGGCGTAGAGCTCCGTACCTGTCCATCGGTTAGTCTCGTCTACCACTAGTCCGTAAACAGTAATAGTTCTATCCAGGGAGGGATTAAGGGTGACAGTAGCAATCACAGTATTCTCCCATCTTAGTATTCCTGATACCAATTTTCTGATATACGGGCTAGCTCTTGACTGGATACCCCAAGCTTCTTATACCACGGCACAGCATATTTGCTAGTTATTTCATTTAGTCTTTTTAGTCTATCTGCTCCTACTGTTGATAGAAACTGGACTCTCTCTCGGGCATTGTCAATATGCATTGCCTCTTGCCAGATAGCACGACCGCCTAGAAAGCCCGAGGCTCCAGCCTGGCAGGCGATTTCTACCTGCTGGCAAAAAACTTCAAAGTCCACACCAGCGCTTAGGACGACCCAGGGAACCTGAGATGACATATCTAACTGGCGACAGAGGTTAATAAGCTCAGGCTTATCTTTTCTATAGCGTAGGTCAGCGGGGAATTCAGCCTTCAGCACATCTATGGGTAGGGCAGTGATATCCTGAGCGGTTTTAATCACTAACTGTTCTTTTAGGGCAGCAAACTGTCGTGGACTACTAATTTCGTTACCAATAGGGTAGCTTACTGGTTCTACCAGAAAAGGGATGTCGTATTTTATACACTCTGTGGCTACCATATTGACTGTGTTAAGTTGGCTGCTGGCTAGCTGTTCCAGATCTGGACGATAGTAGACCAAAATCTTTACTGCCGAGGCACCCATTCGTTTAACCTTCTCAACAGTCCATTCGTCCAGTAGCTTGGTTACACGGTGTTCCTTATCCTCACCATAGCCTGAGGCTTCTATACTAACCAGGAGCCCGGTAGTATTCGGTAAGGCGCCGTGGCTAATACATTGAGCAGCACCATATATGGGGTCAAGCAGTACTGCGCTGGCATATTTAGCTAGGCTAGAGCATAACCCCAGCTTGTGTTCAACCATTTCTTCATAGTCAACTTCTCCAGGATGCTCTTCATCAAGCATCCTGCGTAAGGAGCCACGATGGTCCATAGCGCACATAGCAAAGATACCATCTGAGTTTGCAATCTGTTGCAGACCTCTTATCTTGCCAATAGTTAGCCTTTTCATATTTCCCGCTTAAGTTATTATGGCGTAACAGGCAGGTTTAATCAAGGTTTGTCTTTGCCCTTAGCCATAGGCTATAATTTACAAATACCATTGCCTTTCTGTGGAGGCAGAATGCCCTGGTTCTATTATGTGGGTAGGCTACTAGTGAGGATGTTTCTTCTTCTCCTCACTCGGTGGCAAATTAAAGGCAGAGAGAATATCCCTAGCCAAGGAGCCTTGCTCATTGTAGCTAATCATCTTCATCTAGCTGACCCGCCTTTACTTGTGGTTAGCCTCAGCCGAAAGGTGATATTTATGGCAAAGAAGGAGTTATTTCATTTTAGGCTGATTGGTTACTTCGTACGCGGCTTCGGTGCTTTTTCCGTGCACCGAGGGCAACTGGATAAGAAGGCTCTGCGCCAGGTGTACCAACTATTAGCTGATGGTCAGGCGGTAGTTATGTTCCCTGAGGGAACAAGGAGCAAGAACGCCCAGTTACAGCATGCTTTCCCCGGTGCAGCACTGATAGCTTTACGTAGTGGTGTCCCTATTCTTCCCGTTGGCATTAACGGCACAGAAAAAATTAAGGGAGTAGCCTGGATACTGCATCGCCCTCGGATAACAGTTAACATTGGTCATCCTTTCTATCTGCCATCGGTTAATAGTAAATTGACTAAGGTAGAGCTGGCTGAATTTACCAATTCTATTATGGAGCACATCGCTGAGCTTCTCCCTCCACAATATCGAGGAAATTATGCTGGGCAAGGAAATTAGATGGCATTGAGAATTGAGAAGGCGGGTGAAGTGGGGTTTTGCTTTGGGGTTAGGCGAGCTATTGATATTTTGGGGAAGGTTGCCGCTGAGCGTGGTGGGGTGGAAACATTGGGGGCGGTGGTGCATAATCAACAGGTGCTGCAAAGACTAGGTGAGATTGGGGTTAGGGTAGTCAATGTTGTGGATGATATACGGGGTAGTGCTGTGGCTATCAGTTCTCATGGCGTAAGCCCACAATTAGAGGAGGAGATTCGAGCTCGGCATATTGACATAATTGATACTACTTGTCCCTTTGTTCGTAGAGCCCAGCTGGCAGCTCGGAGATTAGCTGAGTCTGGCTTTTTTGTTGTCATATACGGTGATGTTAATCATCCTGAGGTCAAGGGTGTTCTTGGTTGGGCTAAGGATAGAGGAGTGGCTACTCTAGATGAGAAATTTGTTACAAAACTTGACTATTTACCTCGCCGTTTAGGCGTTCTATCCCAAACGACTCAGATACCAGCTCGTTTTACCGAATTTGTAAAGAAATTTATCGACTCTGCCTTGGTTAAGGACTCCGAGCTACGCATCATTGATACCATATGTCATGATACTAGAAAACGACAGGCAGCCGCCGTCAAGTTGGCTAATAGAGTAGACTTGATGCTCGTTGTCGGTAGTCATACTAGTGCCAATACCAATCGTATCGTTGAGCTATGTTCTATGGCTACTAAAACATATCTAGTTGAAACAGCAGAGGAAATTCAACCCACTTGGTTTCAAGGTCAACACTATATAGGTGTAACTACTGGTGCTTCTACAGCTATGGAGACTGTAGATGAAGTAGTAACGAAGCTAGAAGCCATGGCTTATTGACTTTGAAATCTAGGAGGCACTCCAGTTTAGCTAGCGCTGTAGTGCCAGGCAGGTTACTGTTCTAGAAATGCCAGCAATAGGGTGAATCTTCCCGGTAACTAGGTCACCAATATCATTCAGATTTTTTCCTTCTATTATGGCGATAATATCATAGGGCCCGGTTACAGTATCAACTGATGTCACCCCTTTTAGCTGCCCCAGACTGGTAGTCACTTCCTTGGTTTTACCTACGGCTGTTTCAATTAGAATAAAAGCCTTGGCTGCCACTGAATTCACCCCCTTCTATTTAATCTGCCATCCCCTCTTGGCGTAGTATATTATTCTAGGCTCACTCTGTCTTCACTGTCAATATTAGTTATCAGCTTGACAGTAAGATTGTCACTCCACTTATAATAAGCTGACTTTAGTTGGAAAGCAATCAACTAAAGGAAAGGGAGGGTTATCTTGGAGTATTTCTTAACTGAGCAGCAAAAGACGATTAAGGCTCTGGCAAGAAGGATTGCTGAGGAAAGAATATTACCGGTGCGAGCCGAACTTGATGAGAAGGAAGAGTTTCCCTGGGCTATAATGAAAGACCTTGCTGATGCTGATATGTTCCGTGTCTTTATCCCAGAAGAGTATGATGGTTTGGGTGGTGGGTGTCTTGAACTCTGTCTGGTTGTGGAAGAGCTAAGCCGGGTATGTAGTGGTGTTGCCATTAGCTACGCTGCTACTGCCTTGGGCTGTTCCTCCTTGCTGGAGTATGGGAATGAGGAACAAAAGCAAAAATACCTGCCTGATGTTGCCAGTGGGAAAAGGCTGGCTGCTTTTGCCCTAACTGAGTCAACAGCCGGCAGTGATGCCAGTGCCATAAAGACAACCGCCAGCCGAGAAAAGGAGGGCTATGTGCTTAACGGAACCAAGCAGTTTATTACCAACGGTGGTGAGGCTGACATATATACCATTATTGCTCTAACTAATCCGGAAAGAGGAAGCCGTGGCGCCAGTGCCTTCCTAGTCGACAAGGACACGCCAGGCTTCTCCTTTGGTAAGAAAGAAAAGAAGATGGGGATTCGTGCCTCGACGACAAGGGAATTGATTTTCCGAAATTGCCTGGTCCCCGAGGAAAACCTGATTGGTAAGGAGGGGATGGGATTTATTATAACGATGAGAGTTTTGGACCGCTCACGTCCCGGGATTGGAGCTCAGGCTGTTGGACTGGCTCAAGGAGCTCTGGAAGCAGCGGTAGACTATGCCCGACAGCGCATCCAATTCGGACACCCTATTTATTCTCTTCAAGCTGTCCAGCACATGCTAGCTGAAATGGCTACTCAGGTAGAAGCGGCTAGGTTACTTGTTTATGCCGCAGCTAGAACAATAGATAGCGGAGCCAAAGACTTTACTGAAGAAGCGGCGATGGCTAAGGTCTTTGCCTCAGATACAGCTATGAGGGTTACTACTGATGCTGTGCAAATTTTTGGTGGAGTTGGCTACATGCGTGATTACCCCGTCGAGAAGATGATGCGAGATGCCAAAATTACCCAGATATATGAAGGCTCTAATCAGGTTCTGAGAAGCACCATCGCCCTTGAACTTAGGAAGAGAAGGGCAAGACGAGAATGAATATTGTGGTTTGTTTAAAGCAGGTTCCTGGCACCACTGAAGTTAGAATTGATTCCCAGACTAACACCCTGATAAGGGAGGGAATAAAGAACATTGTCAACCCCTTTGACACCTATGCGCTAGAGGAGGGGGTCCGAATAAAGGAGCGATATGGCGGTAAGGTTACCACGGTGAGTATGGGTCCGCCTCAGGCAGAAGAAGTGCTGAGGGAAGCGATTTCAGTGGGTGCTGATGAAGCCATTCTGTTAAGTGATAGCGCCTTTGCTGGCGCTGATACTCTGGCTACCGCCTATACCTTGGCTAGGGCAATTAGCAAACTAGAGCAGTACGACATTATAATCTGCGGTCGGCAGACAATAGACGGAGATACGGGGCAGGTGGGACCAGAGCTGGCTGAGATGCTAGGAATACCCTTTGTCGCCTATGTCAGCAAGATTGAAGGTATAGACAATGGATATATGCGAGTCCAACGGATGGTTGAGGAAGGGCATGAGGTTATTGAGACACCACTACCGGCAGTAATCACCGTGGTAAAAGAGATAAATATGCCTCGTCTCCCATCTCTTCGTGGACTCGCCAAGGCAAAAAACGCTGTGATTCCAGTTTGGGCTGCTCAGGAATTAGGTGTTGATAGAAACACGGTAGGGTTACTTGGCTCCGCCACCAGGGTAATCAAGATATTCTTTCCTCAAAGAGTCCACCATGGTGAGATACTTCAAGGGGAGTTAGACAGCCAGGCGGACAGCCTGGTTAATAAACTGAGACAGGCAAGAGTAATTTAGAAAGTAGTAGTAACTATGGGAATCCAAATTGACCTTGATAAATGTGTTGGTTGTGGTGATTGCATACCGTCCTGCCCTTTGGGGCTACTAGAAATAGTAGATGAAAAGGTTCACCTCAATGATGGTTGCACCCTTTGTGGTGCTTGCCAGGAAGCCTGTACCTACGAGGCTATAGTCATCGAAGCTGTTGCCGAGCCAGTACCAGTTAGCGATAGCCACCAAGGAATCTGGGTATTTGCCGAGCAGCGAGACGGCAAGTTGAGAAATGTTGTTTATGAGCTACTATCAAAAGGTAGAAAGCTGGCAGATACTCTAAAGACCGAATTGTGCGCAGTATGTTTTGGTCATAATATTGATGATATTAGTCAACTGATTGCCTATGGTGCTGACAAGGTCTACTTGGTAGATAATCCGGCTTTAGCCAGCTTTCAGGAAGATTTATATACGGGGAAGCTGGTTGAGCTAATTCAGGAATATAAGCCTGAGATAGTTATTGCTGGCGCCACTTCACTGGGGCGTTCGTTTATTCCTCGGGTGGCTGCCATTTTAAGAACCGGGCTCACCGCCGACTGCACCGGGCTTGAAATTGACCTGGAGAGAAGGCTACTGTTACAGACTCGCCCTACCTTTGGCGGCAATATCCTGGCAACTATTATCTGCCAGACCAAAAGACCGCAGATGTCAACAGTTCGCCCCCGTGTCTTTAAGAAAAATATGCCAGATGAAACAAGAAAGGGACAAATAATAAAGGTGGATTTTAATAAGGAAGGCATCACCTCAAGAACCAAACTAATTAGTTTTATTGAAGACCTGACCGAGAGGGTCAAACTTGAGGATGCTGATATTATTGTTTCCGGGGGACGGGGACTGGGCAAGGCAGAGAATTTCCAGCTACTGGAGGAACTGGCAGCGGTTATGGGGGCGGCGTTAGGTTCATCCCGACCACCGGTAGACGATGGTTGGATTCCATATTCCCATCAAGTTGGACAAACCGGCAAGACGGTTTGCCCCAAGCTCTATATTGCCTGTGGCATCTCCGGTGCAGTTCAGCATCTGGCTGGAATGCAAACCTCGGACATTATTGTAGCTATCAACGACGACCCCAATGCCCCTATCTTTGAAGTAGCCACCTACGGCATTATCGGCGACCTGTTCAAAGTAGTGCCCATGCTAATAGCCAAGCTGAAGGGGTAATTTGATATGATCAGTTCGGGTGCAGCTCAGGGAGCGGGGTGGTTTTTTATACGCTTTTTATAACTCGATTACTGCTCCGGCGCCACAATCCAGACACTGGGCAGGAAATAGGCGCTTTATCTCTGCCTTATGTGTAGTGCAATGGCAGGGGCAGATGAAAGACAAGCCTTCTAAGCGTTTAAAGTCGTCAAACCCGTGAATCCACCAATAATACCGTAAACCTGACCAAATCTTTAGGCGGCATCCAAAATGCTCCCCACTCCGGGATGAGAGCAGCCAACAAATACCAGAAGACCTTTATCGGTATTAACCACCAGAGATTATTCTATGCCATCAAGCTCGCCGGTGCTAAATATGTTGTTGCCAATTTGAAGGGGTTCTTTAACTACGGTTATTTTTCTTCCTGAAATTCCTTCTGTAGGGAATGACTGGGGAAGGTAAAGCTCGGCATCCTTGTTGACCTTCAGCAAACCTTCAAGACCGCCACTATGGTCCCAATGGGGATGTGAAATTAGCACTATGCCAATGGCACTGGGGTCAATCTTTAGCTGGCTCATGTTATGTAGCAATATGGAACCATCAGTACCGGTATCGAATAAAATAGGTGGTGCATCTTGAGTTTCTATAAGAGATGAGAAACCCCAGTCGGCTATTAGCCCCGGTTGCTTCACTTCATTGTCGCAGACGATGGTAATTTTCAAGCTTCAGCCTCCTTCCAGTACCTACACCGTTTAACCATTCTAGCACCGATTAGGAATATCTGCCATGCATTCTACTCGTCCCATGCGTTAGTGACACTTTCTAAGTTTATCTCTTTGCAAGGAGGGTAGAATTTGCTACACTGGTCTAAGTTTAATTTTCAATAGTTGAGATGTGTTGCATATCTGCCTTGGGTGCTGATAGGAGAAGTTAAATATGAAAAGAAGAGTGGTAGTAACCGGCTTAGGGGTAATAACCCCTCTAGGCATAGGAGTGGAGAAAAGCTGGCAATCACTGTGTCAGGGGAAATCGGGTATTGGCATGATTACCAGGTTTGATACTACCGATTTTGGAACCAGGATTGCTGGTGAAGTGAGGGACTTCAATCCGCTGGATTTTATGAGCAGGAAGTTGATGCAGAGGACAGACCGTTTCATCCAGTTTGCCCTAGCTTCAACCCGGATGGCGCTGGAGGACTCTGGGTTAACTATTGACTCCAGTAATGCTGAGAGGGTAGGGGTATCAGTGGGAACAGCCTTAGCTGGCATAGAAAGCTTGGAAAAGAATCACCAGTTGCTCTTGCAGGGTGCTCAGCATCAGATTTCTCCATTTTTTATACCCTGTTTCATGGCTAATATGGCATCGGGACAGGTTGCTATGCAGTTTGGTGCTAAGGGACCGAATATGTGCCCGGTGACTGCCTGCGCTGCTGGAACGCATGCTATTGGTGATGCCTTTAGGATTATCCGGTGGGGCGAGGCTGAGGCTATGATTGCCGGCGGGGCTGAGGCAGACATTAACCCTATTATCTTGGCTGGGTTGGATGCATTGAGGGTCATGTCAACCAGGAATGAGACGCCGGAGAAGGCAAGCCGTCCATTTGATAAAGACCGTGATGGCTTTGTTATCAGTGAGGGCAGTGGCGTTATCATTTTGGAAGAGTTGGAATTCGCTCTAAATAGGGGAGCCAGAATCTATGCTGAGGTACTGGGCTATGGCTTGAACAGTGATGCTTACCACATAACTTCTCCAGACCCCGAAGGGAAAGGTGTCGCCAGTTGCATCAAAATGGCACTCAATGATGCTGGCATTTCTGCTGATAGGATTGATTATATTAATGCCCATGGCACATCAACGTATCTAGGCGACCTATCTGAGACTCGAGCTATAAAGAGTGTTTTTCAGGGGCGTGCTGGTAACATACCGATAAGTGCCAATAAATCAATGATAGGTCATCTGTGGGGTGCGGCTGGGGCAGTGGAGGCAATATTTTGCATCTTGACTATTACACGGGATATTATCCCACCAACTATCAATTATGAGACCCCAGACCCGGAGTGCGACCTTGATTATGTACCTAATGTGGCTAGAGAGGCTAAGGTAAGGGTAGCCCTTTCCGACTCTTTTGCTTTTGGCGGTATGAACGCTACCTTGATTTTTAGCCAGTTTCCTGCATAATAGAAGCTTTCCTTATATTTTTTGGTATCTAACTTCAGCCTAGTTGCAAAATGTTGTAATATATGTTATATTATACCTAGTAATGCTAGGTATTGAATTAAGTGAGGTAATCCAAATGGAACCAAGACGTAAGTTAATCAAAGGCAGCATTGATTCCTTACTTCTCTGCCTGATAAGCCAGCAGCCAATGTATGGTTACCAGATTAATAAGGAGCTTGAAAGGAGGAGCCAGGGCTACTTCAAATTTAAGGAGGGCACTCTTTACCCTGCTCTTCACCGTTTGGAAAAGGCTGGCTTAATCTTGGGTAAGTGGCAGAGCTTACCCGGTGAGCGGCACCGGAGGTACTACTATATTACTAATAAAGGCAACCGTGTGCTGGTAGCGAAAATGGACCAGTGGCGGGATTTTTTGGCTGCTATGAACCTGATTATTCAACCAGTAAGTGCTTGATGAGGAGTAGAGGAAGTGGCAACTTCACTGAGTTCTTATCTGAATAGTATCCGAGATAATCTGAGACTTGAGCCCTCGTCTGAGAAGGAAGTTATTGATGAGTTACAAACGCATATTGACGATAAGCTTCAGGAACTGAAGGAAGCCGGATTATCTGAGGAGGAAGCAGCTAACACTTGTGTCAGCCTTTTAGGCTCGGCTAAGTTAGTAGCTCGCCAGATATATGAAGCCCATAGCCAGGGCACCTGGAGGCAAACGCTACTAGCTTCAATGCCACACCTCCTTTTTGCCTTACTATTTTCCCTGAGTTGGTGGCGAGGTAGTGGTTGGCTATTAATTATGCTTGTCTCAGTCCTCACTATGGCTGTCTATGGTTGGTGGCGTGGTAAACCAACCTGGCTTTTTCCTTGGCTTGGTTACTCCTTACTGCCGGTAGTATTGGCTGGTCTCTCCTTACTTTATTTACCTAAGGGATGGTCGTGGTTGGCAATACTCCTTTATATCCCGCTAGCCTCATGGTTACTATACTCTATTACAGTTCAAACCATAAAGAGAGATTGGTTGTATTGCTCTTTAATGTTACTCCCTGTGCCAACTATAATTGGTTGGTTTTTAGTTGTTGAGCCAGGGGGCAAATATCCTGAGTATTGGCTGGAGCGAGTCCACAATTTTGCTCCTTGGATTGGACTCAGCTTTCTAGCTTTGGCGGTAGCTGTAGCCTTGTTCATTCGGCTGAGACAACGGTGGCTAAAGGTAGCGGTACTGGTTATATCAGGACTTCTAACTTTAATTATGGTTGCCTGTTACGCTGAGGGAAGGCTCGGGCTGTTAGCGCTTTTGGTTCTAATTGTAGCAATGTTGGGACTTGTCTTAATTCCAGCATTGCTGGAACATTGGATAAAGCACGGTAAGCAACAGCTGATGGCTTAAGTGGCTGTCTCATTGGGGAGATTTCTGGTGCAGAAGGTAACCATTGTGACTGATAGTATAGCTTGTCTCACCAAGGAATTGGTGGTGCAGTATGGGATTGGGATTGTGCCCATTAGCATTTGCTTTCGGGACAAGGTCTATCGGGATTGGGTGGACATAACCCCCAATGAGGCATATGAGTTATTTTTGCAGGATCCCGAAAGGTTCACTACGTCGCCAGCATCTCCCGGGCGCTATCTTGAAGCCTACCATGAGGCAAGCAGCCAGACCAATGACATTCTTTGTGTTACCCTTTCGGCTAAGTTAAGCACCGGGTATGATATGGCTTGCGTAGCCAAGGAACAAGCTAAGATTGAGCTTCCTCAGACCTCTATAGAGGTATTGGATTCCCAGAATGTTACCGCTGCCCAGGGCTTTGTTGCCCTGGCTGGGGCTAGAGCAGCCGCCGAGGGGAAGAGCTTGGCTGAGGTGGTCAAAGCCGCTGAGGAAGTGAGAGACAGGGTTACCTTTCTTATCCTTGTGGATACCATCCGTCATGTTTACCGAACCGGGCGCATACCTAAAGTGGCCGCCCAGGTAGGCTCAGTGCTCAAAATCAAACCAATACTTACCAGTTCCTCCGGGCTGGTGCGTTTTGCCGGCGCAGTGAGAAGCACGGAGCGTGGTATAAATCGCGTCCTTAAAATGATGAGAGACAAAGTGGGGCAGAGTCCAGTGCATGTTGCTGTAATGCATGCCTATGCCCAGGATGAAGCCGAAAGGCTAAAGGAGCGTATATCATCTGAATTCAATTGTGCCGAGCTATGGGTTACCGAGTTTAGCCCGGTAATGGGCTATGCCACTGGCACCGGGACTTTGGGTTTTGCTTATTACAAGGAATAAGGTTGGTGACAAGTTACAAGTATCTTCTGAGGGGGAGTTGATAGTGGTTAATGAGATTATAGCCGTGGTTTTGGGCTATCTATTAGGCTCCATTCCTTCAGCCTATATCGCCACCCGTATAGCCACGGGCAAAGACGTTCGTCAGTTGGGTGGGGGTAATGTAGGCGGCTTGAATGTCTACCGGGAGGTAGGAGCTAAACCAGCTCTGGTGGTGGGCATTGTTGACCTCGGTAAGGGGGCAGCAGCCGTAGCCATAGCCTATTGGCTACTGGATGTGCCCCAGCTATTTGTCATGCTCGCTGGATTAGCTGCTGTGATTGGTCATATGTGGATGGTCTTCTTGAAATTCAGCGGGGGCAAAGGCATGGGGACTGCTTTTGGTGCTTTAGCTGTCCTGATGCCAATCTATGGATATTGGTATGGATTTCTAATCTTCCTGGCGGTAATCACTATCCCCTTCGTGATTACCCGTAATGTAGCCTTGTCTATGGGTATTGGTATCCTGTTTTTACCTCTTATCATCTGGCTGATAACGCAATCAGAATTGGCTACTACCCTGGCCATTATCCTTGGGGTACTAATCGCCATAAAGTTTTTCCCAACAGCCAGAGCAGCTTGGGCTAAGAGTAAGACTAAAAAGGACTTTATCTTTGGCGACAGGCAACAGGATAAAAGACTAGACAGATAAGACATTAGTGGCTCTGCCGCTTTTGCTCTTATAATCCTTACTTTGTTTAGAAACCCTAAGGAGAAATTAAACTTTTGTGGCTAGTAAGGTAGCTATTGTTACTGATACTACTGCCTGCGTTCCCCGGGAGCAGGTGGAGAAATATGGCATTGAATTGGTGCCGATAGGGCTTGTTTTTGGAGATAAGGTCTATCAGGATGGGATAGACATAAGTCCTGCCGAGTTTTATGCCCTTCTCAGGCGGGCAGAGAAGCTCCCCACCACTTCAGGTTCACTACCCGGTCCCTTCCTTGAGGCTTATCGTAGAGTAAGTCAAAGGGCATCCAGTATTCTCTGTATCACCGAGTCGTCCAAGTTCAGCGGGATGTTTAACTCAGCCCGGGTAGCAGTGGAGATGGCCAAGGAGCCTTTGCCTGATGTCGTCATAGAGGTGCTTGAGTGTACTACTGCTGCGGCAGGACAGGGACTTGTTGTTCTGGCAGCAGCTAAAGCGGCAGCCTTGGGGAAGAGCTTAACTGAGGTAGTTGATACCGCTAGGAGAGTGATGCCACGGGTGAATCTATTTGCCACCCTAGATACCCTTCACTATTTAGTTAAGGGAGGGCGTGTGCCCAGAGCAGCCGCCTTGGCTAGTTCGCTACTTAAGATTAAGCCTATTTTCACAGTTAGCGATGGTGATGCTTATCCAGTCACCAATGCCAGAACTAATCCCGGGGCAATGAAGTGCATACTGAAGATAATGGGGCAGAAAGTAGTCAAGGGGCAACCACTACATGTAGCTGTGATGCATGCCGATGCTCTGAATAGGGCAATAGCCTTAAAGAACCAGATTTCCTCCCAGTTTGATTGTGCTGAGCTATTTATTACTGAATTTACCCCGGTAATGGGAGTTCACACTGGACCCGGCGTGATTGGTATTGCTTTCTACAGCGGAGATTAGTGATTATTCATCAACCTGCCCTCTTCAATCTACCTTGGTGAATGACTTCACTTTATTAATTAGCAAGATTTTTGCCAAACTATCTAGCGAAATAGGCAAAAATATTCTATAATCAATAACGTGGGACATATTGAGGTCGTCTCCGATGTTGAACGATTGGGTGAGAGCTTAGGGGAACTTCCTGAACCGATGGTAGAGCCTGCTTTTATTGCAGTGAGCGGCTTGCCTGGAGCAGGAAAATCTTACTTCTGTAGCAAGTTAGCTGAGAGGCTACAGTTTGTTATTCTGGAAAGTGATGCCTTCCGCAAGGCTCTTTTCTCATCGCCGAGCTATAGCTCGCAGGAAAGTTCACGTCTTTTTCGGGCTGTTCACCTTCTCATTGAGAGGCTACTGAAAAAAGGAGTTCCCATTATTTTGGATGCTACCAATCTATCGGAGCGGTATCGTGAGCATCTTTATAGTATTGCTGCCCGTTTGAATGTTAAGCTAATCTTGGTGCGTGTTGAAGCACCGCCCCAGGTAGTGCATGAACGGCTTAAGGCTAGGCTAGAAAATTCGGAGGGTAAATCAGACGCCGACTGGTCGGTATACCAGAGGATGAAGTCCTCAGTTCAGAAAATCCGTCGCAACTACTATGCTGTGGATACCTCAAGGGATATTACCCCTATCATCGGCAAGATTGTGAGGGAAGTTAATAGGCGAAGGGCGATTTAGGATGGAGATTAAGGTCGTAGTTGGTGATATTACTAAGATTGAAGCTGGCGCTATCATAGTCAATTTCTTTGAAGGAATGGAACACCTTGATGGTGACATAGCTACTATAGATAAGGCTTTGGCTGGGGCTATCTCTCAGCTTATTAGCCAGGGTGAGATTAAGGGTAAGCTTGGCGAGGTTACTATTATCCATAGCCTGGGTAACCTTCCGGCAGCTCGGGTGGTGATTGCCGGCTTGGGTAAGCAGCAGGCGCTATCTCAGGATAAAGTTCGCGGGGTAGTAGCTGAGACTTGCCGGTTTTTGCGGCAGAAGGGTGTAGATAGTATTGCCACTATTGCTCAGGGAGCAGGAATAGCCGGGATAAGCTTGGGGAGTGCTGCTCAAGCAGTAACTGAAGGTGCCCTACTTGGTGTCTATTCGTTTCGTAGACATATAACCCAAGAAGCTGAGTATGGTGAGATTAAGGAGCTTACTATAGTGGAACCTGACGAAACTAAACTTCCTCTTTTAGAGCAGGCTTACTATAAGGGCAGGGTTCTAGCCGAGGCAACTAACCTGGCTCGTGATATGGTCAATGAGCCAGCTAATTATATGACCCCCAGTCATATGGCTGAGATGGCAAAGAGACTGGCTGAAACCTATGGACTTGAGCTCAATGTCCTTGAGCAGGAGCAGATGCAGGAACTCGGGATGGGAGCACTATTAGGAGTGGCTCAAGGAAGTCGGCAACCGCCTAAATTCATCACTCTCCATTATAGAGGAGGCGATTCTACTGAGATTGATGTGGCATTAGTTGGTAAAGGGGTAACCTTTGATTCCGGGGGTATCTCTATCAAGCCCTCAGAGGGGATGGGAGAGATGAAGGGAGATATGGCTGGAGGGGCTGCGGTCATGGCAGCGATGAGTGCCATTGCTCAACTTAAGCCAAAGACTAATGTTATGGCGGTCATTCCAGCTACAGAAAACCTGCCCAGCGATAATGCTCTGAAACCGGGTGATATCCTAACCGCAATGAACGGTAAGACGATTGAAATTATCTCCACAGATGCTGAGGGACGGCTTATTTTAGCTGATGCTTTAGGCTATGCTAAGAAGCTTGATACCAAGCATATGGTTGATGTAGCTACTTTAACCGGAGCCTGCAGGGTAGCTCTGGGTGATGTATGTAGTGGTGTCTTTGGTAATAATCAGGGGCTGGTGGATAGGGTGATTGCGGCTGGTACTGAAGCTGGAGAACTTATCTGGCAGATGCCGATGTATGAGAAGTACAAAGAGCAGAATAAGAGTGATGTTGCTGATATTAAGAATGTTGGTGGTAAATACGGGGGTGCTATTACCGCTGCTCAATTTCTAGCTGAATTTGTTGGTGATACCCCTTGGGTTCATCTGGATATTGCTGGTACCAGTCTAAGTGAAAAGGAACAAGCCTATCTGGTGAAAGGGGCTACCGGGGTGCCAGTGAGGACATTGGTAAACCTTGTCCTTTCTCTTGCCAAATAGTAAAAAGCAAAGGAGGCAGGGCATGAAAGCTGTAGTTCCATTAGCAGAGGGGTTTGAAGAGATTGAGTTTTCTACCAGCGTTGATATTCTGCGGCGAGCTGGGATAGATGTTGCCGTTGCTGGGCTAAAAGAAGGTATCATTGATGGAGCACATGGTGTTAGAGTAACACCTGATACATTGATAGATGAGGTGGGTGCTGATAACTTTGATGTTGTTATTCTTGTTGGCGGTAACCCGGGCTATATCAACCTGGGGAAGAGTGAAAAGGTATTGAAGCTGGTAAAGGAAATGTGTGATAAGGGTAAGTATGTTACGGCAATATGTGGTGCCCCGTCTGTACTGGCTAAGGCAGGTGTAATTCAAGGTAAAAGGGCAACCGTATTTCCAGGGATGGAAGGTAGTTTGACCGGGGCTCAATATAGAGACGAAAAGGTTGTTGTTGATGGTAAGATTATCACCAGCCAGGGGCCGGGGACAGCACTTGAGTTCGCCATCAAGCTAGTCGAAGTCTTGGCTGGGAAGAGTAAGGCAGGTGAAGTAGCCAGGGAGGTCCTAGCTAGGTTCTAGCTTTAAGACTTGAAGTGAAATTGAAATTGGGAGAGCTGCCAGCCATGATTCAAATCGTGGTTCCAAAACCAGTACTATAGTACTATAAGGAAATAGATGAGATTACTTATTAGCCTCCTTCCCTTTAGATACTCAAAAGATTATTTCCACTATGACCTTAGTCAATGGGCTGGTGCTTATTCCCGGGGATAAGATTGGAGTATTATAGAAGAATCAAAAGTTGATAACACAAACTTCAGGAGGAAGGCTTGATATTTGAGGCTTCAAATTTTGTTTTTGAACCACCATCAGTAGTATCTAGAGCGCGACGTGTTTTGATTAAACCCAGCGCCTCTTACCCTGTACCATACCCGGTAACCACTAGCCGGGATATATTATCGGCAATAATATATGGTATTAGGCAAGTCAGTGATGCCGATATTGTTCTACTTGAAGGTACTCCTGGAGGGGAACCAATCCATCCCATCTATCAGGCGTTAGGTTACAACTTCCCACGGGTATTAACCCTGGATGTAAAGGGATGTATCTGGGTAGAGGTAGATAATCCTCTGTCCAAGCCTTTGGCTATACCGACCTTCTGGGTGCCTAACGTTATCTTGTCTAGCGACTACTTGATAACTGTGGCTCCGCTAAAGATTTCTGATGGTAGGGGTAGCCTTAGCATAATGAACCTGCTCACCCTGCTGCCGAGCAGCAAGTATAGTAGTGAAGAATTAAATGGCTGGGAAGCCTTATATAGTCTAGGGATAGATAGGGTTATCGCCGACCTCTATTTTACTTTACCCTTCGACCTGGGGATTATAGAAGCTCGCCAGAAGTTCACTAGCTACGGTGACCCCACTCAGGGTGAGGTTGAGGAGTATGGCAAGGTGTTTGTTGGTGAACCTTATGACGTAGATTGTGAAGCCTCGGAATTACTGGGGCTTAAGACAGAGTATCTTGACTTGATTAAAACAGCCAAAGTAGAGTTTGAGGCTTGAAAATTTCTACTGCAAATAGTTCTGCCGACGAAGAGAATAAAAGTAGTAACCAACCTAGACCACGCTGGTTTATTGATTTAGATTGGTATCAGCAGAATAATCGCTCATTTCTTACCCTGGCTCGGAGCGGTATGTGCCCTAAGTGCAACGAGCGGTTGAAGGAAGGAGACGGAGAGATTTCGGCGTCTGATATTTTAGCTACTATTAAAGACTGCTGTTCTCACGCGCCAGGTTTTATTAGCGGTGAGTTACCCATCTTAGAGAGTGTATTTCGCTTTTTCTTAGCCAATGGTAATGAGCCTCTTGATGTGGAGGAACTAGGGAAGCAACTAAGTGAGTGTCGTGGCGGGGATACCTACTGCACCTCGGCTGAGATTCTATCCCGCCTCCTTGAGAGTGACCAATACTATGGTCTGCGCCAGGTTGAAGCCTGAATCCTAGTTAATACCTTATACTAAAGCGGGGATAATTTCCCGTATATTCTGACCAGTTTACTACTACTTTTTCCACTCTAGCCGCATGCGGTCCGACCTTAAGGTAGCCAATTAGCTCTTCTAACTGCTTTCTTTCCCCTTCAGCATTTACCTCTACACTTCCCCCGGGCAGGTTGCGCACATAGCCAGTTAGACCTAGCTCTGTAGCCCATTGGGATACAAAGTCGCGGAAGAGAACACCTTGAACATAGCCATACACTATTGCCTGAACCGAGACTAAGTCAGCCATTATGCATCACCTTATCTTACAATGAACCTTAATGGCAGAGGGAAGTGATATTTATCCAGTCGGTATAAACCCTGCTGGTGAGCCAGGTCTATAGCTTCATGGAATTCCTGTTTATTTACAGGACGGGATAGTAATGGTATATCAAAGGCTTTATAGCAGGGATGATACTGAGCCATAATGTTCAGGTAGGTATTGGTGGAGATGTCCCGGGCAAGGAAACGCACTATCTCCTGAGTTCCAGCCAAGCGGTGAGGCAGCACCAGGTGGCGCACCAGAAGACCGCACCGAGCTACCCCTTGTTCATCTATCTGGAGGTCACCTACCTGGCGGTGCATTTCCTTGACAGCCGCTTTATTTACATTGGGGTAGTCTTTTATCCCGGATAGCTGCTCAGCGGTTTTTTCATCAGAATACTTCATATCAGGCATATAGATATCAATAATCCCGTCCAATAGCTCCAGGGTTTCCACAGAATCGTAGCCACCAGAGTTATAGACCAGGGGTAGATACAGCCCCATACTCACCGCCAGCTCTAAAGCCTCCAGGATGTGAGGCACTACATGGGTTGGACTTACCAGATTTATATTATGGCAGCCGCTTGCTTGAAGGGAGAGCATCATTCCTGCCAGTTCTTCCCTGTCAACAACATGCCCGTCACCTAACTGGCTTATGGTATAGTTCTGGCAGAAGACACAGCGTAGATTACAGTAGGTGAAGAAGATAGTTCCCGAGCCATGTCTACCGACTAGAGGCGCCTCTTCCCCAAAGTGAGGATTGTAGCTGGAAACTACCACTTGGTTGGTAACATGGCACTTCCCACTTTCACCGGCCAAGCGGTTAACACCACAGCGACGAGGGCATAAGCAGCAATCTTCAAGTATTGACTTGGCTTTCTCAACCCGAGCCTTTAACTCCCCAGTGCGATAAAGCTGGTGGTAAGCTGCTATCTGTCTTATTCCTCCTCTACCTTTCGTTCCTTCTTTCCCTTCTTAACTACTTCCACAGTGGTTGGAGGCGGTAGTATGCTAGTCACTGTTACCTTCCTGGCGTCCTTTTTGGGTTTCTTTGGTTCCTTCCATCTATAATCTCGCTTGCCCATAGTGACACCTCTATCTAATTCTACAGGTGTTATTAGCTAAAGTCTAGCAAAGAGCAGCTACTGTGTAAAGTCGGTTGAAAGTTGTTCCAATGCTAAGCGGGCGGCTTCAGTCTCTGCCGTCCTTTTGCTTTTACCCGCTCCCCTGCTCAGCACAGTATCGCCCACTCTTACCTCAACAGTAAACATTTTATCGTGGTCTGGTCCGGCTGTTTCTACTACATAATAGACAGGTGTCGGCTGCTGTCTAGACTGGATAAGCTCCTGAAGTTGTGATTTGTAATCAACCTCTACACCCTGGCTTACAATCTTCTGTAGCTCCTCATTAAGTAGCCTCAGGATAAAATCACTGGCAGTAACCAAGCCCTGGTCAAGGAAGATAGCGGCTATCAATGCTTCTAAGGTTCCTGCCAGGTTAGTTGGCTTGTACCGTCCACCACTTGCCTCTTCCCCTTTCCCCATATAGAAGTAATCACCGAGTTTAATGGTTGTGGCTATGCGAGCCAGAGTATCACCACGCACCAGAGTGGCGCGGACCCTTGTCATTTCTCCCTCGGTGAAGTGAGGGAATTCCTCGTATAGCTTTTTAGTGACGACAAAGCCTAAAACAGCATCACCCAAAAATTCTAGCCTTTCATTAGAAGTTGGGGCAAAGCTGGGGTTCTCGTTGACATAAGAGCTGTGAACTAGAGCTTGCTCGAGCAAAGATGGGTTATTAAAGGAGATCCCCAGTATTTGTTGTAGAGTAGTTAAATCAGCCAAGATGAAGACCCCTTTCGTAAAGCAATTTTAGCATAAACATCTAAGCTGAGTATGTCAAACCATGTACAGATTATTATATAATCCCACCCCTTTGTCCCCCATCCCACTTCTCTCCGCCGAATAGGAATAACCCAACCTCCCCAAAGTCGTAACTACATTCCACATGCATGATGATTCACCCCACTTGGAACTGGCTGAAAAACAGTGAGTGGAGGCAATCACACAAGTTGATAAAGGCAAAAAACTGCCTCCCTCGTTCAAACACGGGCTTGACAGTCTGAGAAAACAATTCTGGTATAATGCACGTGTGCCGGAGGAGTGAAGCCCTTCTCCGCATAGCGAAACTGCTCCCTACTGTAAAGTTGGGAGCAGTTCTTAATTCAAGGCGAGGTTAACAAATAATCTTATTTTAGCCTATTCCATTTCAGGCGATGTGGTAAGCATAACTGTTTATCCAGGAACAACGACTACTCCCATATGTCCCTAGCGAGGACTAGATAGCAATTTGGTCTAGTAGTATAAGCAAAATTGCAAAAGCTTATCGGTGAAGTTACCTGATTTGTACCCTGTCGATGAGTTCTTCTATTCGATAATCCAAGTCA